>Ga0315900_10000090_pt1 | contig 153523 bp, 125 predicted proteins | sample LakEriMetagenome_FD_203521 | JGI IMG/M metagenome (GOLD analysis project Ga0315900, IMG submission 203521) | Freshwater fungal communities from buoy surface, Lake Erie, Ohio, United States - Buoy 12 MA114 | ecosystem: Environmental > Aquatic > Freshwater > Lake > Lake biofilm | place: USA... | reverse complement strand
CATGGCTCGAACATAGGTCATTATAGAAAACATTATGGAAATCCTTGTCTTTTTTTGGCCGAGAACAGGTGGAAATTCTACTTAATTTCGTCTATCCTCGCCCCTCCAAAAATTGATTGTTTTTTGCACACAAAGCTAGCACCCCAAAGACCCCTCATTATATAGATAAGGAAACCTTCAGAAGTGGCCACCCAAATAGCAGAACACTTGAGAAATATTTGTATTATTGCCCACGTCGACCACGGCAAAACCACCCTCGTTGACCACCTTTTAAGACAGGGAGGCACATTCCGGGACAACCAAGAGGTCGCAGAGCGGGTCATGGACTCCATGGACCTGGAGCGGGAACGTGGAATCACCATCATGGCCAAGAACACGGCCGTTAAATATGGCGACAAGAAAATCAATATCGTCGACACCCCAGGTCACGCCGACTTTGGTGGCGAGGTCGAACGGATCATGGGCATGGTCAATGGAGCCATTCTTCTTGTCGATGGCGCGGAAGGCCCACTGCCACAGACGCGTTTCGTTCTCCAAAAAGCTCTACAGCAGAACCTTCGCATTATCCTCGTTATCAACAAAGTCGACCGACCCGAGTGTGAAGGTGGCGAGCGCATCAAGGAAGTCCTCAACCAAACGTTTGATTTGTTTGTCGATCTTGGAGCGAGCGACGAACAGGCGGACTTTCCCATTATTTATGCCTGTGCCCGTCAAGGCTGGTGCACAACTGAAATGGACGAGATCCCCGCTCTTATCAGCGGTGAACGCAAGGGCTCCCTCAAGCCTATGTTTGATACGATCTTGAACACGGTGGAGCCTCCGAAGGTCGACCTGGAAGCGCCGTTTCGAATGCTGGTTTCAAATCTTAGTTACAATGATTTCGTGGGTCAGCTGGGTATCGGACGAGTGTTCTCCGGCACCATTCGCCGCAATCAACCCACCGTGCGCCGCGGTGTCAACGATGCCGACCAGCCACTTGATGAAAACTTCGTGGCCACTAAGATTTACACCTATGACGGGCTAAAACAGGTCGAAGTCGATGAGCTACAAGCGGGCGACATTGGTCTTGTTGCGGGATGCCCCAACTATCAAATTGGTGACACCCTCACGTCGACTAAGGACGTTCCCATCATTCCGCGTGTAGCAGTCGAGTCACCAACGCTAGCCATGATTTTCTCCATTAATACCTCACCGCTGTCGGGCCAGGAAGGGGACGCCATCCAGTCCCGAAAACTCCGTGACCGGCTTATTAAGGAAACGCGAGTGAATGTGGCGTTGAAGTTTGAAGAAACCGATCAGCCCGATCAGTTCCGCGTCCTCGGGCGCGGTGAGCTTCAATTTGCAGTTCTCATCGAACAGATGCGCAGGGAAGGCAGTGAGTTCATGGTCGCTCGTCCTGCTGTTTTGTACAAAACTGACGCCAACGGCAATCGCCTAGAGCCGATCGAGTTGGCAGTTCTTGATCTTCCTGAAACCTACGCGTCCGATGTTACAAGGTTATTCCAGGAACGCCGCGGAATCTTGCAAAAGTATGAAAATCAATCCATAGCCTCGACGGGCGGCGTTTCTCGCGTGCGTCTTGAAATCGAGGTTCCAACCCGTGGGCTCCTTGGTATGCGTAGTAAATACCTCACGGCCACGCGAGGAGAGGGTCTATTTAGCTCACAGTTACTTGGCTACAAAGAACATCGCGGCGATATCATTCACCGTATCAACGGCGCCTTGATCTCAGACCGCGACGGTGAAACCGTTGAGTACGCGCTCTTCAGCGTCGAGGAACGTGGCACCCTGTTTGTGGGTCCGGGTGTGAAAGTATATGAGGGCATGCTTATTGGAGAACATGCTAAGGAAAACGACCTAAACGTGAACTGCTGCAGGGAAAAGAAACTCACCAACGTGCGGGCCTCTGGTGCTGAAATCCTCGTGACTTTGCGCACACTGCGCAAAATGAGTCTTGAGCAGTACATCGAATGGATCGAAGATGATGAATGGATTGAGGTAACTCCGGAAAATATTCGAATTAGGAAAAAAGTCCTCAAGCAAAACATGCGTTCTGTAAAACGTGAGAGGGACTAAATGCATCCTGACAAGAGACCAGTCGTTATGCTTTGGGCACTGGTGGCGTCTGCGGCATTCTTTGCGGGAGTCAGTTTTTACATAACCAAAAAAGACAGCCGCGACAAACGAACGGCGAACATACCTGTTTACGGCGAGATCACCGGTAACTACGCTTTTACCACTCAAGACGGACGTACGATTCAAACAAGTTCGATGCTCGGTCAGACGTGGCTCGTGAATTTCTTTTTCACAAGTTGTCATGGTCCTTGCCCCCTGATGACATCACAAATTGCAGCGATTATGGCAAAGTTTCCAGAACTCAAGGCCCTCTCCCTAACCACTGACCCCGACACCGACACCGTGGAGATTTTGAAAGCCTACGCTCAAAAGTTCAAAGCCGATTCAAACCGGTGGAGTATGGCTCGCGGTGACGAGAAAACTCTCCAACAGTTCGGTCAAGACGTTCTTAAACTTCCCGTCGGCGAAACACCCGACGCCCACTCGGCCAGGGTTGTACTGATCGATAAAAAAGGCCAAATCCGAGGCTGGTACGATAGCCAAGAAACCGGCTTCGTCGAAAAACTAATTGGGGACACCCGACTGATTGAGTATTGAATAGGCACGGTTTAGAGTTCCGAATGGTTGTTGGATTTTCTTCCCGGCGTTTTTTTCTCCAAAATCAGTCCAGTCTCGAGCTCCATTTCCCGGATGAACTTGATTGATCCAAGTGGTCGCCCGGTTCTTGTTGAGGTTTGTAGCTTTTTACCAAAATCACGCGACTGATTCTCGATACCCTCTTGCAAAAAGGCTGACCAACTATTTGATGGCGCGAAGATATCTGCAAATCCACTTCGACCATCACCACCCCCTTGGCAGGACTGATTTGCGCTACTCCATGGGTAGGATCTGGGGTCATCGACCATCCCAGCTCTAATCGGATTCAGCTCGATATACCTTGCAACAAAGGGCGCGCCGCTTGGTTCGACGGCGCAAGAAAAAAACCTACCTTGCCAAAGATGCCCTTGCCAGCTTTGGCGATTATTTATGAATCTAGTGTAACTTTGGTGCGCGTTGCCCACACTTTCTCGCAGGGAACTTTCAGACGGTGGAACCAGCAACAAATGGACATGATTTGGCATCAAGCAATAGGACAGTAATCCAACGCTGAAGGCTTCCAAACTACTAACCATGAATCTTAAATAGGATCTGTAGTCTTCATCGCAGAAAAATACTTGTTGTCGTCTATTGCCACGTTGTGTGACATGGTGCGGCAAACCAGGAATGACAATACGTGCTGAGCGCGGCATGGCGCAAAAGCTACGATGAATTTTATTTTAAGAAAATAAAAAATTGACTCACATCCTCAGATGTCTTTGGAGCTGATTAATCAATACTCAATCAGTCGCGATGGTATGGACCAGCTCCCCTTTGTTTGACTAGCAAACATCGGCTTCAAAGAGCCAGAATGAGCTGGTTAAAACATTCATTCGGAAGAGGAGCAGGTCCACATGGAGAGAATTAGCATATTAGGTATTGATTTGGCAAAGTCTAGTTTCGTGGTTTGTGGTTTGGATAAGGCTGGAAAACAAGTCCTCCGCAGGGAGTTCAGTCGGTTGAAGTTTGCAGAATTTATAGATAATACGGACCCCTGTGACGTGTTTATGGAGGCCTGCGGCTCGGCTCATTTTTGGGGTAGAAAATTGCGGGAGGCTGGGCATTGTGTAAGTCTTATTGCGGCTCAGAAGGTCGTTGGATTCAGAAAATGTAACAAAAATGACCGTAACGATGCACACGCTATCGCTGTTGCGGGTCAATGCCCCGGAATGGAATTTGTTCCGATTAAAGCATTGGAGCAGCAAGACGTGCAGTCACTCGTCAGAATTCGAGCACGTCTTATTCATCGCCAAACATCCCTGGTTAATGAGATGCGGGGATTGCTAGCTGAGTACGGGATGACGATTGGTGAGGGAATTACACCGTTCAGATCGAAGATGTCTGAAATGGCTAATGGATCAATCAGTGATTTCCCTGGAATCACGCCGACTATTTTTCAGTGCGTCGTAAGCGCCAACGAGGAACTGCTTGATATTATAAATCGCGTTGAAAAGCATGAGGCGCTAATTCACGAACTCACCAAGAAAGACGATCGATGTCGTCGCATTCAGGAGGTCCCTGGAGTCGGTCCGCTTACCGCGGCCACCGTCATCGCATCGGTGACAAATCCAAATGCATACCGAAATGGGCGGCAGTTCGCGGCTAGTATCGGGCTGACACCGAGACATGTGCAGACTGGCGGCAAAGATAGTAAACCTGTTCAGCTTGGAATTTCCAAACACGGAGATCCCGTTATCAGGTCTATGCTGGTTCAGGGTGCTATGACAGTCGCGAAAGCTTGTAAGATGCGCATGGAAAAGGCCGCCAAAGAGGAATCACTTGGAAAGATCGCGAAAAATCAAACTTCAATGTGCACAAGCCGCGGCCAGCATCCATGCAGTGAACGTGCCAAGAAGAAAGCGAAGAAGAAAATCATTACTCCCGGAAGGGAAGCCTGGATGCGGCGCATGATCTCCGAGAAAGGCATGCAAAAAACTGCTGTGGCAATCGCCAACCGCAACGCAAGAATAATCCTCTCGCTCCTTAAGAGTGGTGATCATTACCAACCTTTAGGGCAGCAATGGCCATCGGAGGCGGTTTGTTAACAACGGATAAACCGCTAACCGGCAACACCATGGAGGATTACTAAGAAAGCCAACCAACCAAAGGAAACGCGAAATATAAATGCACTTGATGAAGCAATGGTAAGACCTTCTTTCCGAAAAACCCGTGGGACACCCTGTCAGTAAAATAGACGCAGTCGCGTTTGGGAGCGGAAAGAGCACGATTTCACCATCATGGCTCCGGTTTATAGCCGATCAGAAGCCGAATATACGTTTGTCGTCCTACTCGCTTGCTCAGAAGTCGCGAAATATTTCTAAGGTTTCAAATTGTGGTTGACTCTAAAGAGCTGGTCCATATAGGTGTCCCCATTTAGATCTTAGTTGTAGCATGAGAAGGAGGAGGTAGCAGCCGAGGGCGGCGGCTAGGTGCTTAATGGCGTGGCCACTGACCATGCCGCCGGTCAAAATCCAGATTTGGCGGTCTCGGTCTTCCGTAATTTTTGAAATCACATAGCAGCCCAAAGCCAAAACGATCATGTAGCCGTGGGAGTATTTTGGCGGACAAAATAAAAGCAGAAAAGGAATGGCGAGTAGGGGGAAGAACTGCACGAAGGCATACATGCGAAGATCTCCCACACCGTAACTTTCTGTGACGATCCAGTAAACAGCACTAAATAAACCCATCAGTGTTAAAGGCCAGACAAGTAGCACATACGCTCTTTCACTGACGCGCTCGCCAATCATGGCTGCAAAGAGACCCATGAAACCGACAGTCATAGGCAAACGGTCCCAAAAGAGCCCGAAGTTATCTGGATACCAGTGGTAATATCCGGATCCAAATGCGGTCAGAAAAACACCCGTGAATAAAAGCATCCAACCAAGACTTTGAGGAAATCCTTTAACGTCCTCTTGACCGCGCCGAATTAGAAAACGTAGTCCCATCATACCGACAATCGCGAATGGAAGATTCGACAAGACGTTTTGCCAATTAGGAATGAACCCAAGGCTAGTCTCATCTGCAAACAAGTGATAACTGGAGTCTTGAGGAATTGCGTCCAAAGACATCAGTACAAACCCGGTAAGACAGGCCAGGGCCGCAAGAAGCACTAAGCGGTGACGCTCATGGCGTATTTTCCAAGACGTTAAAATCGGAACACCCACCGTCGTTGAGTATCAGCAATGATACGGAAAAAATCGTTTCAACCCCTCGCGTTGCTATATCACTGAGCAATCGAGCGTGCTCCCATTTTAGCATGTAGAGTCACTATGTGCATGACTTCGATACCGCGCCGGACAAACAGCTTTATCATCTGAGGCCTGTTATCAACTTGCTCGTTCGCTCGGACCGGATCTTGACGTGAGGATCACCTTACGGAGAACGGGGAAAATCAGGATCCCATATCCATATTTACATTAATAATTTCAATTATTTGCACTCACGCCCACATGCTGACCTGGGAGCCTTTAAAGAGATCGTGAATCAACAATCCCATTGTGCGCCCAAAATGTCCTTTGTGCTATAATAAGCCGTGAAAATCACAGCATAATTAATGAGGTGTCTTAAGTGACTCAGACAACAACAAAAAAATGGGGTCTCATCGTCGGCGGGGCTATGGTCGTTGCGGCTGGCGCTTTTATCTACGTGAAGTTTGGTATGGGCCACAAGGAAAAGGAATTTAGCCTCATCAAATCGTGGTATGAGCCAGCGGGTCCAGCTGAAAAGTTTAGCCAAGGGTTTCTATGGGTTCACCGCCAGTGTCACGAGAACTTACTCGACACCGACCCTGAAGGGCTAATCACAAAACGCTCGGCAGCAGATGTTAACCGCGTGGACTCCAGAACGTGGCGAATAAAAATCGCTGAAACAGCCAAATGGAGTGATGACGGAAAGACCGTTTCTGCTGATGATTTTGAGATGGCTTGGAAGGCGCGAAAAGATCGCGTAAATGCCCCTGAGTTTCTTCGCATCAAAAAAATCACGGCAGAGAAATCCACGTCCAAGGACATAGTAAACAATGATCTATTGACAGTAGAACTTGACGGCAAAGAAGACCTAGCCCTTGATATGGCTAGCCTTGGATCTCCTTGGCTTACAGCTCTCAAGTTAAAAAAAGAATCTGATTGGTCTTGGGATAAGGAGCTTTCTGGCCCTTGTGATGGTCCTTTTGTTCCAAAACAGCGAAAAGGTGAATTTATTCTGACTCGTAATGAATACTGGAAAGACTTTAAGCCTGAGTTAATCTCAGTCGTCAAAGTCACTCTCGATAGCACTAAATCTGTGAAGTCAGAGGCCGAAGTAGAACTATTTCGCAAAGGATCTTTGTCCTTCGTCGGCCCCCGCTATGAAGAAAAAGAAAACGAAGGCCGACGGGCTGTATATGGTCGCGCTTTCCTGGAGCCCAAGGCCTACTACATCTTAATTAATCCCAAAGGAGCCCTCGGTTCCGGAAGTCTATCGGCCGTACCTCACTTTGCAATTAACCGCGGCGAGCTCGTCGGAGTTGTGACGGGTATGGAAAAACTTTTCGCCATGTTTAGAGTGTTGCCTTTGTCTCTACTCAGTCGCGACACAAGTGGGCAACCTGTTCGAATGCCTCCGGTTAATTTGGAGTCTGTAATGGATGCAAGGCATGCTCTGGGCGTGAAAGACGACAAGCTCACAATCGATAAGATTGTCCCTCCTTTCAAAAAACCCCTAAAAGTACTGGCCAACGATGATAGCCGTATGGAGCCAGTCGTTCGAAGGTTTGCAGACCGACTAAAAGCTAACTACAACATCAACTCTGAAATTGAGGGCTATGAAAGTATCGACAAGCTTCCCGCCAATTGGGACGCACTATTTGTCGCAGTTAGCGTGGCTGACGGCGTCTACGGGTGGTCGAGAGATCTAGCGCGCACCATATCCAAGGCAGTACCTTCTCGCTCTGACATTGCGGCAAAAATAACGTCTCTTGCTAAGGACAAAACGGACGTCAGGATTTCTCCTAAAACCGTCACCTCAGCCCTGGAACTTGACTCTCTTGCACCGCTCAAGACTGTTATTATTCCTGTAGGTCAGTTCGGCTACGAGATTTTGATTGAAGACGGCGTTGTTGACGTAGCAGTGTCAGGAGAGGGTCGACTTGACCCCGACGTAAGTCGTGCGCGACGGCTTGTTATTGCGAAACCGCAGGATCAGAAACTATGAACCACCGAAAGATAAATGACCGACGAACATCGTATCTATTTGCGCTAATAGGTCTCGCCTCATTGGCTGCGTGTTCCCGCCCAAATAACGACGATCGTCCGTTCAAGATAACCCCTGTGAACCCCTTGATAGCGTCTCTTAACAAGGACGTGGAGTGGTCATTCACCGCCAAAAGGGGCGCGCGTAATCTTCGCATCATCGACGTTGCTTATAATAACCTTCCGCTTGGAGTGTTAAAGTCAACTGACCCGCAAGGTATCCGCCTTAAAGGAAAAGTCCTTTCGAGCGAAATACGACACGGGTTAATCCGGGTAACGGCCTTCGATGAGGAGGCCTGCAAAAATGGCTACGAACGGATGAAAAAAATAATCGAGCAAGATATTAAGCAAACAGGAAACACTAAAATAGCCATTCCAGTTTACCCTTGTGATTTAAAACGTTCCAACGATTACGCCGCTGCATCATCTGAGATGTCTTATGGCTATTTTGCCTGGCGACTGCAAGATAGTTCGGAGAATTTCAAACCAGATGACTACCGGACCTTTGCTATTGAAAATTTATTACGCATTGGTCAATCATTGCCAAGTGATCTGGTAAGCGTCCCTGAGAACGAAGCACCCCACACAGTCGATGTAGTGCTGGGCCCCTGCGCTGCTCACACAAGAAAAATTTGTGGTCAAGACTCCTCCTGTCTATGGGGGATAACGTCTTGCATTTCAAAAGAATCTACCGGCAGATCGGAGTCCTCCTCTAGTCCGGGTTCAGAGGCGGATGTGGTTATTGTTCCATCAGGAGGACAACCGCGATGAAAAGAAACACTCGGACCAAGACGTATTTTCTTGTAAGCGCTTGGGTCATTATCGCAACAGCACTAGGGGTTTACTTAACTAACACTCTGACTAAACCAAGAAACAAGGATTTTACCGCTCCGATGGCTGCCTTCAGGCAATGTGGTCCAGCATCTCTGCCGAGTGATGACCAGCGAAAGATCCTGACGGATTGGATTATAAAGCCAGAGTCATTGTCTGCAGACGTAAAAGATTCTCTAGTGCGCGTGATAAATTCATTGCCAGATGGCGCTATTGAGGCTCTTAAGAAAAAAAATTTTAAAGTCGCCTTAGATCGTGGTGACCAACCGAACACATGTTCCGTCTACGACAAGCCGGATGGCAGAACAAATACGCGTGAAAAAGCCCTAAAAACTGCGGTTAACTGCCTGAAAACACAAGCAAAAAATTCCGTGACATTGGTCGTGGGGCCACAACGGTTAATCGCCAATGACGGCAATCCCAGGTCCGTTACAGACAAAAACTTAATCGATGAAACACTATTGCCCACGATCTTTTGGACGCTATTAGAAGGACTTTATAAACCTGCGGACGCTCCGGGTCCGCTTGCCCCCGGTAAACCATCGATTGCTAACATCTCCGAACAAATAAAGCGCTACGTTGTCGACTCATACAAATTTTCAGAAGGCGAACAAGAATTTTACCACCGAGAATTTGGCGCCGCTGGCCTCGCAACCCCAGCCTTTGCCACAAGAACACTGGTACTGACCGCAAGCAATCTCTATTGTTCGGGAGAGTCCTACGGCAACCTCTCCAAAACCCAGCCTGAAGCGACAAAACGTTTTATGTCGATCTACGGATGCGCCCTGGGTAAACCTTGGCATATGACATCAGCTGATTTCTCTGGGCTTTGTCCCACCGTAGCCAAGGCCTCCCCAGGAGTAGAGAAGTGAGCTTTCGAAACCTAGTTCTAATCTGTTTATTAATGGCGGGAATTGCTTGGATCGCCGTGGTTAAATTTGACGGCTCACCCGACTCGACCTCAACAGAGACAACGATGACATCAGATGCAGACCCGCTACAAAACGCCGAGGCTGCAGGTGGCGAGGCGTCAAGCGTCAAAGCTGACGTCCAGCCCATCGATATGGCCTCTCCCGACCAAAATGAGACGGTAAAAACCAAAGACCTTACGATGGGAGCAACAAAACTCGCCGCGGAGGGAAGTCGCATCACCTATAACGTCGTCATTAAACTAATGGACGGCAAGGTTGTCTTTGATTCCTACAAAGACAAACCCTGGACTGGTACGCTCGGTAATGGTTCAATCCTAACTGGCCTGGATAAGGGCATTCGAGGCATGTACCAGGGCGGAAAGAGGGCGATTTGGATTCCTTCATACCTAGCTTACGGGCCCTTTGGAATCCGCCCACATATTCCACCCCACGCGAAACTCTACGCTGAGGTGGAACTTTTGACGGTTTTTTAAGCGGTAATAACTTGGGCAAACTACTTACCAGACGTGGTGTTACCGCGACCTTTCATACCATTGATACCGATGCTTCCTATCGCCGATAATCCGCCGCCAGAGACAGCTGTCGAAGACACCCATGAGCCGTTGTTATTCGTAACAATTCTAAAAGTATTACCGTCTTTGTAGGCAATATACGCGTTTCCGAAACTATCGAAGGCTAAACTTTGCTCGCTAAAGGCGCTAGCACCAGATACTACTTGGGTGTTCACGCCACTACCCGATCTATTCGTCCAGAAATTGACGTAGTTTGTACCGCCTTGGCTTTCCCAAGCAATACCAACAGCATTCGAATTTTGGCGGTCCACCATGATGGTTGGACGCTCACTGTCAGCAAGTCCCGCGCACGACGATGATTTAATTGTGCCAACAGAGGTCCAGCTTGCTGACGCGGGTGCTGTAAACGTACCGCCAGAATAGGTAATGTCGGCGTAGCGCACCCCGCAACTGCTGGCGAAACTACATACTAACGCCACACTGACCACTGAGTCCGACTTAGCCACGGCAGATACTTTTTGTACAGAGCAGCCCGATGGTAAATTGGCAGCTGGGATTGTCGCTGTCGCAGTGTCTTTTGCAACCATCACCAAGGTGCCACTCTGAGCCGCGGCAGCGAATAATGTATTGCTAGAAGGCCCCACAGCGACGGCAGCATCGGTAAATTGCCCAGGTGACCCTGCAATTTGCGAGGCACCTCCGTCATTAGTGTTTACCCCCATATACAAACCATAGTCCGAATTAACTCGACCAATAAAGGCGGAAATGAGTCTTGGAAGGGTATTTATTGCAATTTCGTTGAAGTTGCCCACATCCGTCGAAGTAGCACTCGCGATTGTCTGCACGGTCGATGCAGTAGCCCAACTGTTTGCACCATTACGACTACTGTATCTGAAAGACGTATTCGTACCGTCATTAACCTTATAGCTGACAAACGGTGTACCCGAATTGTCAAGCTGCAACGAGGTTCGATCATCATAAGTGATTCCACCTGCATTGGCTGCAACTGTCTCCGAAGTCCATGCCAGGTTTTGATACCGCGCGTACATGACGTTATTGCTGTTTGTGTAAGAGAAGTGAACGATGTCGGTCTCTACCTCAAACGAGCTAGTGATCATATTTGATTTGTTAGTCGCTTGATCTGACACAAACATACAGATGTAATATAGTCCATCGTTCAGAGCAGTCAATAACTGCTGCTGAGTCGTACTTGCCACGCCAGCAATACTTGCATAAGACTGAAGTCTATTGCCCACGGTACATGTCGAATTAGTTGCAATATAAAGCTCAACCGTATGGTTATCACTTGCTGTAACCCAATCTTGGGTTGTCCACGCTACAGTCGGAGTCGATGTGGAAACTTGGCTTGCTGGACCTGTGATTGTCATCGCTAACGGTGCAACAGTGTCTTTAATCCATTGTGACTTCGTGGCGTTAACATCTGACTGCTTGTTACCTGCTGCGTCCTCGGCCTGGGTACATAACGTTATTGTACCGTCAGCTAGGGCTGAGATATTAATACTGACCGAGTTGGTGTTAGACACTGCCGTGTAAGTTTGACCAGTACAGGAGTTATTACCAGCTGTCACACTGTAGTAATACCTTGCCGTATCAGCGGTCGTCGGCTGAATCGTAAACGATGTGTTACCAGTTGCACCGACATTTGAGCGGTTTCCGGGAGGACTTGTTGAGAACGCTAATGTCGGCGTCACAGTATCAACAACAATCGTATTAGCAGGCGAGTAATAGTTTACGTTGCCAGCCACATCTGTCATTCTGACGCATGCGCGGTAGGCCGCATTATCAGCGCCTATATTTGACATATTAACGAGGGTCGTAATGTAACCTGTCATAGATGCACAAGCTACTGTACCGATTGCATACTCGATCGTACCATCACTCGTGACTGCTGCCGATAAGATAGGATTCGCGGCTGTTTTCTCATCAGCATTAATGAATAGATTGGCTGCATCGTTAATCCAATCAAAACCAGACGATCTAGTCGGCAGAGCCGTATCACGAACAATATTGGAAGAAATCGCATATGAGTAGTTCAGCGCGACATCCTGCACCCTTACACATACACGGTACGTTGTATCTGATGGAAGGTTGTCATTCGGCGTTGGAACAGTGCTGGAATAGCTTCCTGCAGCAAGCGCAGCACAGGTGGCTGCATCCGTAGCAGTCGTTGTAACTTGATAAACCGCGTTAGTACCATCACCACCAGAGTAGGACACCAACGCCGTTGTGTGGGCTTTCTCGCTATCATTGATATAGCCACCTACCGCGGAATTGGCTAAGCTTAAAGTTCCCAATGTCGGAAGCACTGTGTCCAGCACAATGTTTGCTGACGAGACATAACCCACGTTGCCCGCTGTATCTTGCGCCATCATACAAATTTTATAGCTGCCCTCTCCACTGAAATCAGTTGATGACGGCGTAGGTATTGTTGTCTGGGTGCTAGTTCCAACAGCAGCGTTATCGCAGGTGGTTGCAGACGCGATTACTTTGTAACGTTTAGAGCCTGCAACCATATCAGTAGAAATGCTGCCTTCGGTAACCATGGCTAGTTGTGTTCCACTTGACCTAGCACTAGCATTGACATACCCATTCTCGGCTGCATTTGCTAGGGTAAATGTCAGTGTAGGAGCCACCAAGTCAACGGCAAGGTTTTGACTATCAGATGTTGCCGCGTACGAAACGTTACCAGCGTCGTCTGTTATTTTAACGCAAGCTTTGTATGTTCCGCTGGTCGTAAACGTCGTCTTGTTCGGCAATGTGGAGGACCAAGTGGTCAGAGCACTGCAATCTGTACTTGTAGTGCTTGTAGTCGCATAAGTGAATGAACTTGCGGGCAAACTAAGTACCACTGAACTGCGGGTCGCAGTCGGCGTTGTCAAGATCGCACCCGTACCGGCCTGTTCATTAATGTTTAAGAAGTAGTTTGCAGCATCACCAGTCCATTGGAACGTACCTGCTGTCAACTGGGCCGCTACGGTTTGCCTATTAATGGTGCTGGCAGCTTGGCCATAGACGATGTTGTTAGCCCTATCGATCAGCCTGACACAGAGATACCAAACACCGTCCGACGTGAGACCAGAGCTAATCGTTGGCATTGAACCGTAAGGTAAAGTGCCATCGCAAGTCGTGTTTTTAGTAGCTGCATACGTGATCGCAGTCACTGACGTAGCATCTGCACCACCAGCATTGATATTATTACCAACCGCATCAGTAGAACCACTATTTGTGTTATTAACTTGTGTGACAGGCACATTGATACTTGCGAAGGTTGGAACTGTACGATCCAGCACTATATTTGGGCCTTTAGCATACCCAATATTTCCGGCGGGATCCGTAGCCTCAATACAGATATTGTATGTGGAATTGTCAGTTAGAGTGGACATTCCTGTGCTCGAAGGTGTTGGAATAGTCGTAGAGAACACTGTTGAGTTGACACCTGTGGTCGATGAATTACATGCCGTCGCCGTCGCAATCAGCACGTATCGAGACTGTACCGTTGACGACAGGGTCTCATTAGCTGTCGCAGCAGCGCTCAGTGCGCTTGTTGATGCTTTATTAGTATCATTGACAAAGCCTACGAAGTTAGGTTGCGCAGCAGGACCAGCTAATGCCACGGTCGGCGTAGGCGCAGTCGTGTCAATGGTGATATTACTATTTTGTAAGGAACTATCGCCACTTGTCGGCACGCCTGAGTTAGCAATAGCAGTCCCTGTGGTGCCGGTATTGTCTCTCACAGAGGTCGGTGAATTAAATGGGGCCGCACTATCCACGTTAAGAACCACCCCACCTGGAGCGGGAGTACTAGCGGCTGAGGAGTCACCATCACCTGCTGCAATCATATAGGTTGCAGGTACTGTCACTGATCCAGAACTATTACTGTAGGTACCATTCGTTAAAGTTGCAGTCCTTGTCCCTACAAAACCGGCACCCCTCACGTTCAGATTGACAGTCGGTGATCCAGTCACAGTCAGAGTGAATGTATTTCGATTCCAGTTGCCTGTTTCTTTGGTAAACACGATGTTAATCGGAATACTTGCCTGCGCAGTAGCCCCGCAGAAACCCACCCGGCAAGACGTACCTGCTGCTAGAGTCGACGAAATGCTGGAGACGGTTGCCCCTTGCTGATCCCACTGGACCGTCAGAGGCTGAGTTGTGGAGTTACCAGCGCGGTCTGTGACTGTCAAATTTACGGTGACGGATCCCCAGTTGTTCGTACAGGTTGTCGCTGTAATCGTTGTGCTTGCCGCAGACGATGTGCCAAAAGTCGCACCTGTACAACGACTACCACTGCTGAATGTCCAGGAATAAGTCAGGGTTGCATCCGCATCCGTAATAGTCGGGCTTGCTGTGAATGCCGCATTGACTGTAGGAGTCGATGGCATAGTAACCGACGGAGCCGCCGTGTCTTTTGTCCACGTATATGGGGTGGCATTAGCAGTTGTTTGTGTGTTTTCCGCTTCATCTCGACCGATCACGCATAACGTGTAAGCACCATCAGCAGTAAGCAGCGTATCTGTGATTCTCGTGGCAATACCTCTCCACGTTCCATTATACGTTGCACCGGAGCATGAGCTACCGCTAACAACAGCGTATTGATACTGAGTCACTAGACTGTCATCACTACCAATTTGCACGTTTAACGCAGTAGCCGACGAATTGCTTGCCGGAGTCGTGCCGGTGGTAAATGTTGCATTAGAGACAGTTGATTTCCAGGTGAAGTTCTTGGTCACAACGGTACTGACGTTTTGTGAATTATCCGTCGAACGCACACTCAACGTGTAATTTCCATCCGTAAAATTACTATCATTGATTGAATACGTCCACGAATTCGTACCTGTTGCGGGTAGCCATAGCTGGGACGCCGAACCAAAGGACGATCCATTCCAGTATAGGCTGCCCGTAGCACGCAACAGAGAAATTTCGACTGTACTGACTCCAGACAAACCGTCACTCGCGCCACCAGTAAAGGCCGTTGCACTACCTGGGTTCATAGCAGTAGTAACAGGACCGATACGGGTTACACTTGATGCAGGCTGCGTGATTGTAGCTAATGGCAACGTATTGTCGACGACAACTTTATAAGTACCATTACTTGTCATGCTGGTTTGTGGCAGATTGGTGGAAAATCCATTTGCGATTACGCAGATAAAGTATGTGCCGTTAGCGCCACCCATGCTTAGAGTTGCCGAGTTTGTACTTACAGTGGCAGACGTTCCGCCTGAACAATTGCTTGCTCCGGTTGTGTTATTATAGATGATTGTGTAGTTCTGCGCACCAGGTGACGCAGCCCAGTTAACTGTAAATCCATCTTTCACAGTCACATCGAGAGCCGGGCTTGAATAGTTAAATGCGCCTGGGTTCACATTGACACCTAACGATCTCGCCTCAAGTAAAGCATTCGTGCTAAGAGTTGATCCCGAGGTTGCAATCGTCACTGTGGCGTTATTTGCTCTTGTATCTTTGTAATAAATCGACGTACTTCCAGTGTTGCTTGCCAACGTCTGAGTCACACTTGCCCCAGTACCCGATATATCTGTCTGCAGCGAGCATGCCGCATCACTATGGAACGTCCCGCCCGTGGAGCTTGTGGAGGAAATGCTAACTGTTGAGGTACCACTCGTTGTCGTGGCGTTATCCCAGGCATCACGAATGGCATAGTCTAGTTTAGCACATGTTGTGGACGCCGAGCCCACTGCGTTAATAGTAGGAACGGCTGATGTAAAGGCCACTCGACGGCTGGCCCCTGCTGTGATTTGACCTGTACGAGTGTTACTTGCAGAACCGTTGGTAGCAGTTATAGTCACACCGTTAGCAGCAGTTGGAGTACGGTTAGCGTACCACACATCAACGGAGCTTGAGTCCTTAAGAATATTGTTGATCCGACCGCCGTTGTTGGCTGACAATGACGTCGCGCTATTAAAGAGCGCATAATTAATTGCTCCTGCCGTGCTGCCACCCGTCTGCGCATTTTGACACTCTGTAAGAGAACTATAGAACTCGCCGTTTCCACCACTTGATGTAAATGTAATACCGGTATTTGCGCTGACTTGCACGGGGTTATTATTATTATCTTGGGCTTGAATCGTATACTTTACACACTGCTCGGTGGTTTGGCTAATCGATGCTGGACTTGACAACCATGCCAGTTTGTTGATGTTACCAGGCTTCACAGTTTGAAGACCCGTCGTGAATGATGTACAACCCGTTGTCAACGCCGAGCAGTTTGCCGTAATTGTTCCGGACCCCTGAAGCGTCGGATTCAAAGTAGACGACAGTCCGGTTGGCGTCAGCTTGCCAGCTAGTTCTTGAGAACCAGTCCACGAGACACTGAACGTGTTACCCTTGTAGTTTCCATATTCATCAAACATATGCGCAAACAACGGATAAGATTGGTCAGCAAAGATGTCTCTTGGACCACTTAAAGCAGCCGTTTCCTGATATGTACCAGAAGGCGTCACGATGACGTAACCGTGGTTTGCATTGGGTACAGGTGAAAACGTTACAGATGTTGAAAGGGAACTACCAGCCACCGTTAGAATCGGTGATTCACCGGTTCGATACAAGAAGAAGTCGTTACCAGAGGTGTACTGACCAGAATTCATTGTACCGGTTGTACGACTAGTTGTGATAGGGCTGAAAGTTGTAGTCGGATTTTTGGGGTTGGTAACACTAGAGTTAGCACCGGACCAACTAAAGGTTAACGCATCAGTTGCATAGTTGGTGACTGTATTGCCATATATGTCCCTAGCCAATACGGTAACACCGAATCCCACACCAGCTTGTGGTGTTAATGTCGTAGGCGTCATGACAAACGAATTAGCCACTGCGTTTGATACCACAATCGTTTGTGCAGAACCGTTAGAACCGCTGCGGCGTGCGCCACCAGTTCCAGCACCACCAATCCCCGCCACACCACCAGAGGCTGGGTTATAGCTATCTTGAACGTAGAACCCAAGTGTTTCTGCTTTCTTGAATGTTACGGACAAGTCTTGCGACTGACCATTAGTGAATGAAATCCCGCCAGCCGCAGTCGACGGATAATCCGGTGCTGGATTTCCAGCACCCAGCCAACTGTATGCCTGCGCGGTTAGGTCAGAATCAATGTTCCTTGCTATGTTACCAGCACGGTCAAAGGCAGTAATCTTGAATGTTCGGGAGGTGCCTGCAACGTGGCTAGAAATACTCGTCATTGAATAATAGGCGACCATATGCCTACTAGGCTTAAAGTCATGGTATGTTTGACCCCACATGCCAGTTGGTGAAGAGGCAACAGAGTAGGAAACCACATGGTTACCACCACGATGGAATAGATTGGAGATTGTTACGCCGTTGACGTTATTGGTGTTTACAATGAGGTCATTGCCGCTTTTTGAAAGGGTCAACGGCGTTTGCTCGAGGTATCCTGAGTTCGTAGCATCAAAACTCGAGGAAACGTAATCAACCTGCAACACCTCTGCTGTGTTACCAGACGCACGTGGGTTTTTATACTGGTCATAAGCGCGAATATTGAGACTAAACCTGTCAGTTGCCGACGCCAGGATTGACGCAGGGGTCGCCGACGAACCTGTACAGTCAGCACCTTGGGCTATGTCGCCAGCAGTGTCTTTTGTACAAGAAATCGCATATTTTAGAACGGTACCGGCCGAGACGGCGGTCGCAACTGCATTGGACGACGAAACAGGCGAGGTTTGCTTATCTCTGATATTAATCGTCAAATTCTCAGCTTTGACAAGCGTCAAGCTTACGGTGGCAGTACCCGCCGAGAATACCGGACTGGATAGTATTGGCGCGGTCACACCATCAGGAGCCATATGGGTTGATAATAAATCCACGCCATCCGTCCAGTCAAAACCAGCAGCAGTGATGTCCGCATCTGCCCCGACGACCGTAGCTCCTGCGTTATCTCGTGCCGTAATCGTTACAGTAGCACCAACACCGGCTACAGCTGTCGACGGCGCAGAGACTATGTACTCTTTAACTGTTCTTCTCGACGTCGCGGCCGTCATAAACGTTGAGAACGTGGACGCGTAAAACGGCGTGGAATTGGCGTCTGTTGCTTTGACATAGAATTGGCCGCCAATATCGATCGCCAAGTTACCAACAGTGACACTATCGCTATTTGTAATTGCAGGACTTAAACAAGCACTATTATTAGTAGGAGCAACGCAAATAAGGGAGCGAGATACTGCAGAGCCATCTGCGGCCTGTAGAGACAAGTTCACGGTCTGACTTAAAAGTGAGACCGGGTTTCCATACATATCTCTCGCTCGAACCGTCACGTCAAAACGGTTTCCGCCGGCACTTGCATATTGGTTTGTAGTTCCTGGAGCAGACCACGCTTGAGTGGTGTTGGGCTGCGGAGAACTTGCAAGGTTTCCAATTGATGTGACATAGTGGTGTAGTGACTTGGCGTTCACAGCAGCCAGCTTCAAGCCAGATCCAACGATCGAAATGCCTTGCTGGTTTGGATCACTGTAGCTTACAGAAAGCATGGACGCGTTAGAGTTATAAGTGCCGGCCGTATAGACTTTCGCAAAGAAATTTGCACAACCATCGACGAATGTGACGGGCCTAGTGCCTGGGGATGCGCCCGAAAAGCTTCCGCCACCTGCAGCCGAAAGCTCCATTGCACCACGCTCGGCAGTGTTCGACAATCCAACTGCTGCGAAAGGAATATTCAGAGTCGCGCTAGGATTTGTTATCGTTGTCACGCCGTCATTACCGACGACCGTTTGCGTGATCACTTGTTGCTTGCTGTCACGCATACAGATTTTCAAAGGAATCTCGTCACCAGCTGCAACTGTGGCGCCCGACGCAGGAGTCGAATCATGCTCGATAGAGAACGATGCCAACGGCGCGGATTTGACGCCAAGTGTACCAGTCTGATCATCAATACAGCCAGTAATTGTAGCGGAGCATGTAGCCAAAACTTTACCAGAACCAGTCGAAGCGGGTGTGACCACTGTGGACATACCATTGGCTGGGCTGACGTTACCAAGTAGAGCCTCTTCGCCAGACCATGCCACACTAGTGGAGTTTCCTTTATAGTTACCGTATGCATCAAATACATGCGCATACAGACTTAAAGTTGAGTTATTACTAAAGTCTAAAGCTTTGCCGCTCATGTTGGTCGTATTGTTAAATACATCAGAATTAGCAATCTTCACGTAGCCAATCGCCTGTGCAGGCTGAGTTGTAAAGTTCAATGATGTACTAAGAATCGTCCCAAGCTTTGTATTAGCTGTTGCGGAACCTTGAACTGCCAAAGTCGAGGCTTCTTGCGGGGTGAGGGAATTCAAATTCGATCTAAATAGAGTGAACGCTCCCGAAGATGTCGAATAGACACCGTTACTGAATGTCGCCGATACCGCGCTCGTAGGCCTAACAGCTGCCTGAACAGTCGATGTCTTTGGGTTATCGGGAGTTCCCAAGCTACTACTTGCACCATTCGTCCAATTAAATGTCAAGCTATCGGAGGCCCAGGACGTCGCTGGGTTAAGATAGTCATCAAATACTCTTACTGTCACATCAAATGGCGACCCTGCAAAAGGATTTGTGCCAGTCGATGCATTTGAGGTCATGACGTACTGGCTAGCCTTAGCGTGACCGACGATGATATCACTCCAGTATTGACTCCAGCGGTACGCCGTTAGCAATGCACCGCCGTTCCCATTGGAGCCATTGTAATTGTCCCTCATCACAAATCCGCTCGGCGAGTTAGATGCCAGAGTCTCAGCTTTATAGAAGGTCAGGGTGAAGGTGCCTGAACGGCCAGCGTTATTAAAATTTAATCCTGTTACAGGATAAACGGGTCCGGTATTACCGTTTGCGACACCTGGCAGCACAGGGGGCGTGCCATCTGGAGCCAGACCAACGCCGGACCATGTGAAGGTCTGAGCATTAAGCGCAGTACCGATACCGTCGACCTCATTGCCGCCTGGGTCCCGAGCCGAAATCGAAATATTTGTATAAGGATTACCAGCGACCACACTTCCTGTTGGTAAATTGTTTATGCCGTAAACGTATACGGTATCTATAGTTGGGGAATAACTGTGATATACAACCCCTGTGATACCAGTCGCTGACACGGTAGCCGTGTCAACTTGCATGGACACCGTTTGAGTTGCAGATCGACGGAAAACATTTGATATGGTCGCTGTGTCAACACCAACCATGGGCACAATTAACTGCTGGTTGTTTAGGTCTCGAGTTGCGCTCGTTGGGAACTGCTCCAGAATTGCAGTACCCGCAGCACCTGCGGAGCGAGTAATCGAAATTTGCGGGCTTGCTGTTACAGCTTTTGGGTTATTGTATTGATCAAACGTCTTAATTGTCAGATTATATTTATCGGCAGCTGAACCTGTCATCGCAACTGGAGATCCTAATGCTCCCGTGCAGTCGCTATTATCCGTCCTCTTACACGAGAGTGCGTAGAATGTAGGTCCGCCAACACCAACATTTGTTGTGGCAGTGGAGGTGGAGGAAATAGCCGGCGTCTGACTGTCTCGAACGTTAATGATAAGACCAGTCTCCACCTTGGTCAGAGTTAACTTCGGAGTCGCAGTACCACCTGTGAAACTCAGTGTACCGCCTGCGGCTCCAGTAGGACCTTGGCCATTTGGAGCGGTGTGCGTTGAGAGAAGCTGTCTTATTGGCGTAACCCCATCTTGCCACGTGAAGTTTAAAGTTCCCAAGTCGCTATCCGCACCAATAAGAAGAGCCCCGGCCGCATCTCTCGCAACGACCGTAGCGGTGAATTCTGCGCCGGCTGTCACATTAGCAGGGTAGGACACCTCATAGCTCTTGACGGTTTTTGCAGAAGATGTGGCAGCAATGGCAATGAAAGGACTTGGAGTCATTATACTGCCCGACGTTGCAACAGGATAGAACGTAAACCCGCCAACATCGATCGCTAAGTTACTAAATGTCGTATTAGTACCACTGAAGGATTTGGTCAAACACGACGAATCATTTTCAGGCGCTGGACAAATCAAGCTTCTAGGTCTTGGTGTGGTCTTATCTGCAGCAACTGTGGACAAGGTCACACTTTGACCAGAAACAGTAACAAGGTTACCGAACGCATCCCGCGCTTCAACATTCACATCAAATCTGTTTCCGCCAGAATCGGCGTACAAATTGGTCGAACCAGGAACAGCCCAAGCAGGCACGCTATTGGCGGCTGGCGAGTTCGACAAGCGACTTGCATTGACAAAGTAGTGATCCAAAACACCAGGGGTTATAGCCGCAATGGTCAGACCACTACCCGAAACGTTGATGCCGCCTTGGAGTGTTGCCGTATGGGAGATACTGACGACTGCCGCATTGCTATAGGCTTTTGCACCATAGAGCTTCACGAAGAATGGAGCACAGCCATTCTGGAATCTCAATGATGCACTGCCTAAGGGAAATTTGTTTGCATTAAAACCAGCACCTGGTACCGATGAAAGCTCAACTGAGAAGTTCTCGGCAGTTGTCGGAATATTAAGTCCAGCAAAATTAAGCGGAAGAACCTTGTCACTAGCCTCTGTTTTAAGGACCCCGTCCACCCAAACATCAGCAGTAATCCGCTGTCCTGCCTTATCTAGCATACAGACGCGCATGGGGATCTCTGTCCCAGCGATCACAGACGCACCCGACGCTGGAGTGCCTGTATGCTCGACGACGAAGTCTTTCAAAGGAGACGCGCCAACCGATACTAACGCCGTGGAATCACCAACGCAGTTACTATCGAGACTTGAGCAGCTTGCGGACACAATGCCGTTACCCACTGTATCAGCAGTTAAGTTGGTTACTGCCGCTGAGGCAGGGCTAAACTTATTCTCCAATTCGCCTGTACCAGTCCAAGCAACTGGAGATGTGTTACTTTTGTAGTTACCCCATGGGTCAAACAGATGGGCATAGAGTGTTTTCGTATCGTTGGTCGCCATACTAAATGACTTAGGACTGCTGAGGCTTGTCGTGGTGTCAAACGTGCTAGCAGAGGCGATTTTCACGTAGCCAAAGGAGTCACTTTGAGCCGCTGTAAAATCAAGAGTACCGGTCAGCACAGGCTGTCCTAAGGCCCTCGGCATAGTACCAGTGACTTTTAGGGTAGACGTCTCGGGGGCTTTGTAGAGCACAAACTTCTGTCCAGCTTGACCTTCCGTTGTGAATCTAGCCGTATCGGCTGTAAACGTTCTAAAGCCAGCGGGGAATTTGCCAGCAGTCATTGGGCCATTTCGGGGGTTATCAATGCTAGCGCCTGCACCGCTAATCCAATCAAACGTCAACGTATCGGCAGTCCACGTTTTAGCAGGGTTTTTGAACTGATCAATTACTGACACAGTCACGTCAAATGGAGATCCAGCTTTAACATTCGTATTAGCTGTAGTGATCACGTAATCACTCGGCGTGGCATGGCTGACAGTTAGAGGAATTGAATAACTGGCGCGTTTTCCAGATACGTCGCTGTACTGAACCCCAGCAACACTTGGGCTATAGTTATCAATCACTCTAAAGTTAGAAATAACTTCGGCATTTTTGAATGTGGCTGATAATCCAGTCACCTTGCCCTGGCTAAATGTCAGAGACTGGCCTTGACCTGTCATCGGCCCCGGAAGCACCGGCAAGTCTCCATTTGGTGCTGCAGTTGGGCCAGACCATAGATATTTTTGAGCACTTAATAAAGAGTCCAAGCCGGTTGCTATGTTGCCGGCTCTATCGATAGCTAGAAGGTCAAAATTCTGGGGCGTACCAGCAACCATCGACGTCGCCCCTGGAATGGCAGGATTTGGCCAGCTCTGAATTGGTGGACTAGTGACATATTCATAGACCATATCGATATGAGATTGGAAGCTGTGGTAAGCCGTCCTAGACATGCCAATATAACTTGTCGTTAGCGGATCCACTGAATAAGAGATCACATGGGGTCCGGCACGATGGAAGAAGTTTTGCATGGTGTTTTGTGACACGCCAGCCATCGGGATTACATATTGTTGAGGTGCTGTTGTAGGTGTCTCCAAAAAGCCTACGGCCGTCGCCAAATTTCCAGACTCCCAGTTAAGCTTGATTTGTGGAGCCAACGCACCGTCTGTTTTGGGGTTTTGGTATTGGTCAAATGCTTTAAGAGTTAAATTGAACATGTCGGTCGGTGAGGCATCAATCGAAGCTGCATTAGCAGCAGATACGCCTGAACAATCCGCTCCACCTGTGACTTTGGCGCAAGTAATACCATAGTAGAGCTGCGAGCCAGCCTTCACGTTCGTTTGGGTTGTGTTTGTTGATACTACTGAAGGCGTCTGATCGTCTTTTACGTTAATGCGGAGTCCCGTCTCAGCTTTTGTAAGTGTTACACTAACATTGGCAGTACCACCAGCAAACGGCAGTGGATTCGATGGCAAAATCGGAGCTGTCAAACTCGGAGCAGGGGATGCATGTCCTGTTGTTAAGGAAACGCCTGCATCGTCAACCCAAGAGACGTTAAGAGTCTTAAGATCTGTGTCGGCTCCCGAGATGACCTGATCGGCAGCATCACGTGCTTCGATTTTGATCGATAAGGCTTGTCCAGCGACTGCAGATGTTGGCGATGTGACACTGTAGTACTTGACGGTCCGTTTTGATGCAAAACCCACGAGCTTATCTGATTTAGCTGTCAAAAGGTTTTTTTGTCCGTCCGTTGCAGTGATATAGAATTCCCCTGCAATATCTAACGCCACGAATGGAATATTAGCCGAAGACGTGTTACTCAAAGATAATGACAAGCAGGACTGATCGTTATTGGACAAACCGCATTTTAGACGCTGGTTCGACTGCACCACAGAGTCTGACACTCGTCTAAGTCCTAAGTTGACGGTCTTGCTGACTGGAACGTTATTGCCGTAAACATCTCTTGCATGCAAATCGATGCTAAATCTTGTACCGCCAGCATCTGAATAGACATTAGGACCTGGCGTCGCCCAAGCTTGCACTCCTGTCGTTGCCGGTGCGAGATTATTGACCTCAGTCACATAGTGATCTAGCGCTGCTGGCGCAACGGTGCCAACCTTAAGCCCAGTACCATTCACGGGAAGGTTATTTTGCTTTGTGTCAATGTAATTTAAGCTGAGAAGCGGCTTTGCAAGCCCATAAGTACCTGCCGCGAGAACTCTTGAATATAGATTAACGCAACCATTCACAAACGTTAGGTCTGCTGACGTAGAGAGGATCTCATTGGCGTCAAAGCTAGTCAAGCTACCAGTCGACAATCTAAGAGTTTGACCCTCTGGGTTGGCAACAAGACTGCCAGACTTGGAGATCGAAATTCCGTTAAGCTGATCGTTGGGATCGGTAACAGTTACATTGTTGACAACCACCGGGCTTGTAATCACTTGGCCACTCTCATCAACCATACATACCTTGAAAGACACTTCATCACCTGCCGTGATGTCGGCGCCTTCTTGCGGTGAAACTTGAACAACTCTGAATGCTTTAAGAGGCGAAGCGTCAATGCTAATTGTACCAGTACTATCTGACAAACAACCTGTCGCAACATCGGAACAACTTACCGTGACAACACCTGAGCCCGAGACCACTGGTGTCAATAGCGCTGATAGTGCTGGCGTTGGGAGAAGTCTGTTGGCCAAAACACTCGATCCTGTCCATGCAGTCCTAGGATCAGTGCCTTTGTAGTTACCCCAAGGGTCAAACAAGTGTGAGAAGAAGTTCATAGTCTGATCGTTTGACATGGTATAGGGCTTACCACTGACATCGGTCGACGAACTATAGGTCGATGCGCTGGCAATTTTTGCATATGCAAACGTATCTGCAGGTTGAACGGTGAACTTCAAGGACGCAGTCAAAGGCTCGCCCGTCTCTGTTTGCGCGCCAGTTTTGGCACCGGTAACAGTCAGTGTCGGTTGCTCTTGAGGAGCCGAGGCGATTGCATTTGAACGGTATAGAACAAATGGAGTTCCAGTAGAACTAAACGTTGAAGTACCCGGATCAAAGGTTCGCACCCCTGAGGCCAATCGCCCTGGATCTCGTGCCGCGGCGTTGGCTGTGACCGGGTTGACTGGCGCCCCTATGCTACTGCTAGCGTCTGACCAAGAGAACGTTAGGGTATCACTACCGAATCCGCTCATTAGGTTGTTATATTTATCAGTAACTGTCACTTTGACGTCAAATGGAGTACCGGCTTTGACGGTAGTGCTGTCTGTCGCAAGTGTAAATTTCGCCGGAAGGCCTTCAGTCACTTGTACGGCAACCTCAGGAGGATATCCGCCCGGAACATAACTGCGACGTTTTCCAGTTAGATCAGGCTGTGGTCCGAATCCCAAAACACCGGGCGTCTGTGACACAAAGTCGTCGACAACGTAAAAATCTGGTATGACCTCTGACTTCTTGAAGATTACCGACAAGGTCCCAGTGGAACCACCAATAAACTGGAGCGCGGTGGAGGGATTCGCGCCGGTTGGATAGATCGGCCCTTCGCCACTAGGAGAAAAACCTCCACCAAACCAGGTATATTTCTGAGCATTTAATAGAGAATCTACCCCCGTTACAATGTTCCCCTGGGAATCCCTCGCCGATAACTTAAACGTCATTGGCTCACCGGTCTTTAAATTCTTTTTGGATACATTATCCAGTGAGTAACGAACTACAGTTCCGAGCTTGGGGAGATATGTATGATACGTTCTCACAGGGCTGAGTAAAGGCCCAGAATTATCTGGAGCTGAGTAAGTTAAATCTTGGATGAAATATGCCATGGAACCACTAGCACGCATAAACAGATTATCAAAGGTTTTACTAGATTCACCATTCATAGAAACGTCTGTCCAACCGCCCAGCCCAGGTGTTAGGCCAGGTGTCGTGGGGTTGAACGCCTCCACAACCCCCACGTGACCCATTAGATCTACAGCGCTGCTGCCGACAACTGGATTTCCGCAATGGTCGTAAGATGAGATCGTTAAATTGAAGCGACTTTCTGGGGTGGCATCTATTTGAAATGGACTGGATGCAGTACCAGTACAATCGACTCCGGCTATTGTTGTGCAAGTTACGTCGTAGTTTCGACCCCAAGGCATTTTTTGAATAGAAACGGTGTTATTAGAGCCTACATTTTGACTATCCCTGATATTTATTTTCAAAGGGCCCACTTGGGTGATTCCAAGGGGGATACCATTAGGGTTTGCCAACAATGTTGTTCCTGACTCATCAAAAACAGGCTTGGGAAGACTAGGAACACAGTCTGATCGGAATCGAGAGTTAGCGGTTTGGCCGAATGGTCCAGCAAAAGACGATAATGGCTGACCGGCGTCATTAACCCATGTAAATGTAAGATTGTTTAAATCACTGGCAACTCCTATGACAGGGTCTCCTTTATTGTCAAGAGCCCTTACGGTTACGGAAAAACCATTAAAATCAAGACTGCTTCTCGTACCCGCATCAATTTTGTACTCTTTAACCGTTTTTGCGCTGGCGCGCGCGCTTAGGATCGCGCTCGTCTCAATACTTATACCCGATCCGTCAGTATTTTTTGCCATGACGTAATAAATACCTGGGACATCCATCGCGAGGTTAGGGATAACGACAGGCAACCCCGACATAGCTCGGCTTAAACAGGAATTATCATTGCTGGGATTTGCGCAAGTTAACTTCAAGGTGCTAACCACAGCTGAAGTTTGAGCTTGAAGAACTATGTCGAAATTACCGGAATAGTCAATGTCATTGCCATGTTCGTCCCTTGCGTAGACGGTCAGGTCAAATCTGTTACCGCCTGTAGTCGTTGCTGGAACGTTAACACCCGGCCCATCAGGATTTGAAAAAGCTGGAACCACGGCTGCTCCCGCCACTATCGGAGCTTTCGAAATCGCCGTTGCATAGTGATTAAATGCTCCGGGTATAACTGAATCCACAACGATGCCTGAGCCAGAGAAAGGTTTATTACCTTGCTTCGAATCTATATACGTCATCGTCAACAAAGGTACGCTGTTGTAATTTCCTTTGGCGAAAACCCGAGCAAACAGCGTGCCGCATCCTTGATTAAACTGAACCTTAGCACCATTTAGCTCAATTTTCGCGTTGTCAAAGCCGCTTGCCCCAACCGTTGACAGCGCGATGGATCTGCCCTCAGGATTAGGTGTCAAGCCGAACAGCGAGAAACCAACAGTGAGCTCCGCGTTGGGATCAGTGATTAGACCCTGATCTCCGTATACAGCGCTATCAATAATATTATCAGCCTCGTCAACCATACACACCTTGAACTGGAAGTCACTGCCTGCGGCAATATTTGTCCCCGTGGTGATGTTTTCGAATTTGAATGCACTAAGGGGCCTTGAGGCGACTGTGATGGGCGCAGTCACTGCCGTGAAGCCATTTTTAGAGGCCTGTATGGAGAATGACCCGGGCTTGGAGCCCAACCAATTAAACGATGGTACATTCAACATTGCACTCAGTGCTTCTACTGGAGACGGATTTGTTTCGCCGACAAAGGAAAACTGAGCATTGGAATCACACTCCCCGATGTTTCCAAATTGGTCTCTCGCGCAAGCAAATGTCTTGAACGTCCTGGTTTTGCTTGCGCCAAGGGGGTAAGTTTCCCCGGCTTGAGGGTTCGTGTTAAACAGCGCTTTATAAGCTATGGTTGCATCAGCGGGACTTGTCCCCTGGCTTGGATATGGGGTTGCGGTAGGCCCTGAACCTTGCGTGATAATTGTTCCGGCCGGCAGGCCAGGCAGGGCATTGACTGGGAACACCGCCGACATGACTCGAGGATTGTCTTTTTTAGCTTCGCAGATTGACGGAGACTCAAAACAGCAATTCGAGGCACTCTGCTTGCAGAATGGGATGACACTGCTGTCCGTCAGAGTCAGCAGCAAGTTTAGAGATTCATTTGCTTTAACCAATGAGATATTGTCAGCTTGGATACTAGCTCCAAATTCCTGTGCTATGCCGGCACTATTCGGCTGCGGCTTGACAAGTCGTGTGACCGGATCCGTAAGACCGGCTCCGGTCTTACCCATAAGTCTTGGCTGACCATTCGTCGGACCATTCGAAGGCTGTCGATCAAACCGCACAGCCAAAGTCCGGTCCACGCCAAATTTAACAGTATCATTCTGATACGATTGGTTCCCCGATGGGTTGCCAAACTCGTCGTACAAGGCAACACGAAGACCAAATGGCGCATCTACCGTCAAAGCTGATGCACCCAAACGGGACACGTCAAGTGTTTTAGGAGGCCCAGGAAAAAATTTGATGAGTGCACCATTAAGATAACTATCGGCCGGGCTACCATTTTGGGGAGCAACATAAGGAATAAAATTATTGCCAGCCCATACGAGGTAGCTCGAGTGCCAGGTTGGAGGAGGCAGATAGCGGCTATCTTCTGTGTCGAATATCACAGTTGATGGTGAACCCATCACTCCAACAGGCCCAGGCTTAGCACCAGATCCTAAAGTAGCGCCGGTGGAGAAACCATCAGTCCGAGCCGCACGAATAAAGTTATGCGCCAGGTCATGTTCATGCCAATAAATATTGGTTTTACCGCAGCGGGGGGCCATGGGACACGCATCACTCACACCCACCGCCGGACTACTAACTCCATAATCAGCGCTCCACCCTGACACTGTCACGCTATCTTCGAATGTCGGATGGAGGTGGTGGGGCTCAGATCTAAATACCGTAATTTTATCTTCGTGAACGTGCGCTGATGCAGAGCTACCGACCTCCTGATTGCCTGGTCCGGTAAACTTAATGCCAGCACCACGCGATTGAAATGCCGGAAATGTTGTCTTGCCGTCAGAAGAGGTAAAAGCTGGCATGTCAACTTGAATGAACTTTTCCATATAAGGAACAGCCTGGTTGCGATTATCTGCCGTTTGGCCGTTAAAGAGACAAGCTTTCACGCCTGTCGTGATCACACCAGTGGTCACAGTCACACGCGTCATTAACCAATCGTTTAGACTTGAAATTGCCCCGGGAAACCTCATATCCGGGATAGAATTGAACCCACCGCCATCGCTTGCGAGAGCGCCAAGCAAGTAAAAACCATCGGGAAACGGACCGGGGCTTAAGACCTGATTGTGTGTCTGGTAGTAATAGGAAGGAATTGATTTATCGAGATAATTTTGTGCGAAAATTCCAGCCTGCAAGTCCTCGCTACCGTTTGGATTACCGGGAGTCGAGTTGATCATTTTAAAAACAACGTTGGGGACAACGCCCGTAAAGTTTGCCAGTTTGTTATGCTTTTTGTCGTGTATGGTAATAACCATATCATAACAGGTATCCGATGCAGATACCCAGTTTGTTTTTTGCTCAGCATTTGCGCTTTCAAAACCGGGCTTTGTCCAGCTTTGGTCGGGCGCACTACCTCTCACAAGTTTTGTCTCGATGTGTTCAGGATCTCCAGGAACTACCGACCACCATGACGATGGCCAACCAATGAGGTCCGGCTTGGAGACCGACCTCGGCACAGCAAAACCTGTACCAAGTCTGTTTTGTGGCACGAAAACAATATTGTATTTATTCAAGTTAGTGGACGTCGTTTGCGTAATCTGTTGCGGAGGCCCAACGTAATCCGGGCTGTAAAACTTGGGGCCTGTCGGATTCGCAGATCCTTCGTCGGCAACAAAAACATCGTAGCTAGGGTACGACGCGTTCCAAGGCGTCGTGTTACGCCATGCGCCCGTCTGGGGATCAAATACTGGGGGAGCGCCAGATGGATCGTTGGGCAGAACAAACCGCCCATCGTCGGATCTAAAACCATCATAAACAATTTGATCGGCAGCCACTGCATCCCGAATGTAGCTACCACCGGCATCCGTTATCGCAACCGCTAGCGGCAATTCGGAATCTGCCTTGATGATTCGCCCTAACGGAAGGGAAGACGAGTTCTCTACGACGGCAGATTGCGAAGGCCCTCCCTTTTTATCGGCAAAAAATATTCGCTTCTCGCTACCGAACTTTGTCGAGATAATCTTTGCAAACGTACCAGAAACGCCACCTGAGTCTGACTGCTTAACCGCCAACAGTCCGGGTGATCTGGAGTCTGCCAGCATATACCGTTCTGGAAGTTCGCAAACGCCCGGTTGATTTTTGCCAAATTCACATGGGAAACTACCCGTTGGCAAAACGGGGTAAATCCCTGCCCAGCTTTTGTCACCGCGGAAATCAACCTGTAGCTCCTTGACGCCAGAGTAAGATGGAGAATCATTATCTTCGGAGTCCATCGCATGGACACGAATTTTAAAATAATGCCCTGTGGGTACGACATCTTCTTCGCCCCTTTTGTACGATTGATACAAGATTTTCCCTTTGTCCGGGCCCTCGTCGTCGCTAACGAATTCAAAGCCAAACTTGCTGGCGGCACCAGCCACGAGAGTTAAGCGAGGAGTAACTGCAGGCTTAATGAGCACGGATCCGTCTGTACTATACATCGAATTGGGAATAGCAATAACTCTACCCGTACCAGCGATACCAACTGAATTAAAAGCTATAGCGCTAACACCAGCCTTGGGGTTAAGGCCCGCGTGAATTCCGCAAAACACAATGTTGTCTTCAGGCTGATTTGTTGGGTCTCCGTAAGTCAGCGCCTCTTTGGCTTTGTCTGCTTCGGAAAGTGCCTCGTATTCAGCGCTCCCCGGAGCAAAAGGACGACCTGCCAGAGGAATCCTTGGCGTCGGAGCTGGGCAGGACGAAGAACCCCTGCCGCCATAAACGCTGGGATCCTTGCTGAAAAGCCTGCTTACTGCAGCATTGAATTCAGAATTCGACGGAGCCAGCTTGTAATTAATACCCCAAATTCTAACATCCTTGAAATCCTCCTTGAAGTTACCCGCCGCATCGTAGCCAGCTAGGTAAAGGTTATACTGCTGATCTGAGGCCACCTTTAGACCCATTATCGGATCAGCAATTTTTGGATCCGGGTTTTCAGCTCTTTCCAACCAACTAAGACCCAATCCTCCAGCACTGTCACGCCAAAGAGTCTGGGTGACTGGACCGGGTTGGATTTGAATCGGGTCACTCTTGACGTCAAACGTCACGAACCCTGATGAAAGCGACGCCTCGGTAATAGAGACACGCGGCCATTGGTCCCGATCAACAAGCGGCGGAACACGCGTCACTAGAAAGCCTTCATCCGCCTTGTCGTCTATCCCAGTAGATGCCTTACCATTGGTGAACTGAACTTTATTGGTGGTAAAGTTCAAGGATCCAATCTTCGTAACACTTGAGGTAATTCCCGTCGCTGGAGGCATGGACACATCTGAAAGTGGCGAAAGGGACAACTTCATAGAAATGGATTCACTGAAGTTGTAACACAAGTTGCCGTAGCGGTCGCTTAACTCCATCAATACTGGGAAGGGCTTCGCCGCCTCTTGAATTTTGTTTGCAATTGACACCTTCTTCGGCAGACCCGGCGTAATCAGATATCGAAGAATGGTATATATGCTCCTTCCTTTCACACTTACTTTGATGGTGTCGTAATTGGAAATTTCCGCACTGGCCTTCGTGGGATAAATAGTCTGTTTTCCTGTTGTAACAGTCTGACTTGCGAGGCTATTGGGCTCTTTCAATGGCCCGGTTATTTCGGACCAAACCGTGTCGGGTGATTCAACCCAGTTCCCGCCCGCATCTATAAGCATAGGGTAGAGGTCCACCCTATCGGTGTCAGCTGACGTTACGATACAAGGCTTATTGAGCAGATCAGCGTCCAAACATGCATTCTGAATATTTCTTGTGTCTGACGTCAAGGAAAGGATCAGCTGACTCGCTTGACCGGTGATTACCGGCAAAGAAATCGATGAGGGTTTTACCGGAAACTTCGGATCAGACGGTCTCGCTGAAAAGCTCAATGTCGTCGGCTTCAGAACCCGGAAAGGGCCACCAGGCACTATACATTGCGAGTTGCGGAATTCGCAGCGCTTGGATCCTGTCGGTACAATGACTGTCGAACCATCGGCAGCCTCTGTAAGCCCCTCAGTTGCAAAATCGAACATGAAACCTTTACCAGGCTCAGTGTTGGGAATACCAGGAGCGTAAATAGCAAGGTTGAAAGGGACGCCTGCTTGAATCACTTGGCGACCATTTTCATCGAAAAGCATCGGAATAACTAGAATAGCTGACTGCAGAGGCTCAATACCACTATTGGCAAAATCATCGTTAGACGTAATTTTGACTAGTACCATTTCGAGTAGCTCTGATGCCGTCGAGTGTTGTGGCACTCGCATCGCGACTGCCATCACGCCGCCCGGTGCGTTTGGAGTCGTAAAACCGACCGTTGCCTCACCATTCTGGTTGGTGACCTGTGATGGGCCACTAAGCATGCCTACGCAAAGGTCTCGCGTGAAACCGGCATCGCAGGTGTTCCCCGCAATACTTCCTGCGGAATTCATAACGAAATTGCCGTCAGACCACTTGCGAAGAATCTCCGCTTTTATTGCCTCATTTGAAACACCGCCATTAAAGGCTGGGGTGACGTCGAATGCCTTAAACTCCACCTTGATGTTAGGTACAGGTGAGCCCTCTCTCGTCGTAACTACGAATTTGATGGGATCCAAGATCGTTCGGTTGGCGGGATAAGTGTTTTTGAGCTCCTCTGGAGTTGCCTTCCAATTGCTTGCAGCCGCGCGAACCGACGCCGCAGACTTAGCACCCTTCGTACATGAGGAACCCAGGGATGCGACAATTAACCCAGAGGTCAATGCTGCCAAACACCTTAATCCAATAAGACGAAGCCTCTTCATAGACACCTCACACAAGATCACAGTAAAGCTGACACACACACTTCCGCTTCTTAGTGGACGTCGGTGGGATCAGCTGAGGACTTTAGCTTTGCGCGCTAGTGATGGCGCATGCTTCTGTAATCATTGGAGTAAATCCTATGCCGTAGGGTGTGAAATTTTTGAATTAAAGGGCCCCCAATGAACGGAACCAGGTGTGGTATACTACCTTACAGGAATACGCTGAATTGATAAGAGAAAGTCACTGACCTGGCGATCAGGAGGCAGAGCTTACTTGGGAGACAAGACATCATGAATCCCTCAAAATCCTTGCTAAAAACAGAAAATGCCGTGCGTAGGCTTGCTTTGTTAGCTGCTTGCATTCCTATGATCTCGTGCGGCACCGTTGCCATCAGAAGTTCTCCAAGCGAAGCGGAGATTTCTCTCATGCAACCAGGACGATCTGATCCGAAGCCCCTTGGTAAAACTCCGTATGAAGGAAAACTCGGCGACCTTGGCTCTGCAGCAAACAGCGGCCCCATCATCTTGCAAATCAAAAAGCCAGGATACATCACGCAAAACCTTTACGTGCCAAACGCATCTGGCTCAAGAATCGAGTTCGATACAAATTTAAAACCAGTCAACCCTGGTTCATTTGCCGACATGAACAAGATCGTTAAACTTGTATTACAGGCTGAGCGCGAAATTATGATGAAGCAAGTCGATGAAGCCTTGAAGACAGCGTCAAATATCAAGTCTATTAACGATAATATCGCGATGGCTTGGGAGATCGAAGGCGCTGCCTACTTCGTGAAAGGGGATCTTGCAAAAGCCAAAGTTTCATGGCTTCGCTCGCTTGAAATCGATCCGGAAAATCCCGAAACGACCAAAATGCTGAGCACGATTGATGAAAAACTTGGGACGAAAAAGTAGTAAAAGAGGATAAATCTTGGCTATGCGTAGTCTTATAAATTCATGCGCAGTGGCGCTTGGAATACTGCTAATCGAAGCGGGTGGTGGAACTATTGCGATGGGCGCCGCGACGTTATCCAACGATATCGACGACTCTAGCGGCTCATTTAGACTAGGTATGATCAACTTCACGAAAACAGATGGTCAAAAAACATATACCGGAGGAGCCTCCGTCTATAACTATGAGTATTCCAGATATCTTCGCCTTAATCAGGCCCTAATTTTTGGCTTCAGACAAGCAACAGACTCCGCCACAAAGCGTGACGCGTACCATTCTGCCTACGGCGGCTACAGGTTTTTTCCCATGGGAGTAGGGCTTCCGATTTTAGCTACGACTGGTGACGCCACCATATCGATTGACTCGCGCTACAAGCCTTATGCTGAGGCCTCTTTGGGCCTTGGGCATATTTTATTTGAACCAATCGCTCAGGGCGCAGGTGATTTCTCTGCAAACGCCATGGGAATCGCATTTGGCGGCGGTTTAATGATGCATTTTTTCAAACGATGGGCGGTAGATTTTCAAATCATGTACGAAATGGTGCAGTCTCGAGGGGGCACTAGCAACAGTTTGGCCGTCTCTGGAAACAATATTTATATCCTACTTGGCAATGGTATGACGTTCTAGATCAGCGACGTCGACTCACCGCAAAGCGCTCTTTGCGCCAACTGATGACCACGTTCTCGCCCCAATCTGTGGTGAATTTTTGAGGCTTCAGCCCTTTAGCGATCTTTGGATCTGCAGGGCGGCAACTCCAAGTCCCGGGCAGCATACCCATGCCGTCTGCATACAAGTTGGCGTCCCACGTATATTTGTAGACCGCACCTGGCTTGATCACGTCCGTTTCCATAGTGATCGGCTTTCCTGCCCAGGCCACTGATCTCTCAAGAACGCAGGTAAGTTTTACGGAGGATCTGTCGAGATTTTTAAATGTCCAGACTGTTGGATTGTTACAACAACGGTCTGCGAATACGGACTGCGAACTCAAAACGACGAAAGAGATCAACAGAGCAAGCCTTAAGACCCTCACGTCTCAAGCTCCCCAAACAATAAGCGCCGAGCCCCAAGTAAATCCTGCGCCAAAGGCCGTCACCATGATCTTATCGCCGGCCTTCAAACGGCCAGCCCGCGCGCACTCATCAAGGAGGGTAGGGATGGTCGCCGCTGATGTATTGCCGTACTTTTGAATATTGTTGTAAGTCTTCTCAGGTGGAATTTTGAGCGTGGCACTAATGTGTTCATTGATGCGAAGATTGGCCTGATGAAAGAGCCAAAGATCCACGTCAGCAATCGAGAGATGAAGGTTTTGCAAAACTTCACCAATGACTTCAGGCATACGCGTGACGGCGTGTTTAAATACAAAACGACCATCCATGTAAGGATTATGCGCGCCGTCCGCGATGTGTTCTGGCCTGATCCAATCTCCGCCCACAGTTGACGGGAACTTTACGCCAAGCTTATCCGTATATTGACCTTCAAGATGGGTGATGACTTTTTTAATTCCATGTTCCGGATTTTTTGCGACCTCTAAAATCACAGCTCCCGCAGCATCGCCAAATAGGGTGGCCGTATCTCGTCCGCGGTTTGAGAGATCAAGGGCCACACTTTGGACCTCAACGCCAACCAGCAAGATTCTCTTGTATTGACCAGATAAAATCAGAGCCTGACCGAGTTCAAGCCCGTAAATAAATCCGCTGCACTGAGCTCTCACATCAAGCCCAGGTGTTGTGCCTAGGCCAAGCTTTGCTTGCAGGAATGAACATGTGCCCGGGAAATACTGCTGCGGCGATAGGGTGGCTACCAAAACGAAATCGATATCTTTGGCCTGAAGCCCTGACGACTTCAGAGCTTTGACGGAGGCCTCGTAAGCGAGATCTGCAGGCCCAACGCCCACGTCCACGTGACGGCGTTCCTCGATGCCGGTACGCTGACGAATCCACTCGTCAGAGGTATCCATTAATTTTGCTAAGTCGTCATTTGTAACCACCCGAGGAGGCACGGCCATTCCAGTTCCAGTGATGGCTACGGCCACGGGCAGGTCGGCTTGGTTCATTAGAAAGGCTCCTTATTGAGATCTCTGAGATTATGCTACAAATTTGCACTTATTCCAACATCGAGAACTGCTGACTGACACCGGGCAGATTCTACCGGCGGACAGCTGCCAAATAAACAGACTAAAATAGCGATATGTTAGAGAAACCAACCGAAAAACCGCAAGAAAAGACCGATGCCCCAGGCGCCGCCCAGGTCATGGATCTGCCCAAATTACCGGCTCGCTCAGCGGCGACCAGTAAATTGCCGCGCATTCACACGGATCGGTACTTGAACCGGGAACTTAGCTGGATTGAATTTAATGCTAGGGTGCTCGAAGAGGCCATCAGCACGTCGGTTCCTCTGCTTGAGCGCCTAAAGTTCATCAGTATTTTCATGAGTAACCTCGATGAATTCTTTATGGTCCGAGTCGCAGGACTTCGCAAGATGGTGCAAGAGGACATCAAGTCATCGTCTGATTCACCTGACGAACTTCCGGGTGAAGATATTCTCGAGCACATTAGGCTTCGCATATCTGAGCTGACTCAGATTGCTTACGAAACACTGCAAAAGGACGTCTTGCCGGGCCTTGAAGCGGAAGGCCTTGAAATCGTCAGTATGTCTCAACTACCCGCCGACGCAAAAGCCACTCTTAACACCTACTTTAAAAATAATGTACTGCCGGTTCTGACACCACTTGCCGTGGATCCGGCCCACCCATTTCCATTCCTGACGAATCTTTGTCAGTACCTCGTCGTCTTGTTTAAAGACATCAACTACAACAGCCAAATCGGCGTTCCTCCGATTGGGCTTGTTGAAATTCCATCGGTGTTACCAAGATTAATACCGGTCAACTGGAAGCCCGAAAAACGCCAGTTTGTTCTCCTTGAAGATCTGATTAAGGCCAATATCAGCAGTATTTTTCTGGGTTATGAACTTGCTGATGCTCACCCTATCAGAGTCACTCGAAACCTCGACTATACCCTACTTGAAAACGAAGTGGTGGACCTACTTAAGTCTGTGCAGCGTGAGCTTACCAACAGAGAACACCAAGAGGCTGTTAGGCTAGAACTTGGCGGCAAGCTACCTAAAAGTGTCATGGAAATCCTAAAGCGTGAACTTCATGTGACGTCCAAAGAGATTTATGAGTCACCTGAACCGCTGTTAATTCCAGGACTCATGACCCTTTATCATTTGCCGGTACCAAATCTTAAAGATCCGCCATTTAACCCAAGGCTTCCCATGCAGATGATGAGTAACGAGGATTTGTTTGCACTCATGCGCCGGGAGGATATTCTTCTTCATCACCCCTACGATAGTTTTTATCCAGTGGTCGAGCTTCTCCAAGTTGCGGCCCACGATCCAAATGTATTAGCTATTAAGCAAACTCTCTACCGTAGTGGTGGTGACAGTCCGATCATCGACTCACTCATTGCAGCAGCAGAACTTGGCAAGCAAGTCACGGTGGTCGTTGAATTAAAAGCAAGATTTGACGAGAAAAACAACATTCTCTGGGCTCGCCGACTTGAACGAGCCGGTGTGAACGTGGTCTTTGGATTCGTCGGACTCAAAACCCACGCCAAGGCGACGTTAATTGTGCGCCGAGAGGGCGGAAAACTCGCTCGCTACGTCCACCTATCGACAGGAAACTACAACTCCAACACGGCCAAGCTTTACACTGACATGGGTTTTTTCAGCGCCAACAGTGACCTAGCCGATGATATCGGTCATTTATTTAATATCCTTACCGGATTTAATATTCTTACGGGCGAGATCAAACTCAAACGTAAACACATTATCCCCGACATGAAAAAGCTTCTGCTCGCTCCGATCACACTTCGCCCGAGACTTCTCGAGCTCATTAAGCGTGAGATCCAATTCAAAAAAGAAAACCACAAGGCCATGATTGTCATCAAGGTCAATGCCGTAACTGATAAAGAATTGATCGATGCCTTGTACGAAGCTAGCCAAGCTGGCGTTGAGATTCACTTGATTGTTCGCGGTATGTGCTGCCTAAGGCCAGGCGTCAAAGGACTATCAGAAAATATCCATGTAACATCGATTATCGACCGGTTCTTGGAGCACAGCCGGATTTATTACTTCCATAATAACGGCAAAAAGGAAGTATTTATGGCGAGTGCTGACATGAGCCCTCGTAACATGGATCGGCGGGTCGAAGTTTGCTTCCCGCTTGAATCGGCCGAAGTGAAAGAGCACATAATAAACCACATCTTGGCCACCTACCTCGCCGATAACGTCAAAGCTTGGACTCTAAATACCGATGGAAGCTACAAACGTCGTGAACGTGGCCCGAATGAGCGTGAGATTCGCTCTCAGGCCAAATTTATTGAGCTAGCCCGCGACTACGGGATAAAGTCTATTCCTTACGAGATGGCCATCCGTCACAATACGGTCAAAGAAAAAGGCACTCGCCCTGTAGCCAAAGCCAAGAAAACACAGGTCAAAGATCACTAAAAAATAGTCCAATTTTTTGCAAACTCTCCCCTAAAATGCGAGAATTGAGGGACAAGAGTGCTTAAATTTTTTTCTACTTCGAAACTATGAGGTTAACCGGTATGAGTTTGAAATTTGGCGTGGCCCTTACGGCGTTGGTTGGCGTTTATGTAACTGGCTGTAGTACGCCGGGAAATGCGCCAAAGCAAAAAGAAGAAAAGTATGACTTCGTTGGTGGCTACTCCGGTGACGACCGCGTCATTGTAAAAGGCGACAGTGCCTCCCTGCACTCAGATCGCAACGCCGTTGCTGAGTACACGAAAACCGTCGATACAATTAACGCCGAGCGCCAAAAAGTCGAGAGTGATCTCGCAGGTCTTGCCCTTTGTCGACGAACAAAAGCCCGCGAAAAAGGCGTTGAGGTGGAAGAAGGACCATTGACGATCCCATGCATGAAGAAAGTTGTCACCGACCGTGAAAAAGCCGGCGAAGATCTCATGCAAGTTAACGGCAAACTCGTTCTTCGCAAGAAAGAAGACTTCAAGTCCCGTCTTGACGAAGCACGCGCTTGCCTGGACCAAATGACCAGCGTGCGCGACAAATCTCGCGAAAGCTACATGCTCGACGAGTGCGACAAAGTCAAACGCCAATAATGGGGACACTCGACTGATTGAGTATTGATTAAGCAGACGGGATCTTCAGAGCAAGGTATCTCAAACAAAGAGCCTGTTACCGGATGGTGACAGGCTCTTTTTATTTTCAAACCACGAACCAAAATACCACGCAACTACGGCGTCGGAGTTGCCCTTTCAAGCCAGCCGAAAGGTCTGTCCCTAGGCCGATTTCTTCTTGGAGGCCTTTCGCGGGATTTTTCTAACGAAGGCAGGGGCAAGCTCTTTTGCAGCTAGTATTTCGATACCGACCACCTGGCCCATTGCATCAAAATCAACGAGCATACCAGGCCTAAACTCAACTGTTTTGGCCACTTTGCCTTTTCGCAACTCAACGTATGCCACATCCAATTTGGAATCCACCTTCATCGATTTCATTAGTCACCCTTCCAATACGCTGTTACAACTAAAACACCGAGCGGAATCTCAAGGTACACGACTATAAGCTCTCTTCCCATGATCTGAGCCGCGCAGATAAAACGACCGCGCAAATCAAAGCCCATCTGGTTCCCCCTCGCGACACAGTCACGAACATGCTGTCTGGTGATGCCGCGCTGTTTAAACCGCCCCGCCGCGTGTTCAGAAATTTCTAATCTAAACGGAGCCAATGGTCACCTTTCAACCTTGATGCGGAGCGCCAAGCTCCACCAAACAACCAAACAAATTATCTACAATCATATTGACCCTGTCTAATTGAACCTCTGCGCGACCGGAGGTTTAAAATCTAAGGGCTAGCCATCGCATAAGACACCCCCTACTTTTGGCTGAACGCTTAAATGTATAAATATTAGGCACAACCGTCCCAAACACTAAAAATCTTTCACAAAAGCCCATTATTGGGATCAAGCTCGTTCAATATACACCCCAAAACACATATAAGTATATGTTTTTATTGACTTTTTTAGCGATCTAAAACCTGTTCATTATACATCTGTTTTTTGAACAATAGGATCGGTATATAACCATTTGATATGATTTTGATTATTTACTAATCAGCAACGCCGTCATTTATGGCGGCGGCGACTATAATTTGATCCGCTACCGGCAAGATTGCTGGCGTTGTTTGGGATGAAGTTGAGCTAGCCTAAATTTTGAACATTTAAGCTGGCATTTGAAGGTAGGGGGGCTGAATCGTTTGATATGCGGATAATGTGACAAACTTTTTAAATAAAAAAGCCAGCCTCCAAAAGGGCTGGCTTTTTTATTTAGCTCTCAACTTAACTCAGTCTAACCAAAACATCCGCATTCTCACGTAATCGTACGTGGCGGCATCTTCTATAGCACAGACGGAGCCGACGACATTCTTCTCAAGACCATCCCGCCATGCAGTTTCAGTGTCTGCGCGCTTTGCTTCACAGGCTTCCATGGTGTCATACTTGACCGACGTCACTTCAGTAGCCAACGGCTGCATCACGACTCCTGCCGTGTACATGAAAACTTTCGACATGTAGGAGGATCCGCCGCAGAAAAAGATCAGAGACTGTCCACCAGCGGCGGTGAACACGTCTAGCATTTCCTGGCGGTTTTTCTGGCAGGTCTCCATATTTTTAAACTGAGCTTCACTATACTGCATTATGGGAAGTCGCTTGGAGGCGTAGTACATCCCGTGAACAATGGCTCGGTTGGCTCCGGCCCTAATTCTTGTTTTTACGTGACTTGCACCGTAGGCTTCCAAAGTGCTTTTCAGAGTTGCCTCAAGGGCACTGACGTCACCATTGATGCCGTTATAAAAATCTCTGGCTAAATGCTGCGGCGAAAGTTTTGCTGCACCAAAACCGTCAACGCGCATGGTCCAGCCGTTGTCGACTTCAGGATCACGCCTTTCCTGAATACAATACGCTATCAACGGCTCAATGCCAGTTGCCGCTTGAAATGTCGCAGCAGCTGCATCACGGTCAGCCACGCAGTCATCGGCCTTCTCATATAAGGCATTAACGTAGGCGTGCTCGTCAAAGGTACTGACCAGTTTAGCTTGAACTGGTTTTGCGTATTCAATAACCAAGTCAAACGTACGTGATGGGTTTCTCTCACAGCCGTGATTAAGGACTTTTGCCTCAGCAAGGCGAGCAAAACGCTCAACCACCCAGCCCTCAACTTGTTGGCACTGCTCGGCAGTGGCTGCAATACGGGGCAAGGTGTAAGAATGAACCTCTGCACGTGCCGCCGAAGCCATGAGTGCTGCAAAAGCAACAAGACTTATTTTAGTGAAACCTTTTAACATGACTGACACCCCTTTAATCTTGGGACACATTCTGAAGTTCAATGTAACCGTGGGACTGCATGGGCCGATGGATCCCCTGGTTAGGCATCTTAAGCTTGATCCCTTGTTTAGTCCTATAGCCAATATAAGCACCTCCAGGCCCATCTGTCTCTAGAGAAAATTTACCCGTGAATGGGTCATAGGCCGTTTCCGTGAAAGGCTTGCGGGTCGTAATGTCTGTGAGCCAAAGGTTTCCCTCGATTATGAGGGGCGAAAAGGGGTCTTTTGAGCTAATTTCCCGGTCGGCCATCACCACACTCATGTCGATATTTAACTGCCCATTCGAATAGCTGCCAGACAGCTTTGGAGCGAGCTTTTCCATATTTTTAAGATTTACGGCACCCTCAGACGCCAGCATAAAATTACCGACAAACCCGTATTTTCTCGAATACCAGGTTCCTTCGATGACGCCGCCACCCATTTTTTTAACTTTGATAATCATGTCCGTCACCTGGTCGGCACGGTCAAAAACCATCTCTGAATTATTGCCATTGATCGCCCGAGTATCGTATTTCGTCGTAATCGATTCATCAGTTTGGGTATGACCGCCGTAACGGACACTTGACACTAAAGACGCCATCAGCTGGTCACCCTCTCGGTAAGTGGTCACAGCTACACTCATCGCATGATAAATGTCTCGACGTTTCAAGTGAACAAATCCCCTATAAACACCGTCTAGCTCACTGGAAGGAGCTCTTTCATTAAGGCTCACGCTCCAGTCGGTCTGACTGGTGGGAAGAACCTTTACCCCCGGCTGAACCGTCTCTGCAGAGGAGCGATTGTAACGGCAACTACCGCACGTCAAACCGAGTGCATCCACCTTACAATCCATCGCCCCTAGTGGGCCGTGTAAATCAATATGGCCTGAGAAAATATCATAATCGGCGTCGATGAACGTCTTAGTGACGCACGTGCTCGCTCCCAGTGGACAACCAGCACCGCCGTTATCACCGATCTGCGCCATGATGATAAACGGAGCAAACGGGTCACTTCGGTTTGTGGCAATGGGGCGAAGAGGTGTGGACTGTATTTGAAGCCTTCGTCCCACTCCCTCACACACGCCTCGGTACTCGCCCCAAATTTTTTGGACAAGAGGCCTCTCAACGGTGACTTGACGCTGGTTTTCGACGGTTAAGCGCCCTACCGTGCCGCTTCCAGATTTAACGTCACCCTCAAGCTTTTGGCCTTCACCTTGAGTTAGAACAAAGTGAACTTCACGCTCCGGTCCGTCAAAAATCAAAGTATTGCTTGATTGATCTATGCGAACGTTTTGGTAGTGATAACTGGCATACTCGTCACTAGTGTAGTCACCAAAATAGAGGACCAAGGTGGCTCTGATGCGAACACCTCTTGGGCCGTCTGATTCTTTGATGATATCTAGTCTCGCAAGCTGGTCTTGCTCGTGGGCGGTGTGTTTAAGTACACCCAAATAGCGGTCGGCAAGCTGACCCGTCGTGGCGGTCAACGAGCTGTCGCTCGATCGGCAGCCAGCCAGCAATAGCAGCAAGATGGAGAATAAATAGTTCATATCGACAATCAGCCCCCTAGTATTCGAGCAAAGGCCGACACACACATGGCCTTAGCCCCAGGCTAAACGAGCGTGATTTTAACGATATTATTAAAATGGGTCAATGATTTTAAGGATATTTTATATAAGTAGATCTTCTTTATCAATTCATCAATGTTTTCAAATCATTACGACTACTTAAGACACCCTTTCGGCCTTGGCCACCCCTCAGCGTCAGCCACGGCTGGCACTAACTGAAGGGTCCGATCAAGCTTGGCCAGGGGCACTTTCGAAAGCCTTGGCCCCGTCATCACCAGACGGGTTCGCATCTGAGGCAGTGCATTATAGTGACCGTGCTGACCGGCGGGAACCGGTCGATCGGCTACGCCGTTGTTAACCGTCTCAGGGTACTTCTCTTTTAGCTTTTCGGGAATCTTGGCCCAGGTGGCCTTTGCCAGTAATAGTTTGTCTTCAACAGAATTTTTAAAACCAATGCCGTCATTTGCAAACGCCGTGATCCAAGGCATCTGCTCACCACCGAGACCTTCCTTGACGGCCTCTTTGCTGCCACGAACCAAAACTTTGGCAAAGATTTTACTTTTCGTTACCTCAAACTCCATTTTGCGAAGTCGCTCAGCGATCTGCTCAAGATTTAGATCCGCCGGTGGCTGCGCGTCCAGACTGCCTGGTGGCGGATAGAAGTACATAGAACCACCAGAGGTAGTTACGTAGCCTTTTGACGCGACATCCTCCCCAAGAATCTTTCTTGCATTGAGTGAATACGCGATCGCTGACATACCGTGATCACCTACAACGAGGAAATCGGCGGAGGCTGGAATAGATTCAATCAATCGTCCCAACTCTCGGTCAAATCCCGACAAGTAGTCGACTACGATCTTTTCGTTGGCGGCGTCTTTGTAAAATCCATGAAGCAGACTATCCAGATCGGGGAAGTAGATGAACATGGCATCTAGGTCATCCCTGGAAAGCATGGTTCGGTTCACTTTGAAAATATCATCTTGCCGATGTTTCATGGCCGCAAGATATGACGGCACATAAGTCTGCATCTTGTAGTCTTTAAGGGATGAGAAGAAGATCTGCTCTTTATCGATCCACTGCGCAAAGTCACTGCCAAAGACCGGCATGACTTGCACTGGAGACACGCCCACTAAACTCTTGTCCCTGATTGAAACGAGCATGAGGGACACTCCCACAGTTCGCTCGACGCCTTTGATTGGCGACTTGAAAATAAAATCTTGCGGCGTTGCCACTTTTAATTCAGGAATGCTTCCCCATGGGCTTTTGCCAGTGACGTTCCCATTAGCATCGGATGTGAGCCTTAGTGTGAATGATTTACTGTCAGTTGATCTAGCTGGAACAATCACATCAACCGACGAATTCTTCGCAATTGAAATCATCTGTGTCGATGAACCGGCCGTGTCATAGGCAATGCCGATGTCAGCAGAGCGACCGTCACCGTTACCATCGATCGACGGATAAAACGCCACGCCAACACGTAGTCCATGTCGTCTAAGTCTAGCCACCCAGTTCTCTGGCTCGTAAAGTTTTCCAAACCCACTCACCGATCCACTACCCGTCCACGGAGAATTATCCAAAATACCGTGTACACCGGCCGGCGAGCAGGTGATCGTAGAGATGTGCGAGGGTGCAGTGATAGTGGGATTAATGACTCGAAAGTCACTCTTACCGCGAGCTTTATTCATGAGCCAAACAAGGCCCTTGCGATGCGGAGACTTTAGTTTTGAAACCCAACGCTCTAGTGCCTTTGGCTGAAACCCATCGAGAGACATCCATACTAGTTTAAGCCTCGATGGCTCTGTCGTCTTCAGAGCAGGAGCCGACGGGGCTAACTCCCCCGCCGCAGGTTTTGGCGCCGATGTGGGGGTTGACGCGTGCTGTGTTGCTTCTGAACTCTTAACTGGTGTCGCTTGCTGTGGATCTTTGGTCCGCACCGGCTCCTTCGTACACGACACAGTCACAACGACCGCAAGCAACGCGCCAAAAAAACGACGACGGCAAACCATAGTCACCTCACAAAATCTTTTCTAACTCTTTGCCAATCGCCTCAGGACTATCAGTCGGAGCAAAACGCTTTAACACCTGCCCGTCTTTATCTACCAAAAACTTAGTGAAGTTCCATTTGACAGCCTCGGTTCCGAGCACGCCGGGAACCTCCGACTTTAGATACTTATAGAGGGGAGCCGCTGTTGCGCCGTTGACATCGACCTTTGAAAATAAAGGAAACGATACGTCGTAGTTCGTTTTGCAAAAACTAGCGATTTCCGCGTCCGTTCCAGGTTCTTGCGCACCGAACTGATTACATGGAAAGGCAAGAATCTCAAAGTTGCGGTCTTTAAACTTTCGGTACAAGGCTTCTAGGCCCGAGTACTGTGGCGTAAATCCACAGCGGCTTGCCACGTTTACAATCAAAAGCGTTTTGCCTCGGTACTTTTCTAGCGAGACATCTTGGCCTTGAATGTTTTTAACCTGAAATCCATAAACACTTGCTGATGACATGGACACAAATCCTCTCTGCTCTAAAGAGATCACTAATCATCCACTAAGATACCGTGCGACCAAACGCCTCGAGCACACCCCTCACCACACTTTCAGCGGCCAGGGCTGCAAGCAATATACCCATAACCCGCGCGATCACTTCGCCTCCGGTCTTACCTAAAATACGGTGCAGACGACTCGTTGACAACAAAACACCCAAAGTCGCCACCATCACTACAGCAAGGGTCACACACTTTAGCACAAAGTTACTGGCGTCAGGAGCTCCGCGCATCACCACCATGACGGCCAAGATGGCACCGGGTCCAGCAATATAAGGCAACGCGATTGGAAATATCGCGAGGTCTCTTCCTGCGAACTCCCCCGGCGAGTGATGCTCATCAGGCGCATGTGCCTGAAACACCATCTGAACGCCCACTAGAAAAAGAAGAATACCGCCAGCAATCCGAAACGACGCGAAAGACACACCAAGTGCCGTCAGTAAGAATTGTCCAAAGATAGCAAACGCAAACAGTACGCAAGCTGCAATGGTCACGCCTCGAATCACTAGCCTTCGTCGAGACGGTTCATCCATACTTCGCGTTAGTGCCGCTAAAAGTGGCACAGTGCCGACTGGGTCGATGGCGACGAAGAGTAAAATAAACTCATTTATGAATGCCTGGAGCAATAAAGCTTCTCCCTTTAATGTTGAGCCCTTGCAACGCTATCATCTTTAGCGCATCATTCAACAACTTAATCTTAAGTTTGAAAATCACCTCACAGAGGCCTTTTTTGATGACCGATATCGCCATTGAGGTCCGAAATCTCGAAAAAACCTATCTGACGTTTAAGAAGGACGCTGGATTTTCGGGAGCACTGCGTAGCTTTTTTAAGCGCGAGACCATTCCCGTGCGGGCCGTAAAGCCTACGTCGTTTGTCATAAAAAAAGGCGAGTTTGTTGGGCTCTTGGGCCCCAATGGTGCCGGCAAGACGACCATGCTCAAAATGATGACCGGACTCATTCCACCAAGCAAGGGTCAGTGCCTTGCGTTTGATCAGTTTGACACCTCAACTCGCCCAAAAAAATATTTACGCCGCATCGGGATGGTGATGGGCCAGCGTAATCAACTCCACCCCGATCTTCCAGCGATCGACTCCTTTCGCCTTAGCCAAGCTATTTATGACATCAGCGAAGACCGATTTAAACATCGACTTCAAACCTGCCTAGACCTATTCGAAATCAAAGAGAAACTTAATATTCCTGTTCGAAAGCTCTCCTTGGGCGAACGCATGAAGATGGAGCTCATCCTAGCCATCCTTCACGAACCTGAGCTCTTGTTCCTTGATGAACCAACTATTGGCCTTGACTTCAACGCCGCCAGGCAAATCCGCGAGTTTCTCGCTGAAGCTAATCAAAAGTTCGGTATCACGACGATTCTAACGTCCCACTACACGAAAGACATCGAAGAACTTTGCCGCCGCGTCATTCTAGTGAATCACGGCACCACGGTTTATGACGGATCACTTCATGGTCTTGACGAACGCATTCAAGGAGAGCGCCTTTTCACGCTAAGCATCTCAGATCAGGAACATTACAATACAATTATGGACTGGGTTAGCAGCAACGCTGACCTGAACCGAATGGAGAGTGAATCCCCTGATCCGCTCACCCTAACCTTCTCTGCCACCGTACGCCACGCGCCGGAAATCACTCGAAAAATTGTAGAGCTCATACCACCTAGCGGCCTGCGCGATATGATCATAAGCGAGAGAAGTCTTGAGGATGTGTTTTCAGAAATTTACCGACGAAATCCGGACGCTGTAAGAAACCCGTAAGTTATGAACACTCAAACACCGACCATTAAAAACCAAAACAATTTGAAGATACTGATCCACGCATCCAGTGTTTACTTCGGCCAGTGTCTTCAGACGGTTCTTCTTTACCGAAGTGCCTTAGCGATTTTTATTGTATCGGAGGCGTTTGCTTACGCAGGTTTTATTACATTTTGGTACAAGGCCGCTCAGTCCAACCCCGATCAAAAAATATACACGCCCATGGGGCTTGTGCTGTATTTTGCTTTGGCGATGTTTCACCACAGTATTCAACATCACGCAGCCTCCCGTGATCTTGGCAGCGACATTAGACTTGGGAAACTTTCATACGCCATTATTCGGCCTTATCCATATATGCTTCAAGCTGTGCTTCGAAGTGTTGCCTGCACACTAGCTTACATTATCCTTTTGTCACCTCTACTGATTAGCGCACTGATTTTACTGCCGAGCTTACAGCAGGAGTTCATGTCCCACATATCTAGTACGTCTTTGGCCCACTACCTGGCAGCACTCGCCTTAGGTCTTGCGTGCGGATGGCTTGTCAGGCTTGTTGTCGGAATGTTGGCCTTTGATATGGCTCAAATTTGGGGACCAGATACTTTTTTTATTGCTCTGTACTATGCAGCCAGCGGCGCCGTATTTCCGATTGATTTGCTGCCAAGCTGGGCCTTGACGATCGCAAAGTGGACTCCCATGTACTACATGGTTGGCTTCCCGGTATTAACGATCACAGACCGTATCCCGCAAGAAATTTTTTGGTCAGAGTGCACGCGGGGATTTTTAGTTCTGGCCTGTGTTTTTATTTTAATGATGACCATGTGGCGGCGAGGCATTAAACGTTTTGAGGCGATTGGTATATGATCAGATACTACTGGAACCTCGTGAAACAAATCGCTTCAATCAGCACATCAAGCATGCTTATTTATCGTAGCAACCTACTTTTCTTCTTCCTTTTTGAAACCCTGTTTTTGATGGCTAATATGGGTGGGCTAGCTCTCGGGGTGACTTTAGCTGGCGGAACTCTTAGCGGCTGGTCATTTAATCAAGTTATGTTTGTCGCTAGTCTCTTTGGAGTCGGTCATCAACTATTCACGATCCTATGTATTAGCGGACTTTTTCACACGGGCCACTTCGTGTGGTCAGGTCGTATGGACTATGTCTTATTAAAACCCCTCCATCCATTGATTGCCATGCACACGGCTAATGAGTTCATCATTAGCAATGTGCCAAACCTGCTAATAAATATCGGACTTTTTTGGGTATTTGCCGTGAAAGTTTCGGCTGAGGGCGTCGTGTTTAATCTCATCAACACGTCAGCTCTGATCATATTTTTCATCGCAGGTTTAGCCGTACGCTACGGCATTGGTCTACTGGTCGTAGCACCGGCTTTCTTTGCCGAAAAACTATCCGAGGGCGAAGACGCCTACTGGTCTCTGCAATCACTAGCAAAGTATCCAACCGGCGTCTTTCCGCGGGCCATGCAGTGGGTATTTTCCTTTATACTGCCACTAGCAAGTATTGCGGCCATCCCGGCTGAGGTGTTCTTTGGGCGGCAAACCTACTCGCAAGCCACCCTCCACTTGATTGTGGCTGTCGTTTTCGCTTGGGCTGCGGTAAAATTTTATGAGCTGGGTGCTAGACGCTACCAGTCCGTGAACACAGGCGCTTAGTCCTCCCAAATCAACGAAAGCACGTCGTGAGCGATCATAGTCACACCAACTTTGAAGATGCCAAACTCATCCTTGAAATACTCAATGGTGCCGGCTACAACTCTATGTTTGCTGGCGGCTGCGTCAGGGATCGTCTTCTAAAACTCACTCCTAAAGACTACGACGTAGCGACGGCGGCAACCCCGGATCAATCTATGGCCCTTTTCTCTGAAAAAGGGTTTCGAGTTGTTCCAACAGGATTTGAACATGGCACTATTACAGTCGTCACCAGCTCGGGCCCCGTCGAGGTGACGACGCTTAGACGAGATGTTGCCACAGATGGACGGCACGCGATCGTCGACTTTAACGGCGCAACCTTTGAAACTGATGCGGCTCGACGAGACTTCACCATCAACGCCCTCTTTGAAGATAGCGAAGGAAAAATCCACGACTTCCATGGCGGCATTGACGATATAAGAACAAAAACTCTTCGTTTTGTTGGCTCGCCACAACAACGTATTAGAGAAGACTATCTCCGAATTCTGCGGTTTTTCAGGTTTTGGGCCCGACTTGGTTTTACCCCCGATCCGGCGGCGTTACCAGCACTGTCGCGCGAGGCGTCAGGACTCAATAAGATCTCTCAAGAGCGCATCACTCAAGAACTTTGGCAAACATTATCAGCTGCCTACGCCGGAGATGCCCTTGCAAGTATGAACGACTTAGGCGTTATGAAGGTCATTCTTCCAGAAGCCTCCGGCAGTGAAAACTTGCGGAAGATCATCTTTACAGATGCCGAATCGACGCCTCAAGTTATTAGGCCATGGATTCAGCTCTGCGTATTATTGGGGATTACAAAAGGCAGGGTCTGGACAAAGCAGGCTTTGCAAGCCTTGGCAAAAAGGTTACGCATTAGCGAACGTCAATCCAGGATACTGACTGATGTTATTATGGGATGGCAACACTTGGCTGTAATGACGCGTCAAACGTCCCTGGCTCTGGAGTTTGTCGATCACATGGAGCACCATGACGCAAGTCACACGGTTCTTAATTTTTTTGCACCGGTGTGGGCATTCCTAGCTCGTCACGCTCACGACCCAAGTCGCCAGGAAATCATCACGTTTATTACGACGACTGAGATGACGTTTGGGGATCGACGCAAATCCCCCCTACCGGTCACAGGCCATGATGTCATGGTTACAATCCCTGGAATCACAGGTCCCGAAATCGGACAACTTGTGGAAAAGCTCAAACGTGCCTTCTACAACGGCGAGTGGCGAACCCGCCAAGAAGGTCTAGATTTTATCAGACACCTTCACTTTAGCTAAATAAATGCTAAGTGCTAGGACTAGGCAATAAAAGCTTTGTGTAGGACTTGGCATGCCGAATCCGCTTTTGCAGCATCCACAACACACGAAATTTTGATTTCTGATGTGGAGATCATACGAATATCAATTGATGCGCTGCTTAAGGCGTGGAACGTTGTGGCGGCAACACCAGGATGACTGCGCATACCAACGCCAACGACACTAACTTTTGCACAATCTGTCTCAACAGTGTAGTCGGAAGAACCCTTGCTCCAAACTTTTCTAACGGCTGCTAAACTTGCATCAACCTCGCCTTTGGTCGTGGTGTACCCAAGATGCATCGTCTTACCTCCCGGCTCAGGCAAATTATGAACGATAATGTCCACGTTCACACCCGCCTCTGCGATCGACGAGAAAATACTACTGACCAGTTTGGTGTCAAACGGCAAACCCAGCAACGTTACCTTGGCCACGTCCCGGTCCAAAGTCACACCAGACACTACGGCAGCTTCAAGATTTGTTTTGTCATTTAGATTCATCACTCGAGTTCTCCGATGATCATTTGGAGTAAACGTATTCCTCACAACAATAGGCATTTGAAATTTTGCGCCCAGTTCAACGCATCTTGGATGGAGTACCTTGCTGCCAAGACTAGCCATTTCAAGTGCAACTTCAAAATCCATGTCTTCAATCAGACGAGACGCCGGTACTATTCTAGGATCACACGTAAAAACCCCGTCCACGTCGGTGTTTATTTCACAAAAAGCAGCATCCACGGCTATGGCCAAAGCCACCGCACTCGTGTCGCTTCCACCTCGGCCTAGAGTCGTAATTTCCAAGCTTTCAGTCACACCTTGAAATCCGGCCACGACGGGAATAACGCCACGCTGCCAGCATGCTTCAATTTTTTGCGTGTCGATTGATTTAATCCTAGCTTTACTGTGAAAGTCGTCTGTGAAAATGCCAAGCTGATGTGAAAGAATCGGTTCAGCCTCCAGCCCTTCCGCAGCAAGTGCTGCAGCCATAAGTGCCACTGAAACTTGTTCACCAGAGGCTACAGCCATGTCATATGCTTTTGGAGGAGACTTTGGGTTGACGGCGTTGATCAAAGCGACCAAGCGATTCGTTTCTCCCGACATGGCACTCACCACCACGGCTAGCTTTGTCCAACCTTGCGCGTGCTGCGCAGCCACTCTTTTTGCTACGTCACGAATACGCTCGGTGGTACCAACGGAGGTACCACCGTATTTCTGGACGACCGGAGAATTTTTACTGATTTGGCTATACATAGTCCTCTAGCCCTGAACATTTTTAACTGACCCCTACAAGTTACCTTAAATTTTCAGGTGAGGACTTGCAACCGAAGATTACAGTCTAGAAACGGTAGCTTCCCATGACACTTAAGCCCAAAGCTGAGGACGACTTCAACTGGACTTTCTCGGAAAACCAAGCACGAAGCGCCTCATCCGATCGATCTGCGTTATCCTGCCACATTGGTACATAAATATCAGGACCCGCACTTATATTCATGGCGGTTGATACGCGCGTATGAAAATGAAATCTGCTGCGCAGCGTTAAGGCCTCAATAGAACTCTGTGCAATAGCGGTAGCACCGGATGAGCTCATCATGACGGCGTCGACAGAGCCCCGATCGTAGACCAAAGAAATATCTGCCGACCACGGCACCTCACGGTAGCGTTCGCCGAATATCCAACCGAACGTAAAAGCTGTTGAATTCACCGAAAAATCGTCCACTCGCCACACATCTGCGCCAACGGTTAATGAGCGCCCAACGATGCCACGATGCCAAAGATCACGCCTAAAAATAGCCCCCAATAGTATACCGCCCGACGTCATGGCGTACTCCATCTCGCCACCAGCTGATGCTAATGAGTGGAAATAGCTAGCTGGATGTGGATCAGACTTTATGTCGGGAAATCGCGTGTTGAACCTAATTGGTCCACCCATATGATCGCCGACGAAAAAGCCGAATCGAACTTTAAAGGGAGTGTGCGGATACTGCCAAAGCACCGAGCTCTGAGGAATATCAGAGGGATTTGCGGGTCTAACGAGCGGGTCATCCACCGTCTGCTCGACAGAAAGTGCCGGAGGAGCAAGCTGACCATCCTGGGCTAAGCCAGCATTTGGTGCTGAAACAAGAACGAGGCCCATGACATGTAGCCAAAACATTACAGCTAAAACGCCACGCCAGCCCTTAGGAGCGAAAAAAAAGGATTCTCCACTAGTAGTCAACGGGTGATCTCCTCGCCTTTTTCACGTCAGACCTCAGACGCTTTGATTCCACACGTTTACGCTGGGCGGAGCGACTGGGTTTTGTGGCGATTCGTTTCTTGGGTGGGATCCACACTTTTCGAAGCATGTTGGTGAGTTTTTCAAGACAAGCTCTCTCGTTGGCCAGACGGTCGCGATGTTCATCAGAATGAATTACCACATCGCCGTCCGAGGTTAGACGAGATGAATAAGCTTCCAGAAAACGCGATCTGACGTCTTCGGGAACCCAAGGCGATTTAAAAATATTCCATCGAAGTATCGCTTTACTGTCCGTCTTATTGACGTTTTGACCACCCGGGCCACCACTTCTGGCGAATGTAAACGTAACTTCTGATCGGGGAATGACAGTGAACAAGGCTTAACGGTTCTCCCAAGGTGAATAACCCACAAGGATTACCCTACCGCAGGATATCGATTCGCGCCAGTGAGAGAGACACCGAGATCTTCGGCTACATCGATCACGATCGCAGCATCGATCATGTCGCCAACTTCGTCACTTTCACCGAGAGCATCGATAAAATGACCTATCAACAAAAATTCGTCTTCCCCGGGAGGAGCATCAATAACCCCAAAAGGAGCCAAAAGGATCTTTAGAGAGACAGGATCATTTTCACGGCCGCGGAGAGCATGGAGATAATCAGCGTAGCGCATCGATAGGGTCATAGATTTCACATCCTTTTAAAACCTGAGTCTCTTGGGAGGCCGCGAGGCCAAATTAACATCTGAATGTTGAGTCTCTCGGCAATTTTTGCCCAATCTTAATCAAATGCCCCTTGGAGGGGGGCTAAATCCCTGATAAGTATGGATATAGCTGACTGTAGCTATTAGGGCTTTGACCTCCTCAAACCAGGTCACTTAGGCCCCCAAAAATGGAAAGATCTGATTTCCCATGACGTCCTCAGCCCACCCAGGTCACAAACCCCTCGCCGAGCAGCTTCGACCTGTCGAACTCGACAGCATATTCGGTCAAGAGCACCTGCTGGGGCCCGACGCGCCCCTTCGTCGCATCGTTGAAACCGACGCTGCCCATGCCTTGATTCTTTGGGGCCCTCCAGGAACTGGCAAGACAACCCTAGCTCATATCATAGGTCGTCTAAGTGATCGTCGGGTTACGAACCTTTCAGCCGTCGATGCCACGGTGAAAGATCTTCGCGCCGCCATCTCAGAGTCCGAACAAAGTGTGATATCTGTCGAGAAGTCTCACATTCTATTCGTTGACGAAATTCACAGGCTATCTAAAAATCAACAAGATGTTTTGCTGCCAGGGGTTGAATCAGGGCTAGTACGATTCATTGGCGCTACGACAGAAAATCCATCCTTTAGCGTCAACAACGCGATCTTGTCTCGATGTCTGACTTTCAGATTAAATCCCCTAGCTCGTCATGCACTCCTATCCATGATGCAGAGAGCCATCACGAGTGAAGGCTCTCCTCTCAAGGGGTTTAGCGTCGAACAAGATATTCTTTCCAAAATTGCTGATGCTGCTAAGGGAGACGGTCGGCAGTGCTTAAACCTTCTTGGAACTCTTGCGGCATGCGCTAAGTTGGATGAAACTGGCTCCAGAGTGATCGATGCCGAGATTTTGAAAAAATTCGGATCATGCTTACCTATCCGCTACGACCGTAATGGCGACGAACACTACGACTTGATTTCTGCATTTATCAAATCAATCCGCGCAAGCCACCCAGATGCGGCCGTCTACTACCTCGCAAGAATGATCGAAAGTGGAGAAGATCCCCTATTCATTGCAAGGCGTCTACTCATCAGTGCGAGTGAGGATATCGGAAACGCCAATCCAACCGCGCTTCTTATTGCTGAATCAACATTTCGAGCTGTTGAAGTACTGGGTTTACCGGAAGCCAGGATTCCGTTGTCGCAGTGTGCGACATACTTAGCGTCATCTCCAAAAAGTAATCGCTCTTATAACGCCATAAATGCGGCTTTATCAGAAGTCCGTCAATCGGGACCACTGGACATCCCCCTGCACCTTCGCAATGCACCGACCAAGTTTATGAAAGACCAAGGCTACTCAGGTGGCTACGCATACGCCCATGACGACCTCGAAGGAGCTCGTAAACTCGCATATCTTCCGACGGCGCTGAAGGGTCGGCGCTACTACGAACCGATACCCGTGGGAACTGAGCGCCAACTTCTTGAAACGCTCAAGCAATTGCGTCCCACTCAGGATTAAAAAAGGACTGACAGCATGAGTAAAAATACCCGACCACTCGCACTCATCTCAGTAACTGACAAAACGGGGGTGATCGACTTTGCTCGCAGTCTTGAAGATCTAAACTTTGAGATCATTTCAACAGGCGGCACTGCCAAACTCCTCAGAGATTCTGGAGTAGCCGTCACCGAAGTCTCCACGCTTACAGATTGCCCCGAAGTGCTCGGCGGCCGCGTTAAAACTCTTCATCCTAGTATCCACGGTGGAATTCTTGCGGACAGATCGAACCCCGAACACCTCACCCAGCTCGAGGCCATGGGGTGGCTACCGATCGACTTGGTTGTCGCGAATCTATATAATTTCGCCGGGGAAGCCAAGAATAAGAGACTACCGATCAACGCTGCCATAGAGTTTATAGATATCGGTGGGCCTGCCATGCTCCGCGCTGCTGCAAAAAATCACCGCTCGTGTCTACCAGTGGTCGACCCATCTGACTACTTGGATATTATTAACCGAATTAAATCAAACGACCTCAACGTGGACTACCGAAGAATCCTTTCAGGAAAAGTATTCTCCCTAACGGCAGCCTACGACCAAATGATTGCCGACTATATCAATTCAATTGACTCATCGGATGACGTCACGAAACATTCGGAGGAACTTCCGAAAATAATGGACCTTCGGTTGAGCGAAAGCCAGGGCCTTCGCTACGGCGAAAATCCGCATCAGGCGGCTGGATTTTACCGATCCCCGTTAGAGCATGGAGGCCTGGCTGATGCCGAGACGCTGCAAGGCAAGGAACTTTCATACAACAACTATCTGGATCTCGATGCTGCATCGGCTATTGTCGCGGAACTTTACCCAGCCCCGGCCATGACCATTATCAAGCACACAAACCCATGCGGAACCGCGACCGCCCTTCCAAATGATAAAACGTCGTCAGCTAAAGAGCTTTTCACAAGAGCCCTTATGTCCGATCCAAAATGCGCCTTTGGTGGCATTGTGGCCTCGAATATAGCGATCGATGAGAGCGCAGCACTCGCTATGAGCGAGATTTTTTTGGAGTGCATTATAGCCCCTGCCTATACAGATGCTGCCCTGGAGATTTTTCGCAACAAGAAAAACTTGAGAATTCTCCGAACAACCGAGTTGCTGACTCCGAATAAAAACTCCTCGTCACGATTAATGTTTAAATCAATTAGCGGAGGCCTGCTTGTTCAAACAACCGACTCTGCCCCGATCAACCCTGAAACGTGGTCATGCGTCTCAAAACTAAAACCAAATCCCCCCCAGCTTTCCGAAATGGCTTTTGCCATGTCCATTTGTAAACACGTCAAATCAAATGCGATTGTGCTTTCATCTAAACTCCGATCCATCGGGATCGGTGCCGGCCAAATGAGCCGAATTGATAGCCTTCATATTGCAGTCAACAAATCACGGGAGCTAGGTCACAAGTTAATTGGGTCCGTCATGGCATCAGACGCCTTCTTTCCTTTTCGAGACTGTGTCGATTTAGCAGCAAAAGCTGGCATTACAGCTATCGTGCAACCGGGCGGAAGCGTTAGAGATCAAGAATCAATCGACGCAGCCAACGAGCACGGCATCGTGATGATGCTAACCGGCGTACGACACTTTAAACACTAGCTTGTTAAAAACTGCCCCCATCGGTTGTGCTTTTTTCATAACCTTAGCCGTAGGGTCGGCATGCGACTTGGCGGTTTACGCTTAGCGGGATTGGCCAAGAGATAGTGGTTATGAAACCAAACATAAAGATCCAGATGATCCTGCAACCGATCGTCTCGTTTACTGGTGCACCAGGTTCTCCTAAACAGCCTGTTGACGTTTGCCCTTATTGAAGCGGCAGTGTGATTAAGTGAAAACAGGGGATCAAAACCTATTTTCTTAAGCTCTCCTTGACCCACCACGCATCCTCGACGCCCCTTAACAGTGGCGTGCTGGGCTTGCGGTAGCGCAGCCTTTATTAGTGCAGCGTACTGGGGGCACTGGTCTGTTTTCACGATGATCTTTGGTGCGGCTACCTTAGCCAAGATGTCTAAGACCTGACGTCTTGCCGTTGGGCGGTCGTCTTTTCTTGGGCCATATCGTTTAAGACTTTTTTTGGCAAGATGGCCCTTAGCAGGCATGGAACAGACTTTCAAAGCGATAATTTCCCTGGTGTTATGTTCGACCACGATCGGAATGGATACAGGTTTAAGTTTCGTATGAATGGATGACTCCATGTCGTCAAACCTGACATCATTCACTTGACCCTGCCTTGTCATCAGGTGGCGGTGGTTTACTTGCCTGGCGACATTTGCAAGATAAACCAAACGTCTTGCCACTGTTTTTGGATCCACCCCGAGCTCGCGGGCTGCGCGGCGCTGCGAGACGCCAGAGCAAAGCTTGAAGACTAGCGCGTTGTTGATGAAGGGCTTTTGCTGACGCCAAGTTAGGGAGCCCGTAAGTGTAGAGAAAGTCTTTTTACACGACTTACAAAGAAACCGCTGGATTCGTCGACCATCGAATTTTCGGCGGTACCATCCTCTTTGAATACACCTAATCGTCGCTGCCGTGGACTCAGCTTTAACTGCGCAATATGGGCATAAATTTCTTGCTGCCATGCAAGGAATCTAGATGCAAAGCCGCCCGTCGCCCAACGACTTTTGGTATTTGGTGGGCCGATCAATCCAGTCTTCAGATAAAACACACTCCGATTCGAAAGTTATGCGTGTGCTATATCCAAGCGTTGGGGGCAGTTTATGTCATTTTGACCAGAACAAGGTCACATCGTCGTTTTATTTTGCCAGATTTATCGAATCACGGCTAAAAATCGTTGAGAAGCCCAACAACAGATATTACATGCTCATATCGGGTATAAACCCAAACACATGATTAAGGAGATGCGCCATGAAAGTGACCCGTTTAATTCCGGCAATAGCTACGGCCCTAGTGCTGATAGTTTTGCCATCGTGCGGAAACAAGACAGAGTCTGATCATCAGAACGAGAGACAAGAGACGAAAGCCCCCATCGAATCCGGACTGCCGGATGCAGCGGTCATTGCCGTACCCGTGAATCAGAACAATCAAGAGATGGCTGACCGTGCTGAGTTAAGAGTCATTCCAAGCAGCGCTGAGAACCTAAGCGGCGAACAAATCATGACGGCATATGAAACCGGTCATCGTCCAGATCGTATAATTGACGAGATGGACGCAACCTCATCCAGTGAATCCTTCCAGGGCTGGGGAAATTATCGTCATATTGGTCAACCGGGATTTGGCTATGGTGGCTTCAATCAATACCAGCCCATTTACTACCGTGGCGGCAACCCATTTTTCTGGCGATTTTCCAACCAGCATCGCTGTGGCAACACGAATTACTACTATTACCATCGCCGTCCACAGCCTTGGCAAAATCAATGGAACAGGCCAGCACCTGGACCCTTCCATCCGGGCGCACCGAACCCTTACGGCCCTATTCAACCAATTGGCTATTACTGATTTGCAATAGCAAAAGAAGCGCTGACGATACTCAACGTACGTCAGCGCCAACTTTTTCAACGCTCCAAAATCTACAACTATAAATCAACTAATCAAGCGCTCCGAAATCAACCAAGTCCGTAGCAAAATCTTCAAGTCTTATCTCATCCAACTGCAACCGATTTGAGAAGGCGTTATAACACAAATATGTTGCTAACCCCTGCCGATTTGCAACCCAGGGCGGCAGATACTGAGCCGGCGAAACCCAGCCATCAGTGAACGATCCTTCAAGTTTTATGACGTCACTGATAGTCATTCGGCCCGCAAAAATCCTTTGTGGATAGTCTAACTTTCGACCCTGGATCGCCTTTCGCAGAAAGGTATGTACCGTGAGTAAACCTTTTAGATAGACGCCGTCTTTCGTAAAAACATTCGTGCCGCGCACGTCACCGCCTCGAAAAATTCTCGCAGCTGATTGAAAACTTTCTTTTTCGGACTGCCCCGATGACAAAAAGAATTTGAAGACCTCGATAAAGTCTGCCCCCTTCAAAGCCGCATCAATCCCCTGGATACGAAGCGCAATGCGCCGTAGTCTCGCCAGATCCATTGTGCCCGTAATCAGCTCTGCAAAAGTGGCCAAACCCTCTTGTGTAGCTGTTGTTCGCGGGGAACCTAAACCCATGCTCTTTAGCCACGGCTGCCGCCGTCCATTAAGCATAGTCGCAGAATGAACAAATACCTCATGCTGAATCAACTGCTCCACTTCGTGGTGTGAAAAATAGCTATCACGTCTGACCCTAACACGCTCACTGCCAGCCGCCGCTTTGCTGGTTAGCTCGTCATCCACAAGGACTTTAATTCCATAATCCTTAAAAAAATCATCTGCTCGCTCTTTTATTGTCTTTGCGGCCTCGTCGCTTTTGAGTATCGCTGCTTGCTCATCATCCACACCCATCATGGCGCTAAAGTCTGTTGTGATTTTTATAAAGTCTGCCGCCATATCAAGATTCGACACGCGGCCTGTTTTATCATCTGGGCGACCATAAAGGACTTCACTGCACTCGCGAAAGGCTGAGGTGCCAAGTGATTCGAGCATATGCGCTGCGATCTGATAACTTTTAGCAGTCTCAATGATGTAAGCCCCCACCGGATGCTCATCGCTGGTGTTTTTTTGGATTTGATTTAGTGCTTCACGCTCAGCATGATAGTCAAATCGGGGATAAGTCACTTTCGGCATTTTAGGGTTACCCTGCCGCCAACGATCTAAAAACTCATGGGCTACTGAGTCCCCCCACCCTAATGTGCTGAGAATTTTAATCCCCTTACTTGCAGCCACTAACTGCTTATCAAGCTCAGCGAATCTCTCGTTTGACTCCACTACTCAACTCCATGAGGCTTTTAATTGAACAATTAATTGAACAAGCGAGCCCAAAAAGCATGGAGCATTATACCAAATTTTGAGGAATAACCGACCGTTCGAGATCGAATGACGGAATCTTGATCCACGATAAAGTAGCTAGGGTACGCCGACACACCCCAAGCAGGACCAGTAAACTCATTACCCATATAAACAGGCGGCTCGATTCGGTTATCATTGATGAATTGCGTCACCTCGTCTTTGGACTCGTAATCTAAGGCGACAATTTGAATATCGACATCCGGCATCTCACGCTTAATCTGGTTCAAGTTACCCATGCTTAGCCTACAAACACCGCACCAAGGAGCAAAAAAATAAACCAAAGAAATACGCCCCTCCTTAATATTCGGGACGAATGCTGGTTGACCAACTAAATCAACTAGCTGGGATTTTGGAGAGGCACCAGATGCCATATTCCGGGTCTTCCAGTAGTTCATTCCGCCAATGACCGAGGCTATCAGCACCAGCTGAAAAAGAACTGCTTTGAATCGTTTAATAAAAACTTGCTTCAAGACAACCTCGGTAAACATACTCTCATTGCTAATATAACAGAAAGCCGGAGCTGCGTTGAACAACTCCGGCCCTCTATTTTCTAAAACCAGATTTTAAAACCGTGATTCAAGCTTACGAAGCTCTTCTGGAGCATCAAAAGGACGCTGCTTGATCTCAAGCAAGATACGTACAGCCTCGGCTTGTTTGATCTTACCAGCGGCAAGCGTCTCACACATAAATGGCTCAAGAGGATCTGTATTCTCATAGATCACTTTATGTTGTGGCCATAAGTTATCTGAGTTGTTACTGCCACCAAGACAGAGTGGTATCAAGTGATCGATTTTAAATTCACTACGCTCCATCTCAAGCGTGCTAAATCCATACTCTTTGTCATAATGCACAAACCTCTCGTGCTTTTGCTCTTTGTCCACATTGCGTTCACAATACTTGACGTGTTCAGGATAACGATAGGTTTCTGACTTTTCGCAAAGAGACCCAGGGGTAGACTCCTTGCGAGGGGTGTGAGGAAACCGGCCTTCGCTAGGCACTTCAACGCCTCTTTTAGCCAGTGAATCCCAATTTTGTGAGTCTTTTTCGACGACTTTAAGCTGACTGGCATCATCTCGAGCACCACAGCTAACCATAGAAACTGATGCAACCAAAGCAAACACGGACGCAAGGAACACTCTCATTTCTTCTCTCCTATAGACGGACCTTTTACGGGGCCCGGTAGAAACACCATTCCAATCAATGGCTTATACAGGTTCAAATACACGCTTTTAATGTTCGGACGACGAGTTTCTAGTCGGGTTGAGACAAATGTGCAACCCCAAATCTGTCAACGCCCTAAATTATCTAATTTTTTTGCGATGAAAGCCAGTATTGGAGGCGGCTAAACCCTCGAGATCTTTGATCTGCCAACTCATGCATAAATAGAAATACCGGTCGCATGCGGGGCTCAGCTCGGCATAGCTGGAAGTAATAATCGACGACGTCCTCAGCACACTGTGGGTGCCAATCAAATCCGCAGAGGTCCACCAAACCAAGACTCGGATCTTTGGGGATACTTGGATTTATTACCAAGTCGACTTTGTACCGGGGGTCACCAACAATCACACTCGTTTGAATTTTTGTGCTGGCAACCGATTGGGCCGACTTCGCTAGAACATGCTCCAGTACCGCGCTCATAAGATCGCCCGATGATCTGCGCCACGGAAAATACTCGGGTCCAGGGTTTTTTTTACGCTCCACAAACTCCTTCTTCTGTTCCCCTTCGGTTTGTCGCCTCCAAGCACGCCACAAAAAGTCCGTGATACTTGCTTTTTCGTGATCGAGCTCATCGAATCGCTTATGAAGGAAGTGAAACGCTTTTGATTTCGGACGACTCATCAACACATTGAGCTCACCTCGCCTCTTGTCGGGATCGTCGCCATGCCGGAACGCTGTAAGATTACCCTTATTGACATCCCAAAGGTAGAAGATGTAAGGCCGCTCTTTTCCTTGCAGTGCCGCACCAGCTCCGTCCAAAACGTCCTCGCCCCGATCGAGCTTGTGAAGGAATTGAGATTTTTTTGATCTTATGTACGGCTCATTCTTGAGAAGAAAATAGACGAGCGCCACATCCGTTTCCATGTTAATCCGTCTGCCAGTCTCTTTTTCAATCTCTTTAATTTTGCCCGAAACCCAGGCGAGATATCGATCAATCATTTCGGTTTCAATGCCTTTGAATTGGCCGGTTTCCTGGCGAACACTGTCTTTCTGGTCGCGTTCGCTCCAATCCACTTGCATAGCAACTTTTTGGCCCGCGCGTCTCCATTGCATAACTTTGAGCTCGCTATTGTAGACGTATCTGTTGGAGTACTCGATAATATCTGGAGGGCATCGGTAATGCTCATCAAGCATGACACTCGCCTCTTTTATGCCTTTCACCAGGCCAAATATATGACTTCCCCCACCTTTAATCGCGCGAGCTTGCGTCGATCTCAGATGCTCATCAAGGTTGAACTCCGCAAAAAGATAGTCATCAATAACGCTATCCTTAGCGAGCACAGTTTGTTTATCGTCCCCGACGACCATAAATTTGCGGGCTCGAAGCATCAAAGGCAATGCGTCATCAACGCGGCACTGCGTCGCCTCATCCACTACAACAAGATCAAAAAGTTTTGCCCGGCATGGGAAAAGAAATGAAACAGCCTGTTTACGAACTAACCATATGGGAAATGTTTCAAATAATTTCTCTTGAAGTTCATGCCAAACACCGCTGGCAGACTCCAGAGATTCATGACCCTTGAGCCCGTGAAGCATGCCACCAATCGCTGTTAATGCGCTACTTTGACCCTCAGCCGAGTTCTGGGCGTCAGCAACTATTTTTGCAAGCTTGCTAACAAAAATCTTTCGGACCAAATCCCCACGACGCTGGTCTAGATCATACAGCTTCTCCAACAGCTCTTGAACGCTTGGCATCCGATCCGCAGCGTGCCCGAACGTGAAGCTGGACGTGGTCGCAAACCTACAAACCTCAAGTGACAACGGAATGACCCCCTTATATCCTGGACCCAGAGCTTCATGAATCACTTGAAGCTGTCGCCAAACACCCTCTTTGAAATGCTTTTGAGACTTTAGGATTTTTGAATGCGAGCGAATGACCGAGAGTAGTGCCTTAAGATGCGGCTTTCCGGGATGTTGAATCATACTAGTAATCATCCTTACGGCCTGACGCAAACCAGATTCACCACTAGGAAAAAGTTTTGACCATATAGCAAACAAATGGCGATTCACCCTGCTGTCACTTGGCGAGCCGATGACTTTTGCAAGCTCCTCCAGAGATTTTGGTTTCATTTTCAAAAGCGCTACCAGAGTACCCTCGGCCTGTTCAAGGTACTTCAACTGATCAGCACCGACGACGTCCGGAACCGAGAATATTTCATAAAGATCTTGATCTTTGGACTGACTGAGAAACTCCCTCGCTAACACAAATTCGCGCACCATAGTCCGAGCCTGCCGAGACGTTTTAGTGGCTTCGCCAATGCCGCCCATAAATTGCAAAAACTGAACAAACGCCTCGATGTCTGTAACCGTTGTTGCATGACCACGTTTCGGACTTACTCGGCGTCTGATGTCAGTTTTAGGACCCATCCGTGCATCCATGACTTTGCCGATGACGTCCTTTAGTTGAGACATTTGCGAATCCACTCGAGCCAGTTCTCGAACGTCCGCATCTGTGCCCGCGGGTTTCCCCGGGATTTCGCGTGCACTTGAGATGCCGAGGCTTTCTTCTATTGTCCGACACCAGACTCCCAAGTCATTATGGCCACCACTAAGACTGTCGATCATCTGGGCTGCTCGATGCCATAAGTTTACGGAATCAATGCCACCAGATTTTTCGCCAGACTGCAGATATTCAATTATTTTCTCATTTAAAGCATGCAGAGCGGCCGCCTGATCGCTCACGATTAAAATTTTTTGACCACTGCAAACAGCATGAATGAGAAGATTCATGATCGTGAAGGTCTTGCCTGTTCCTGGAGGTCCTTCCAATAGGACGACGTCATGTGCATTGAGCTTGTCAAAGAGCCTTCGCGTACTAGGCGGCCTGAAGACCGGCGTAAAAGCACGATCACAAAAGACCCTAGCGCTTTTGGTCACGTCCTTATGAGTCGTACTTAGAAATCGGCCAGGCAACGTTTTCGAAAACTTCTCAGGGCTTCGATCAGCCAGCTCCTGCATGATCTCAAGATCAAGTTCGAGAGACTTTTGTAGAGCTCCGACCTGCTTTGAGGCTCGGTAGACTGCAACACTCTCGGTATCGCACTCTGCGCCTAAGATATTAAGAGCCGAAAAAAGACCGCCTTTGCCGTTTTCCCCGGGCGTCCCAAGAAATATCTCACGGGTACGTGCAAAGATATCGTCAGCTACTGGAAGTTGCCTCGACAGATAAATCCGCCCAAGCCGTTCGTTGAACTCAATGTGCTGGGCAAGTAACGTCTTAAAAAAATGATCCACCGCTGTCTCGGGGTTAGACTCTTTTGAGAACGTCTCAACTAAAGTCGCTAATGCCAAATGATTAAGATAAACCCTCGCTCCGTCACCGCTATCGATAAGTATCTGACGACCCGACTCCGCAATAGAAACTGGCACGTAATATAGCGGGAACCGAAATGTCTTCAGCTCTCCTGATGGCGATTTGAAAATAGCATCAATAATCTCAAAACCTAAAAAATACTCTGGTTTATCATCGCTAAGAAACACGTCTCGCATATCTTTAATATCAGTACTCGAGAGTTCGCATCGTAGCGTCTTCCCCCTCATGGTCTTAACTTCTGACGACATGATGGGCAGTGACCAGACATGACGTGATCCGCCCTCCCTCCGCCCTTGATCAGACGCGTTACCTTTGGGCTGACGATCGGAAGCTTTTTGCTCACCCGCTCCGAAAAGCGCTTGGTAGTCGACCGCCCAAACCTTTTGAAGATCACGTTCTCCCAATCGACTTTTAAAAACCTTCAGATCCGCAATCTGCGCGGAATTGTTAGGACCTTTACGCTCTGCCCCCGGAACACCACTATTAATATCTACATTTTTTAAACCGAATGCAGCTCTTCGCCCCACCGGCGGTATATATTTTTCCACCTGACTCAGCACGTCGGTGCGTAGGGCCAGACCACTATTAATACTGTCCGACGCCTCAGCAAACGTGAACTTAAATAAACGATGATACGCTAAAATACGGCCGAGCACGTCACTTCCATGACGGACTCTGGAATCATGTAGCATCTCGTCTAAAACTTTGCCCGCCTCGAGCGTTAGCGCAAGAACGCCAGCTCCACCCTCACGGCCATCGACCGCCTCGATGCGAACGCTCTCACCGTTCGATTCAAAACTGAACTTTATCCTGCCCTTGAATTCAATGCGGTGATCTTGAACTTCTGTCGTCTGAATGACTTTACGCAGGGAACTTCTAAATAGCTCAAACAAAAATCTTGGGACAATCAATGTTTCTTTACGAGCCAGATTCTCTATGACATAGCTTTCGAAGCCGGAGTCATCGTGTTGTCTGCGAAGACTTAATTTAAACCCTCGACCAACTGATCGACGAAGTCCAACTTCGATAGATTCCGATGATAGTAGACGCTCAATGCCCATACGTTATATTTTGCCCTTTCTTCACTCGAAACAAGACTAACGGATCAACATCGAAACCCGGCGGTTTTCTCCCCGCGCACCTTCCAACGTTGAACCTGAGAGCTTACCGACATCAACTTTCGGACGCGTGGCTGCGTATCCGACAATCCGTAAACGTGACTCGCCAAATCCAAAATCGATGAGCCAATTCACAACACTACTTGCACGCCGGCCACTCAGCGTCCAATTGGTCTCAATTTCCTCACCAGTTTTAGCCAACTCTCTTCGATAAAGCGGGACATCATCGGTATGCCCCTCGACATCGATTGAGTACTTCGTAGAAAGAATCCGTTTAAGCATCGGCGTCATTGGCTGGAGACTTCCAGCCTTTAAGGTAGCCGAGGCGGAATCGAACAATGCTGCGCTCTCAAAATCCAAGTGTACGCCTTCTTCACCCAATCGCACGGATACACCTTTCTGCCCACGAGCGATATTTTCAAGATCTCTCGCCAACTCAACAAGCGTACCCTTTGAAACCCCGGTGACAGACGTTTTCATTTTTTCAAACGATCCAACGTCAATGCGACTCATCCCAACGATAACGGCAAAAAAGACACATAAAAGCGTCATGAGATCGCTTAGACTAAGGTAGAATGCATTAACCGGAGCCTCGCGATTTCGGATGTGTAAAGACTGGAGATCTTTGAGCCTCACGCCGCCACCTCACTTCGGACGGTTTCAACACTCTGGTCTTCGCGCTTTAACAAGATCCCTATTTTCGTAAGAAATTGCTTGTGACATTCCAGATAAATTAGGTTGTGATGCTCCAACCGACCCGAGAGTGGCGTAAAAACTAAACTTGCAAGTCCTGCGCCATATGCCGTCGTCATCAAGGCCAAAGACATTGCCGGGCCGATCTGACCAGGGGTCGCCATGGCTTGCATAACATGAACGAGGCCCACGACGGTTCCAAATAAGCCAAACGACGGCGCCACAATTGCCGCTTTTTGCAGGATTGACATCGAAATTTCTCTCTGCAAAAACTCATCCTGCACCCGCCCAGTTACAAATGCATCAATCTCTTCAAACGTTAAGCCTTGTTGATACATAAACACCACATCACCCAGCAAATCACCGGTCAGACCATCTGACTGCCTCAGTTGTGTGAGTGTCTGACCTTCAACAATTGCATGATCAAGTTTTCTCATAATTTTTTGAACATCACGGTCTGGGGTACCCAAAAACGATTTCCAAATCATCCGGACCGTCGAGAAAATTGAAAACACATCATACTGAAACACTAAACTGGCTATTGTGCCACCCAGTACAATAACTAGACCTCGCAAATCAAATAGAGAACGCCAATCTCCAACTCCAAACGACGCGATACCCACCAAGACAAATAATGCCAGGGCTATCAAGAGGCTCATAGGTGCTGGACGTTTTTTGGCCGTTTGTACGTACTTTCGCTCTTTTAGACCCTCAATCATGACGCCTCCTGATCAATCGTCTCATCAAGCTGTCTTCTTGTTTGTTCCTCAAACATGAGGTCAGCAATTCTCGTACTACTATCTACGCTCACCAAAGATAGCGTGACCAGATGCTCTCCAGAAAATCGTCCGAGAATCTTCGCGTTTCTTGTTGGGATGGCTTGATCAGATGCCACCGTGACAAGACGTTCGGCTCGACTGTCAAATCTTAACTTGACTTTCCTTCCATCTACCGCGACAGCCGTCGCAAGACGCTCACTGAAAGGCGTAGGAGGAGGATTGTAAACCCAAACGGCTGGTGTATTACGCCCACCGTGAAATCCAATCGCTTTTGCACCGACGACAGGAGTACCACCCAATTCCTTCAAGGGGTACGAAAATTGTGCATCATCCGCCTTGAATAATACGGTACCTTCCTGCACCCGAACAGATCTCACCACGTATTCTTTTAGCCCATTAATGACTGTTGACTCCTGCATTTGAAGTGATGATTGTAGCAGACCTTCTGCAGCCGCAAGCTTTCTTTGCATACGCTCAAGATCAGCACGTAGGGACATATTCTCGGTCTGTAGGGAGTCGACAATTTTTTTAACGGACTCATCCTTGATGGATGAATCTGCCACTTTCCTCGCCCTAAGCTCCGCATCTTGCAAACGTCCTAGCTCTGCTTCATAGCGCCCAATTTCGCTGTAAAACTTCTTCAGAATGCTTCCAACTTCACTTTTTCGAGGTAGCTGCATGTATACTGCTGGCAAAATTTTCTTCGCCACATTCATGTTGGAAACCTGGCGTGACGACACCCCAGCAAAAACAGCTATGCGCATGCTGTCAATGACAGCCAGAATGTTTTCGAGGTTTAGGCTAAAGCCATTTGGCTCAAGATATCGTGCGGCAATGTCTGGAATACTGTCAAAAACAAGACGGTCAACTGATACCGCGATTTGACCTTGCTCTTCATCTGCCCAAACTTTTGTGAGTTCGGGCGCAAGGGACGCATCCGATACGACAATATCGTCTTGCGATGTGAACAACCCTGCGTCTTTTTGCGATAGCTTCTGCGCCATAATGATTTATCCCAAGAAATTCAAACCCTTTAGGATGTTTGTTCGGAATAATTAGGGTTTAATTGACGGCGATGCGTGGTGGTACCACTTTTCTTAGAGCCAAGGCAGGATGAAAGATTGGACGTGGATTGGTTATCTTGATGTTTTTTAGCAAGATCCCAAATCATATTGGTCATAAAAAACTATATGAATCATTTAGGAATTAGCACCCATCAGCGCTAAAAGTCGAAGGAACTCGGGGGGAGGCTCTGCCGTGATCTTGACTGGCATCTGCTCGGCGTCAAGGGGCACCTCGATGGCCCGGGCATGTAACATATGGTGGAATGCCGCAATTTCTAGAACATCTTTTCGCAGGCCTCGGTCGGAGCCATCACCGTACTTTTTGTCGCCCAAAATTGGAAAGCCTGCCATATTAAGGTGGACTCTTATCTGATGACTACGACCGGTTTCCGGGTAACATTCTATCAGCGAAATATTTAATTCATCGCAGCGGTAGCGCGTCACAAACTCGGTGCGACTTTGTTTTCCACCACTGCGAACGGGAGATACTTTGCCAGTCTTTTTATCAATTGAAGACAGGTAGCACTCAATTTTGAAATTTGACTCCGTTGGAAGTCCTCGGCAAATAGCCCAGTAGGTCTTTTTAACTTTTTTTGCTCTGAACTGGTCGGTAACCCAGGTCGATACGTTATTGCTCATAGCAAAAAGCAGGATGCCCGACGTCTCTTTGTCAAGCCTATGTAATAGGATGACAGTCCCATTGGCACGATCTGAAGACTTGAGCCAACGCCGCAAGCAGACTTCCGCGTGCATAACGTCCTGATCCCGAGTTGCCTGGCTGGGTAAGCCCGGTGGCTTATTTATGGCTATCAAATTTTTCTCGTCATATAGGATGTCCTCATCTCTCAAGGTAAACGTTTTTTGGCGCGTCTTGCTCAATGCTTCCAGATTGAACTCAACCCGCACTTTATCGCCCGCGTTCACCAGCCTGGATGCAATGTGCATCCGCTTATTGTTAACGTAGCAACCGCCGACATCAAGAATCTGCCGAATTTTTCGCCGAGACACCTCGGGCAACACGCTACTTAAAAATAGATCAATTCGGGCTTTTGATTGACCCGGTGAAACAATAAATTCCTTTATCGTTAGGGCTTTAGTCATAACTTGTATAAAATTTCCAGTACTTGATCTTTTGGAACCCACTCTTCGAGACGACTACGCAAGTAGTCTCTAAGGCTAACTAACGGTTTATTCAGATCATCACGCGCAGCCAGCAAACTCCACAATGCAATCCCAAGGTGCGCCATATTGTGCCCAGAGGAAATTTTCACAAAACAACCGGCGACTGGTTCACCAAGCTCTGGCAAGGTTTGAATGAATAAAAGACCATCAGCGCCCTCTTTTGCAATTAATTTTCCCGCGCCAATTTCGCACAAGTCCGTATCGAGCCTGCGCGCTCCACCAACGAGCCGCGGATTATTAGTCCAAAGCGTTTTTAGGTCCAAAACAGCAGGCGACGAATCCAGCGCCAGGCGCTCATACATGTTCATCAAGGCCCGAACCGGCATGGCCGCAACCGGTAAGCCACAGCTATCCGTGACCCATGTGAGTTTCTCACTAGCCTCTTTGCCGACAAGCGCCTGAATTCTTTTTTGAATTGGATGATCCTCATGCCAATAAGATTCAACTTGCGCGTTATCTCTGGCTGCGGCCGCGAGTAAAAGCAGGTGTTTACCAGCGCATGGGTGATGAAGCCTCGATGCCTGAATCCCCGAACTGCGCATGGACGCGGCCTCGTTTGCATCGAGTGGAAACGTCCTGGGACAAACTAAATTAGATTCTTCAGCACCCGTAAACGACACCAGCTCTTTTAATTGCTCGAGATGATGCGTTTGACCACTATGAGATGCAAAACCCATCGCCCAAAACGATCGCGAGCGATCAAAACCACCAGCAGCAAGAGCCTGCCAAGGCTTAAGGAGCGATCTCGTAACAACAACCGTTGAAGCATGTTCAGACCGAAGCGGTACGCCTTGCTGTTTGAACTCCAGAACACCGTGTACAACGACTTCGGTGACCCCTTTTCGCTTAAAAGAAAAAATTGGCTTTGCGTCAACAAGACTAGTCATGCGTTGACGTCCAAGTGAGGGATGACATCCTCCGCAAATAGACGCATTTGATGCTCAATAGCTCCATGATCGATTTGATTGAACTCAAACCAAAGCATGAGGCGATCCATCGGGTCGAACGCTTTTTTACTTTCTGGGTGCAACTGCTCTCGGATAGCGATCGGATCTCCTATTAACGCCCGCTCCATGAGCTGATCCTTTGGCGGTAAAGCAACCGTGCCTCTCATAGCCTCAATATAGGCATCAAAGCACCTCGACGCCATGTCTTTTGCTCGAGACTGATTTTTGTCAATAAACACTAATACTGTTCTGGGCATTCGCGAGCGATCCCAAACTCGACCGCTTTCACCATAACGAAGACGCATCTCTGCGTGAACCTTATTGAGCTGATCGGGAGGCGTGAAGGAAAGATTGAACATATCAAGATCGGCAAACTTCAAACCATGATCTCTAGCCAAAGGATCGTGTGATCCCAGGACAAAATTCATCCAAGTCGAGTAGTCGCTTTCATTCATTTCAGGAACCAACTTAAGCGGCTCAAAGATCCAACGCTGCTCGTAGGCTAAGCCATCTGGACCGAACCCCATGTCCAGACCAAGTCGATTGTACTCCTCGTCAGAACGAAAGAACGAGCGATCTATTTTCCACTTTTGTAAATCTGACGAACAAATCGTCTCGCCGCGAATCAACCGAAGGAAAATTTCCAAAGCCTCTAAAAAAATGATTCTTTGATACTGAGGCCATAATCTGACTTCCACGTCATTCCTGGGAACGATCCCAAATGGCGCATTGATATACGGGAAGCGGCCAGCTGCAAATCCTATATGCAGCGTCCTAGGCTGTTCACTCATGGCGTTTAAATAGGCAAGAGAACGGATTCTGTCGGCCGCCGCTACGGGCCCCCCATTGCCGCCAACAATATTATAAATCGCCGTTCCAAAGGCCAGTTTACGGGTCTTTGAGAAAATAAGGTGAGCCAACTGGCAAGAATCGGCATTAAGACCCACCTCTCCCTGATAATGGGGAATGACGGGCTTCAGGTGCGACTTCTGGACCTCACTGGAAAAGTGCGACTCGGCTACCCACATGGTTTTGTAACCCAGTGCCTCAGCTAGAACACACTGATCAAAAAATGCACTAAAAATCTCGCGGTCAGCCGGAATAGGCTTGAGCGTATCGATACGGCCGATACTATGAAATATGTCGAACTGCATACGTGGGAGACCTTACGCCTCCCGCTCCTGCCTGTCAAGAAAGGCTAAATCAATGCGATGGTCGGTTTTCTTTTGCGGTGCTGGACTACTTTGCTTAGCCGCTTGGATTGATAACCTACGCGGCCCGCTTTTGCCAGCCGTCATATCGATTCTCGATATGAAATACGAGGACGCCGGACTTATTATCGCGTTTGGCAACTTAACGGCTATGGTCACTACCTGGCTGTTGATGCCCGTACTTAATAAAAAATCCTTAAAATACGTTGGGCTTTGGGTCCTTGTGGGCACAACTGCGGTATGCGCCGGAGCCCTAATGGCTGACACGAAGATTCGATTATTTATATGGGGCGCACTCATTGGCGGCTGCATCTCTATGATGGGATCACTAAGCAATCTTTATGTTCAGGCGGGCGCCGAGGATAGTCGCAGAGGACAAATGATGTCGGCCTTACACTCAATTTATGGTTTGAGCTCTTTTTTTGCGCCCTGGAGCGCAGGGCTCGTTTTATCGGATCCGGGTAGATGGCCTTATTTGTTTATGGCCGCGGCGCCCTTTGCAGCCGCTCTCGCGATATTTATTCAATTACGCATCCGCGGTTCCGTGGAACGTGACGATGGACGAGATCGTAGACAGCCTCTATCACTAGGATTTATTCACATACTGGCTGTGCTCACTCTTATCAGTTACGTTGTGGCGGAAACTTTAACATCGACCTGGCTTCCGACGTACCTCGTCAAACAGCACAATATTTCAATACGTGAAGCATCTATTTACGCATCTGCTTTTTTCGCCGTTATGTTCGTCACCCGGGTCGCCTGTGGACTTTGGAGCACGCCCCGTTGGCACAGATTCATTATCTGGACCTCAATCGTAAGTGCCTTGGTCTGCTTTTGTTTGGCGCGTTTTACAGGCTGGCATTGGCTTTTACCGGCCGCTGGCCTATTTGGCCCATTTTTTCCTTTGTTCGTAACATGGACCGGTTTGCGTTTTCCCGAACGAGATCGAACATTATTACTGTGGACTCTGTCAGGCATGCAAGCCGCTCTGGCACTTATGCACTACGTCACAGGACGCCTTGCGGACGTGGCTGGATTCGAACTAGCTTTCTGGCTGCCAGCCTTGATCATGATCATAACAATTATTTTACTGAAAACGCTCGAACGCTGCGATCGGCATATCGAACGTCATTAGTTTACTAGGTCTGTTTGACGATAAATCTGTTTACCCGCCACAAAAACCGACTCGGTGATTCGATCATCTCCGTGAGTCATAGTGGCAAAGAATCGCTCTTCAGCCGAGTTGGTTTTTACGAGACGTTCTGCTAGGAGTAAATTCCTGCTTTGGTTAATCACGACAAAATCAGCAAATTTTCCAACCTCTAGGCTGCCAGATTGTCTCTCCATTCCGAGCGCCTCAGCCCCAGCAAGCGTTGCCCGGTACAATAGCTCCGAGGCTGAACAAAACTCACCTTGTAGGGCCTGAATTTTATAGCACTCAAGCATCGTCTTCCACGGCGACAGTGAGGTTCCAGCTCCCACATCAGAGGCCAAACAAACACGCACGCCGAAGTCTTGAGCCTTGCGTAAATTAAATAAGCCACTCCCTAAAAACGTGTTGGAGGTCGGACAATGCACGACCGTAGCGCCAACCTTCTCTATGCGTTTTAATTCCGTATCGGTCAGGTGAATACCATGACCTAGTAATGTCTTGCCATCCAACAGACCATGATCCTCGTAAACTCCAAGATAGTCTCTGTGTTGCTTCCAAACAGCCTGAACCTCAGCCACTTCTGTTTTATTCTCACTTATATGTGTTTGAATAAAACATGACGGCCATTTAGCTTTTAGATCTCCGAGCGCTCGGAGCATTTGCTTGGAACAGCTGAGAGCAAACCGTGGCGTGACAGCATAGTAGAGACGCTCGGACTTACCATGCCAATTCTCTATCAAATCGTTTTGATGACGCAAATCAGACTCGACGCTCTCAAGCAGCTCTGTTGGCGCACCCATATCCATCGACGTTTTACCCGTTATCAAACGCAGACCTGCGGATTCAAACTCCCGGAAAAGTGCGTCTGTGGCTACCGCGTGGACACTCGAAAAAACAGCCGCGGTGGTAATACCATTTTTCTTCAGCTCTCGGACTAAACGCCTAGCACCAAGAGATGACACTGTCGGGTCAGAAAATTTTGCTTCGGCTGGAAACACGAACCTATTCAACCAATCTAGCAGTGGCAATCCACCAGACCCAATGACGTCAAGTTGCGGACAATGAAGATGAGCATCGATAAAACCAGGGACGATCACAGATGCTTCGTGATCGACAATCTCGATCTGATCGCTTCGCATCGAACTCAAAATCTCTGATCTAGGTCCGACGGCAATAATCCTGCCACCAGAATTTACTGCTAGCGCGGCGTTTCGTATCACATCGAATGACACAGACCCATTATGACGGGCAGTGAGCCAAATCTCATCCGCTAGATGAACGACATTCGCTGTATCTGTACCTATCTGAATCACGTAGCGTCCTCGAAAGAGCTAAGATAAAAATCCGAGGAGGTGAGATTAATGTGAAATATTAGAATTGACAAGCAAACTGAAAAAAAAGAGCTACTTAAAGCGCATTTCAGGGGCGTGTTCCACCACCAGCCGACTGATCCTTAATTGTATACTTCATAATGAACGTTTTGTCATAGTCGTCAAAGTCCACCTTAACATTACTACAATTTTTACTATCTTTGCTAAGTGCGACGCATCTTGAGATGTCGCGGGCAAGAATCGTCACCGAGTTGGACACGGTAATACTTTCAGGTGTCCCGAACAGCATCAAAGAACCAGGAGCACCGTTATTTCTAAAGTTCATCCATGCAGTTGGATACTCTTTTAGAACAACCCTAACCCGACCAGCAGGTGAGGTCGACTTAACTTTTATAGCCCATTCGATAGGAGTTTTTACTAAGCCTTCAAACGTCTTCGTCGTCACATCAAAACCAGAACTATCGACGATCGAATAATCGATCGCCGGACACTTCCCACGTTTGCAACTAGCATCATTTACGTCATCCGGTAGGCTGGACTTAAGCTCAACTTTCTGCTCTGTCCGGCCACAGGCCACGAACAGAACAGAGGACAAAAATAAAAAAACGAAGGCCTTCAAGACGTCTCCCCCCAATAACGAGCTTATCGGCGAGTCCAAATGAAGACATGATGGCCGCATTTAACCGCCTGTAATTAATGAATTATTTATTAAAAATTTCGGGGGCCCGTGAACCCAGTCTAAATGAAGAGGGACAACATACACAGGTATACCTAGTGACTCAAAAGACTCCTGATCGCGGGCCCAGTCTTTTTCAGTTGTAACAATACTTGTAAAACTTAATCGCTCAGCAAGCACACCCCCAACATTAAATGAGGAATGATCCGGGTTATTAAACACCTTCACGAGATTAACTCCAGTAGATCTTAGTTGATTAGCAACATCGTCAGGATTGGCAACCCCACATACCAAAGCAAAACTTTCACGCTTAGTGTGGGGCGCCTCGCCGCAGGCCAGTCGCAGTGGACCCTGATTAAACGTGACACCACACAACTCAAGCTTGGGATAAAGAGATCCTAGACGGTTCATTAACGCAACGATCTGTTCACGACCGGTGGACTTTCCAACGACCACGGTCGTGGCTCGAGCTAGAGCCGTCCGCGGCTCCCTAAAACGTCCCGCCGGTAAACACGGACCCCATGGGCATCGTGCATCGAGAATCACGACATCATAGTCGCGCTTCAGACGTCGATGTTGAAATCCATCATCCAAAATCCAATGCGTTGGGGTCACCCTCTTAAGATCCTGCAAAAATGCCATTGCAGCAACATACCGCCGCGAACCAACGATGACATATGTATTTGGCAGCCCTCTTGACTGCATGACTGCTTCGTCGGGCTTAATCGATGGCCTTGAGATACCCGCAACTACCCGACCATTTAAATAAACCTGCCACTCTCCAGAGCGCAGGCCACTTTTGTAACCGCGGGTAAGAATCACGGGCTCACCGCCCATTTCCCTAATACGTCGTGCGATGCTCATCACGAGCGGGGATTTACCAGTCCCACCCAAAGCAATATTACCAATCGAAATCACCGTTCCAGGCAAGCTGCTTGTAGGTAGCAACTTTAGATCATAAAGTGCGTTTCGAACCCAAACAACTAAACGATACAAAACCTCAAGCGGTTTTAGCCAAATCATAGTTGGCCCTCTGTTGAAATAAACGATCTGAATCTCTCGTGCTTTTGGATTGCCTCAAAAGACCCAGTGAACATAACCCGCCCATCTTCGATAAACCATACCTGATCGTACAAAGACAACCACTGCAATCGATGCGTTACGGCAATCAATACCCGTTGATGACGCTTGGCATCATCTATGACACTCTGAGTGATCTCGAACTCGGAGGCTACGTCGACCGCTGAGGTCGCTTCGTCTAATAATAAGACCTGAGGATCTCTAAGCAAAGCTCGTGCGATAACCAGACGCTGAACTTGCCCTCCCGAAAGATTACTATCCAACGGGTTAAACATTGTGTTTAGACCCGCAGGCAATTCTCTAAAGAATGTGGACATATTTACTGCATCGAGGCATGCCCACAACCTCGCCTCCAAATCGTCGCCAGCTTCGCGGCCCGTGTAGCCGTATAAGAGATTATTTCTAATCGTATCCTTAAATAAAAATGGCGACTGACTGACTAAAGCTGATACCGCTCGAAGATCGGACCAGCTCACGTTGCAGTCCCACATCTTGGGAGGAACTAATCCTGAGATAACGCGAAGCAGCGAACTTTTACCGGATCCACTGGGCCCCACAACTGCTACCGTAGAACCGATACTTATTTCGAGATTATCTGCAGAAAAAGCCGATCTCTCTCCGTAAAATATGTCAATCTTGCGAATCGATAACACTGAAAATCTGTCAGGCTCACCAGATTTTTCATTAATCGAATAATCAGACGACTCAAAAGACTCGACAGCACGAATAACTGACATGGACCGTTTCAACCCACCGATTGTCTCACTCCACCTGGCCACTTGTTCTCCGAGCTCTCGAGCTGGCTTTAATATCAAACCGAGCGCAACAAAAAACTGTAAAACAAGCTCTGGTTCCACTTGAAAGCCAGGCAGCCTTCTGCTCCAACCGAAGATAAAAAATGCAAAAAACAAAAACCCAAGCAATTCCATACCAGGCGCAATGAGGGATCGAATGAAGATCGAGCCTGTCATCATTTTTAAGTACGATAAATTCTTGTGATAAAATCTTCGCACCTCGAGCTCTTCACCGTGCTGAGCTCGCATGTAACGAAATCGACCTCGAATTCCGAGAACAATGCTCGCCAGCACGCCCAGCGCACTCTGAAAAGCCTCCGCGTACCATGCGATCTTCTTGCCGGCTCGACCCATCTGCCATCCGATAATAGGGGCAATTAAACACAAGCCAAGAGCCGCAGGCCAGTAAATGAACCAAAGAGTCGCCAGACAAGACAAAATTAAAACCGTGTCTTTCAGAAACGCCAGAGCGAAATCTGTAAGCCTCGTCTGTATAAATGCAGCATCCGCCATAATGATTGTCATCCAATCACCAGCACTACGGCTTGATGATGAAAGCCATGGTAACTTCATGGCCGACTCAAAAACCTTCTCTCTATAATTCTGAGCAACTCTTAAGGTCATTCTTGAGAGAGCAATATTGTAGCTATAAGATGCAAATGCTTTTAAAAGTCCCACCATAAAAATACTCAAAGGCACCGCCCAGACCATGACGTCCCTCGGAAACGATGTCTTTGGCAGAATGCTGGCAACCGATGACAGGTTGATAGGCACCAGATCACTAAGTGTTACAGCCTGCCGCGACGCATCTATAAAGAATGCAGCCATGAAACCTTTGATCAGCAGCAAAGCCATAGCTTGAGTGACCGCAAGAAGACATAGTGCGGCAAATACCACCGCGAGAACTGACCGCTGCGAGAGTATGGGTGTCAGAATGTAACGTCCCAGAAAGCCTGCAAACTCTTTGTTTGTTAATGTCTGCATCTCAAATGTCTCGGCGTCTAATATTTTCGGCGATCAGAGTAGCGGTTTTCTGAGCCGCTCCTGGCTCAAGACCTGTCGTCAACGCGTCAAAGTCATGAAGCATCTGCCGCCTCGCCGGTGAGTCCTGCGATAGCTCCCATAGCTCTCTTGCAACGGTCTTAGGATCAATTGACTGTATATGCTCATTGACAACTTTTGAGTTCATTAAAAGGTTGACTAAACTGATCCAAGGGACCGTGATCGCACGTTTTGCGATCAAATAACTCAGATCACTCATAGCATAAATGACCACCATAGGTGTACCGGCTAACGCACACTCCAAGGTTGCGGTACCCGACGCAACAACAGCACTTCGCGCAACTTTCATCAGCTCAATCGAACCGCCGCGTAGCCACCAAAACCCAGCAAACTCCCAAGCTAACGAAGACTCATTAGGAGCACCGGTCTCCCCCAGCACGTCTTGAATGTCTTGCCACACCAAACCTGTAGCAAGTGGGACCACGCAGACCGCTTCAGGACAAACCTTTAATAACTCTCGACGAATCTCCATCATCGTAGGTAGAATTTTTTGGATTTCACTAGGACGACTTCCTGGCAGAAATGCAAATATCGGCTTCTTACTGGGTAGCCCCAAGGTTTCAGCTGACACACTAATCTTACTCACGCGGTCAAAATGGGGTGAGCCCACATACGAATACGGGACCCCCTGCCTTAAAAAAAACTCTTCTTCAAACGGCAATACACCAAATACGGCGTCGAAGTGCTCGCGCAACTGACTAACGCGTTCTTTACCCCAGGCCCAAATTTTCGGTGCCACGTATTGAAAAACCTTGACACCCCTGAGATGAAGCTGTTCGGCAAGTCTGAAATGAAATCCAGGAAAGTCGACTAATATTGCAAATTCCGGACGCTCGCGATCCACCCAGGCAAGAACCCTCGACTCTATCAGCCTGATGTCGTTAATACGCCTGGCTACCTCAAGGATACCCATGACCGACAAGTCACGAATATCGGCAAGGGGCTGAACGCCGGCAAGCTGCATGGTCTCGCCTGCGATACCAAACGGCATATAGTCAGGCAAAACATCTTTTATGGAATGAACTAGCTCGGCCGCTAGTAGATCACCTGAAAACTCACCAGCAGAGATCAAATAACTCTTGGTGGGCTTTATCGACATAATCCACGTTCACTGTCTTTCAAAAAATCCAACCAAACTCTTCGGTACTCCGAATCTTCGACCTCTTTACGGATTTTTGAAATAGCATCGTCCAACGTAAGACTTGAATCAAAAACTAAATGATACATGGCCTTTATTGCTTGAAGATCTGAGTTTTTGACGCCATGCCTGCGCAGCCCGACCACATTCAGACCGTTTATTCGCGCACGGTCGCCATGAACCATTCCATAAGGCACTACATCTTGAGTTACCATGGCACCGGCCGCAATCATCGATAAACGTCCAACGCGGCAAAATTGGTGCACCGCAGACAGCCCACCCAGTACAGCCCCATCATCGATCACTGCATGTCCGGCAAGTGCCACGCAGTTTGCCGCAATGACTTTATGTCCAACCTGACAGTCGTGCGCCACATGGGTGTGCACCATAAATAAATTATCGTTACCGATAACAGTCTTGCCCCCACCACCGTCGGTACCCAGGGAGAGGTTGCAGTACTCACGAAACATGTTGTTATCGCCAATTAAGAGCTCGGAGTCTTCCCCTCTATATTTCAAATCCTGCGGTCTTGACCCCACGCTAGCAAATGATGAAACAAGATTGTTTCGCCCCAGTTTGACACGCCCACTCATAACAACATGCGAATGGATCTGACAATTGTCACCAATCTGAACTTTGGAGCCAATCACACAATAAGGCCCTATACTCACACCAGAGCCGATCTCTGCGCCGGGCTCTATGATGGCAGAAGGGTGAATTTTTGTTTCGCTCGACTTTAACATGAACCTACTTCACTTCATTAAAGCACTAAACTTTACGAATGCAACTTCCGTATTATCAACACTCATCTGCGCTTCAAACCATAAAAATGGACCACGATGCTTTGTCAGCTTTATGTCGTAACGCAAAACATCCCCGGGAACGACCGGCTTTCTAAATCGCGCCTCAGAAATCTCCGTAAAAAGACATTCGGTCAAGGATCCTTTGCTGATCCGCCCAAGGACCGCGGCCGCCTGAGCCGCGCCTTCCACGATCACGACACCTGGAACAATGGGATTATTTGGGAAGTGGCCTTGCAGCGCTGGATCACTAATCGTTATATTTCTAATTGCAACAAGACTCTCAAAGCTTTTTGCTTCGAGGACCCGATCTATAAAAAGAAACGGATAACGGTGCGGAATTGCTTTCTGGATCGCAACGACATCCATGGGCATCTTGAATTCCATTGATTGAAGCCCCCTGACCCGGACGGGTCTCGTCTATTTCTTCTTTCCGTATGCGTCGATGACGTCTTTGGTCAAGTCCACCGGTTGATTCAGATAAAGTAGGCCAGAATTATTGATCTCAAATACGATTTCAAGACCCTTATCTTTTGCCATCTTTTGAACGATGACCTCTACTTTGGCGGCAATGCCCTGCGTAGCTTTCTGTTCGTCACGCTTCATACTCTCACGAAAGGACATCTCATCATTTCTCAGCGCCAGAAACTTCTCCTGAAAATCCTTTTGCTTATTCAGCCGCGCCTCTTCGCTGATCAATGTCGACTGCGTCTGAAAATCTTTGTTCATCTTATCGAGTTCTTCTCTTTTCTTATTAAACTCCGATTCCTTGGCTTTTATCTTTTTTTCAAGATCTGCCCGCGCAGCTTTACCTTCAGCCACATTTAAAATGACGGCTTGCATGTCAATGATCCCATACTTTGATGCAGATGCCGCCGTCGAGACCGACGAAAAACAAAGGGCGAGGATCACGTTTCTTAACATTTTCATCTTAGAGATCTCCTAGGTTTAAATAAACGCCTTCAAATCTAATCACACAAAACTCATCGAATACAAATAAGCATCAAAATCCTATGCTAAATATCGGCTGGGGATCCCCCAACTTGCCATCCACGATAGGATACGCCCACTCAAATCTGAACGGAGCGATAGGAGTTTGCCACCTGAACCCAAAGCCCACGTCACGGGACATGTCCTTAAGGGATATCAGCTCGGAGTCATCATACACCCGACCCATATCCATAAAACCCAATGCTTTTATACCTGCTTCGGGGATTAGGGGCACAAAGTACTCAAACTGAAACAGGAGTTTTTTATCGCCGCCACGATTATAAACCTGAGGCTCAAAACCGGGAGCACGGTACATGTAAAATTTCGGACCTAGCGCATGCCAATCATAACCTCTCATATCGTTATAACCACCCAATCGGTAGCGCTCAATAAAGGGCACCTGGGATCCAAGATATGAGTAGATGTAAGACAGGTTGCCCGAAAGCCTGAAGTAGGTCCTAAATGTGTCCGAGAAGTCTAATGGTATGTAATATGCCGCGTCCAGCGACGTTTCTTGATACCGGTAGTCGCCCCCAAGAATCGGCCCGCCCGTGATTCGGTGATCAACCCGGATCTCGCTGCCATCAGTCGGCGCTATATTGTTATCCGTGGAATATCTAAAAAGGGAGAAGATCATTGATTTTTGCATGCCGCGCATCTGGAATTTATCGACAAGATACTGATCTGATGTCTGCTCTGTTTTTTGGAGTTGCAGTGAGATCCGGCCGGCAATCTCCTCAATAATCTTACGACCAACAAACACGCTAGCACCGATCCGCTTCTCCTCGGCTTCAACATCCGAAATGATCTGCTGCACCGCATGGGAATACTCTACGTTTGTACCAGCCGACCAGAGCGAGTCATTGACCCTCGGGTTGGTGAAGCCAAGATCTAGGTTATAGTTTCGCGAACCGTCCCACTTTGCATGGAAGCTTGTTTTATAACCACGCCCTGACTGATTCTGCTCGTCGTAAGCCCCCTGCCCAAAGAACCCAGCCTTAGACGAGCCACCTTGCTGCGGGGCATAACCAATACTGGCTTGTAACTGACCAGTGGGCTTTTCCTTAACCTTGTATTTCATGTCGAGAACAGTTTCGTCACGCGCGTTTCGCTCTTTCAGAATCTGGATGTCCTCAAAAAACCCGAGTCTGGAAAGCTCTTTTCTCGTATCCGATAGTCCCGTGGAGCTGTAAAGCTCAGCATCATTAACTTTAAATTCCCGGCGAAGAACATTGTCGCGAGTTTTTGTGTTACCTATGATCGTCATGTCTCCAAAGTAGATTTTCTCACCCTTGGTTACTTCATAATTGATGTTGGCCAACTTCTTTTCGCGATCAAACGTCACGATGGGGTTGACGTCAGCATAGGCATAACCCAGGTCACCATACTTATCCGTCAAATACTCAACATCTTTGAGAAACCGGCCATGACGGAATAACTCGCCTGGCTTAAGCTTCATGGCTGAAATCAATTCTTCTTTAGGAAACAGCAGATCTCCAGAAAGCTCCAAGGAACCGACACTGAATTGCATTCCCTCTTCGACTTTATAAGTAATACGAACAAACTGACGATCTGGATCCATGACCTGATGGGGCTTAGCAACCTGAACTTCGGCAAAGCCGTAGTCTTTGTAGATCCACTGCAAAAGTCCGAGGTCATTTTTTATGAAGTCATCTTTAAATAAAGCCGAGGAGCCATAGGATGATGCGCGAGTAAAGGGCTGACTAGCCATTTTTTGAATGAGCTCGGCATCGGAGAAATACTCATTGCCCACGATTGAAACATCCGAAACTTGCACCATGCCGCCTTCGTCGACGATATATTTCAACGTCACTTCATTGGCGCCTGTTTTCTCCATTGAGTAGGAAACTCTCGCCAGGTAATAACCCTTATCGGCATACACTTTCTCAATCGCGCGTAAATCCGAGGTAATAGTCGCCTCGTTTAAAATTGTGTAAAGCTTAGCTTCTATCTTTTCCTTTATATCGTCCTCTTTCACCTCTGAAAGACCTTCGTATTGGATTGCCGTGATCGCTGGCTTCTCAGCAACCTGAATAACCAAAATGACCCCACCCGGATTTTGCTTTCTAAAAAAACGAAGATCGCTGAAGTAACCCAAGTTATAGAGCGTCTCAAGGTCTTCACGCACCGTTGATTCCATAAGTGGACTACCGCGCTTTGACTTAATCATTGCAATGATCGCGTCGGCTTCCACGCGCCCATTACCGCGAACAACAATATCTTCGATGGTTGACGGACCAGACGGTAAACCAACGGCTGACGACCCACGGGGCATCTCCAACGCTGCAGGTTTTGACGCAGGGCTCGGTTCTGCTCGTTTTGAACTGGTAGCCGGGGTGGAGCCCTTTGGCGAGGACGCTGGCTTTTTAGTTGGTGCTTTTGATTTCGGCGCTTTATCTGTCTTGGGCTTCGCCGATGCGGGCGCTGGAGCGGTTTGCGCGAGGTTTAAAGCCTCAGACGCTCCGTGTATTGACCCGGCAAACGATAAGATAAAGATGGCTGCCAGCGGAAGTTTTCTGAATGTTCTCAAAAAGCCCATCAATGCACTACCTCGTCTCGAATGATACCGCCATCTTCCATGACCAACTGCGAAGGCAGTCGGGCCGCGAGCTCCATATCATGAGTTACTAAAATCAAAGTCATATTTTCTGAACGGACCAACTCTAATAGTAAATCCTGGATCATTACGCTCGTTTTACGGTCTAGATTACCTGTGGGTTCATCAGCGACGAGCAGCGGCGGCGCCATAAAAAGCGCTCTCGCTATCGCAACACGTTGCTGTTCGCCGCCGGATAATTCACCTGGCTTGTGATGCAGGCGTGCCCCCAAACCAACGTTACTCAATAGCATTGCCGCACGTTCGCGAAGCTCCGCTATTCTGAAGCCTGCGATGATGCCGGGCATCATGACATTCTCCATTGCGGAAAACTCTGGAAGCAGATTGTGCATCTGGAAAATAAAACCAATGCTTCGACTTCTGAAGCGACTTAAGTCCTTATCCCTAAGCCTAGATACATCCACTCCATTAATCATAACTTGTCCGGACGTGGGCCGATCAAGTGTGCCGATAATGTGCAGTAGCGTGCTCTTGCCAGCACCGCTTTTGCCCGTCACAGCCACCATGGCTCCTTGCGGAACACTGACGGACACACCACGTAGCGCCTCAACCTTAGCCGAGTCAATCGTGTATTCTTTCCGCACGGAGTCCAAAGTAATAATTGAATTTGTTGACATGCTGGTCATTCGCAACGGACTCCGTCACTGGGATTTTGGCGAGCCGCGGCGACGGCAGGATAGGCCGAAGCCAAAAGAGCAAAAGCCCAGGCGCAAAAACAAATAACAAAGTACTCAAATGGCAAAAACTTCACTGGTAACACTCGCAGCAGGTACATCCCCTCGGGCAAAGGGAACAACTTGGTAAAACGGATCAGGTTGCAAAACACCAACCCAAAGAAAAGCCCGCATGCAACGCCCACAGTTCCGATGGTTAGACCATGGGCCAAGAACAACTTAACCACCTCGTTTTGACTCATGCCGAGAGAGCGCAAAATACTAACCTGCGCACGCTTATGAAACACCGTCATGATCATCGTTCCGCTGATGGAGAATGCTGCAACTAAAATAATCAGCATTAAGATGGCTCCCATGGTGAATTTCTCCAGTTTGAGAGCAAAGAGCAATGACTTATTTGTCATCTGCCAGGTCTTAGCAGATAGGTCTGCCCATTTTTTCAGCCTATTCGCAAAGCTGTCGATCTCAAGAGGATTTGGGACGTTGATGGCTACGCCGGTCACGTACTCGGCCGTCACGAGGGATGGATCAAAATCTGCCATGAAATACCGGCCCTCATCAAGCGATGTGACCGTCCACTTGCTATCGTAGCTCACCTGACCCGTGCTTATTTTTCCGGTAACAACATAGCGTCTAGCAAGCGTGCCACCAGCTAAAGCCGATGATGGCGATGCTTGCGGACTAAGAACTGTAATTTCATCACCCACATCGGCCCCAATTTGGAGGGCCAGTTTATCCCCCAGCGCAATCCCAGGAAGCTCATCATAAACGCCCGCGTGTTGTGGGACATCAGGCTTTCTTTTACGATAAATATCCGAAAACTGCCCTTCACTGAAGGCACCATCGAAGGCCCAAAGCCTTGTGCCCTCCATCTCCGGACGAACTCCAATCAAGACTGCTGCTGTAACAAAACCCCGACGCTTTAATACGACATCACTACTCACAAACGGCTCAATGGCTGTGGCCTCGGGCAGCGTATCTTTGAACGCTTGGACTGAATATTCTTTTAGGCTAAAACCGCCCAGCGCATTTGTCGCAGACACCACTTCAAGATGCGGCTCTCCGCTTAGCATTTTTCGTCTTAAGTCAGCCTCAAATCCACCCATGACTGAAAGAACTAACACCAACGCCCCAACCCCGATGGCCACTCCAGCAATCGACACAACCGTCATGAACGACAAGCCGCCACCCTGGCGTCGCGCTATAAATTGACGCCAAGCCAGCCAAGCGATCCATCCACGTGAATTGGAGGACAGCGCATTATCTTTAAGGACGCTCAACGGTTTTTCTTTCAACGACAATATCCAGACAAAAGTTCACGCGGCGCCCCCTGCGAAGGGCTCCCCAAATTAAATAGACACCAGTTTTTCTGGCTTCGTACGATACCGCCGGAAATGGTTTGCGCCAAGCAAATTTAACTATTTGAATTTATTGGATAAAAATATAGATCTTAGCGTTCTCTCTAAAGTTTTTTGGTGCTTCTCCGAATCCCTTTGTGGAACCCGGACGGAATATGGGTTCCAGGCATTTGGCCCTCCACTTGCCCGCGTCTGTTGGGGATTCAACATTCGGTGACGACTCGAAACTTAACTTTAGAGGATCGATAGCAGTCCCACCGGCATTGAGCAACGAGCAGACCGAGCGTCAAGATAGTCCTTCCTTGTTATCTACACAAAAGACAGGTCCTAAAAAGACCCCCGCACCTTAACCTGCTCCCGGGAGAAAGTACCCGGGGCCGGTCAGTCTTTATAGCAGCGGAAGAACCTCGTTGAGTACCCTTCGTCGAGCGGCTTTGAGTTGAGATTTCTTATAGCGAGAATGAGACGCCTTTCCCACGGTGCTGACTTCCCAGGATTTTTTATCCATGATTTGGATCTCATAGGGGAAGAATGAAAATTCATCATCACCTGAGAGCCTGGCAATATTTCTTAGTACCGCCACGAGCTCCTCAATATTACGGCGAGAAACCTTGCCTTTCGGCTGTGAATCAATTTCAGCCTGAAGGTTTTTTCTTAAGACAGTCAGCGGCCTTGGTGTTCGAATTAACTGCCGACACGTCATTTGTATTGCGTGATATTCCACACCGCTATGCAAATTTTCTTTGTCCTCACTCGGCGGCGAAACTTCTAGATGATCCAAACTCGCAACGAATTGCTCGTCGTTCAGCTTTCCAGTCATAAACTCGCCACGAAGCTGATCCATCCTGACTCTGAATTCATCCGCGTCTAGTAACGAGTTTCGGCTTCGTGAAGGAATAGCGTTTGGAAAGCTTATGACGTGACTTTTGTAGAGCATTTTGACGATCTGCATAACTTCGCTTTGAGTTTCCGTAACAATGCGTAAGCCCAACATGTCATAGATAGTCTCAGCAACGTTGGCGCGTTTGTGCAAAAGCTTAAGGAGCACCGATTCCCGTGATTTAAGCGTTTTCCAATCAAGCTTATGGACTTTAAAACGAACGTCACCATGCTGAATCCAAGTGTCTCCACGTTCATCGTAGGCAATTATCGACTGAAATCTTGCGGTAATCTCATCTCTTGCAACATCAATATCCGAGTATCGAAACGCTCCTTCAATGTGCGCGATGGTATGCATGACTCTCAAAATTGCACAGCTCCAGATGCGGCGTTGCATCGCCTCAGGTCTTCGATCGCAGGCCCACAAAAGCAGATCCCGAGGATCCGAGCACAGCAGAACTTCCTGGGGTGGTTGAACACCCTTTTTCCACTCCTTCGGCATAAGCCAACGCTCGATAAACCCCAACGACTCGCAGATTGTTGCGTGCATTAGTCGTGCATCGTAGGTTCTGTCAGGGTCGTATCCATAACTTTTAATGAATGCCGTGGCTTCCTCACGGCTTCCTATTTGAATTTCAGGGAGATCAATCGAGGATCGACCCCCGATCAAAACATGCATGATTGGCCAAGAAAACGTCCAAGAATCCAAAATTTTTTTGCTTCGATCTTGCAACACAGTCCTACTTTCCCGAAAGGATCATGATAGACTTGAGTATAAACTACCGCGTCCTGGAGAACCAGTATGACGAAATGTCTAAAAGTATATGCCCTTGTCGTGTTGGGTTGGGCGTCCCAACTTGTCGCTAGTGAAACACCCAAAGCCGACCCCCGCCCCACACCTGCGCCAGCTCCGGCAGCTCCCACCGGACCCCAGCGCGAATACAATCCTGGAAAGGTCTTGGAGTTCCCATCGTTCCAGGGCGAATCCATCACCGATGGACAGACACTTTCTTTTAAACCTGAAAAGGGCCGCTCGGTTGTCGTCATCTTTATCGCAAGCTGGTGCGAGCCATGTCAGGTTCTTATGCCCGAGCTCAAGCAGTTAGCTAGAAAATATAGTACGTCTAGTAATCAAGTCTTTTTCGTTTTCTCGCATGACACGAAAACAGACGCTGCGGCTTTCGCTAAAGAACATCAACTGACATCGCCATCAATTATGGCCAACGTCGAAATTCTTACTGTATTCAAAAACCCCGAGCTACCGAGCGTCTATGTTGGAGACAAATGGGGATACATGGCTGACAGGTATATCAAGATTCAAAAGGACTCGGTGGCAGCCTTAGACGACACCATCTCTAAGATTACGGCGTTGTAAATTTACATACACTTTAACGAGAACGTCCCGCATCCAGCGAAGAGGCCGACTGCAACATTTCTGGCCTCCAATCGGTACGAATTGGAACCATGTCATAGTTTTTGTTGGATTTGGTATTGCTCAAAAGTGATCCATAGGGAGTCTTGGCAGCACCGCCGATCTCCGTGTCACTGAAGTCAACCTTGGTTTTGGAACCGGTTTTCGATCGACCTTCACGACTGATGACCCGCTCCCGGGACACCGAGCTCTGGGAGGATGCGGAATCTTTTTTCTTTTTAGACTTCGCGTAAACCTCAGGCGCGGTCACCGCAAAAGAGAGCAAAATTATAAAAAGTGCCTTCATATGGATCTACCTCCCGTCCCAAGTTACTGACATCTTATCGGAATTTTTGGTGGATTTCTTTAAGAGCCCTCGGCTGCCATTTTAAGCCACTGTATTTATTTGATTTATTTGGGTGTCCTATAAAAATTTACCGCGCGTTATGGAGATCCCCTTGGGATACTCTGACGAACAAGATCGACGTAACCAATTGATATTACTGATGCTGATCAAGCAATAAAGTCTGCTATAATTAAGTGCGAGGCAAAACATCATCGCAATATCGAACTCAACTCCGTCGCGGAAGGTTTACGTCATGCGCAGTTTTCTTCAATTGTCGATTGGCCCCGCCCTATTAGTTGCCTGCTTGACGATCTATGCAGACGCGTTAGACGCGGCCAGCAGCGGAAAACTTAGCACCACGAATCCGAAGCAGCCGTCGTCATCAAACGCAATAAAAAAAGCCGATAAGGGCCTTGCACCAGGGACCTGGGTCAGGCTTGACTCAGGCCTGTCTCACATCACACCTAACGTGAATGCAAAATTTATCGCCTACGTACCGGACAAAAAATTGGGCATTCGTATTTTGAATATGGAGACTGGTTCAATTTTGGAGCCGAGCGGTCATTTCATAGGCCCGTCATTTTTTTGGTCACCAGACGGTATGCGACTCTTTTACCGCGAGCTCCTGTCCAAGAGCGGCAAGACTGTATCGCGAATTAGAGCTTGGGACGTTGCTCTAGGAAAAAATATAGATGTCGACTCGTTTGATGGCCCCAGTGGATTACTTTCGTTTGATCCACGCGACAACCGTATGCTTCTCATGCATAAAACCGGCATTAAGAGTAAAAAACTAGTCTTCCCAAATAATCGACTAGCGTTTTGGCAGTCCGGGGAGAGGAAAGATCTCGGTAAATGGGTGATGGCGCAGAAAGGCGTGACATTCGTTACGGATGCCGGATTTGCCATGCAAAAGCTGCCCGACGACAATTCCGGCATTGAATCATTTGATATTTCCCCAGATGGAACAACCGCAGCCTGGGCAACACGTTCTGGCAAATTGTATGTCAGCACCCACGGCGAGACACCTAAGTTTCTAGACTTCGGTCGCGATCCGAAATGGCATCCAGAGCGCCCATTATTGGTCTACGCGGGCGGACGAATGGTCGGAAATAAAGCAGCAGACTACGACATTAAAATCACCGCTCCCGATTCAAAAGGATCTTTTTTAACTGCCACTCAACACATTTCTGAACGTTGGCCAGCTTGGTCACCAGATGGCAAAACGATTTACTTCACTCTCAAAGACTCCCAGGAGCTTCGCTCCATGAGCTTTCCTCAGCAGGGTCATCTGGCGAAACGTGACGGCCATGAAGATCGATCATCGAACGCGGGGGTACCTGCCATAAGCTCAAAGAATAGTAGATCGCTGGATGATAAACTATGAAACGAGTAAGATCCGGCGTGCTTTTTGCGGTGGCCCTCTTTCCTGACAACACTCCACTTGCAAAACGCCTTGAACAATTAGAGAAACACTTTGATCCCAAACCGGGAGCCATGTCCACCATTGATCCTGTCATCATTCGCGATCGGCTGGCCGTCGCAAAAAGTGCCGGAAAATTCGGCGGCGCGATTAAGGTAAAGCCACCCAAAGGCCTTTGTTTTTCAATCACAACATCACCCGATCGCGCAGATCTAAAAGTTTGCAAGGAGCGTTTTGTTTACTGGTCATTGTCTGATTTGAATTTGGAAACCGGTTCAATTCAATGGACGGTCAAGACAGGGCCAGGAGACTTCGGAACTCCCGTAACATGGGAAACACCATATACTGTGGCAAAAGTTTTGCCACCTGAGGCTGAATTTTTCAAAGCTAACAGTACACCCATTTATTTCAAAAGCTGCGTAGCAACGCCCAGCGACAAAAACGTTTCCCCCAGGAAAGTGACGCTGACCAAGTTCGACAATACAAAATGGGTGATCCGATTTCCCGAAAAAGACGAGCGAATAACGTCGCTGAACCTATCAAGGCCTGGTGAGGTCTGGGGTGAAAATGAAAAAATAAAAAAACCGTTAGACGAGAAAACTCCGACACCCAGTGCCACGCCCAATGAGCCTTCTGAGACAGCAGATCAGACCAAACAGGCGCCTGCCGCAGCCGAGCATGGCGGCGCTCATACAGAGACGCCAGCACCTGCGGTAGAGCCCCCCAAAGAAGATCTTGAACCTTGGACGATCGATTCTGGTCGCGCATTTCAGATGACCGTCGAAAATTTTATTAGTGATGTTTCCATGCCGCCAGGGCGGAAAGGTTACTGCCGATATGTTTTTGATCACGTTCCCGGTAACTTTGAACGTGGTCGGATCGAGTGTCATGACACCGGGCAGTACCGATACGTATACGCATTCCTACCTTGTATGGGTCAGTTAGCTCCGCCCGAGCTCCACGAGGAACCGCACAGGCCTGCTCCGAAATAACCTCGCGATCAGCGTATGAACAACTTATAGAAGTTTTTCTTACCTTTTCTAATAAGCGCACTCGAACCATCTACAAATCGACCCGATGTCACGATCAGTTTAAGGTCCGTAATTTTCTCGTCGTCGATTGAAAGACCGCCTTGCTCAATGAGTCGTCTAGCCTCGCTTTTGGACTCACAGATTTTTGCTGCTACGAGAAGATCCAACACCGACATACCTTGTCCAAATGTGGAACGGGTAACCTCAACGACAGGCGCATCGTCACCACCTGATCCGCCAAACAAACTCTTGGCTTGATCACGCGCACGGGCAGCCTCCGACTCACCGTGAATCAACTTCGTAATTTCATAGGCTAGTACAATTTTTGCCTCATTGATCGCCGCATCTTTTAAAGCACCAAGGCGCCGAACTTCATCAACAGGAAGGTCTGTGAAATAAAAGAGACATTTTTCTACGGAGCTATCTTCCACATTCCTAAAATACTGAAATAACTCATATGGCGGCGTCATATTCTCATCAAGCCACACCGCACCTTGCTCGGTTTTACCCATTTTTAGACCGGCGGAATTGACTAAAAGCGGCACGGTGCAAACAAACGCCTGTTTTCTCTCTCGGCGTCGAATAAGCTCCATTCCACCGATCATATTACTCCACTGATCATCTCCACCCAGCTGCACGGTACAGTCCATCGTGCGTTGCAAATGCAAGAAATCGTAACTCTGCAGGATCATATAATTGAATTCGAGAAAACTTAGACCCTTTTCATAACGTTGCTTGAAACATTCAGCTGCCAGCATACGGTTAACAGTGAAATCTGCGCCAATCTCCCGAAGAAGTGGCAGATACTTCATATCTCGAAACCAGTCAGCATTATTGGTCATCACAAAATTGGCGGGCGATAGATCCAGAAATCGAGAAAACTGCTTCTTTAGCATCTCGATCCGCTTGTCAATTACATCCACTGTTAACATCTGGCGCATGTCGGTCTTGCCTGACGGGTCACCAATCATTGCAGTTGCACCCCCCATCAATACAATGGCCTTGTGTCCCGCCTGCTGCCAACGGCGAAGCGCCATGATGGGCATTAAATTACCAACATGCAAACTTTCAGCCGTCGGATCAAATCCAGCGTAAGCGGCCCGCTTGCCCGATGTTAAATGACTACCCAACTCCTCTGGGTGCGCCACCTGAGCGAGCATGGTTCGAGATTGCAAAAGTTCGATGAAATTTGTGGACATCAATCACCTAGAGGTTAGATCAAATTTTGTGCTTCGTTATGGTAATTCACGGGTGGCATCAGCTGCCACAGTTTTATTTGAATAATAGCCAAATTAGGCTGGTGACTAAAGCAGCTTGGGTTACTCGACTGGCTCGCCTTCATATTCTGGAAGCGGCAGAGGTAACTCGGTAGGTAGCCGAAAACTCTTGGGTCGTCGCTTAATACCCGCAATCGGCTCGCCCAGGATGCTGCGCACAGCGACGGAGGCGCAAGCCATTCCGAAACAACTTGTCACAAATGATGCCGTGCCCATGATCGTTTTTCGTCGATCTTTTGAGACTGGGTCCAATTCTAGAATTTCAGCAGGTGTTATGTCGTGGCAATCCTCTGGAAATTTCGGCTCGACTGGTTCTCGAATGGGCTCCAAGCTGACCACCGTGGGAACGTAAAAGGGACCTTTTCGCGGAAACTGGTGGCGCTTTCGCATATAAATACGAACCATTCGGGCTAGCGTGTCGTCGCGGGTCTCTGACAGATCCATGACTCTAATCTGGGTGGGATCGAGCCGGCCACCGGCTCCAGCTGAGGTGACAACTTTTATGTTTTGGCGAACACAATAGTTGATCAAAGCACATTTGTTACCCAGTTGGTCAATGGCATCGATTACAAAATCAACCTGTCTATCAAAAATATCTGCAATCTCGAATCGATTGACTTGCTGCTGCTTAACGATGATCTCGCAGTGACGATTTATCAGCTTAAGTCTCTCATATAACGCCGTAACTTTTTGTTGACCTACCGTGGACTCCAAGGCTGGCATTTGACGATTGAAGTTGTTGACTGAAACTTTATCGAAATCGATAATCGTTACCGTGCCGACACCACTTCTTACAATCGCCTCTGCGCACCACGAGCCCACACCGCCTAGACCTACGACCATCACATGGGCCTCGCGCAACTTAACGATTCCCTCGTAATCCACAAGGCGCGCTAGACGCTCAAACCTGCGGTCTCGGCCATGGATCTTTTGACTTTTTTGTGCCGTTTTGCTTGCCATAGCCTCGCTCGGGTCGTGAGCTCTTGCGGTCTCAACATGCCTAGGTAACAGCGTTCCAAGGCCCGCAGTCTTACACCATGTAGAGGACCCCCGGCCATACTATTTATGTGTCGAAACGCGGAGGCTAGACAGCGGAGATCCCAAAAGGGTAAAGTATTGAATAACACTGCACATTTTTAACGAAAGAAGCCCCCACTCATGAGCCAACGTTTCCGACGCTCACTAGGCCTTTTCTGTTTTTTTATTCTAACAGTGGGGTGCCACGAGCTGGATAGAAAGTCGCCTTCAGGGCAAGAGATCTCCGTAAGGGTGATTTCAAAGTATGATCAATCACCGTTTTATGCACGGATTCCCACGAGGTATGAGCGCGTTTTGGTGACGTCCACAAGCGTTGGACTTTCTGGAACTCGGTTGGTTATCCCCCAAAACCAAGAACTTTATTTTGTCGAGATACACAAGCCAAGGTCTCCCGCATTGCCTCATGAAATCTATCGACATGATGCCATTCGACTTTTTACTGCAAGCGACGCCAGAGAGGCGTACTTGATAAGCAAGCACGCTGGCGATGACATCCATCCAATCAATATAGAACTGCGATCTCTGACGTACCCGATTAGCTACTCCCAAGACCAAGACCTTACAGACCAGTTATTGCGCAAATCCACTGAGGAACTAATTCAAATCGACCCGACACAGCTTCGGCTTGACTTGGAGTCTATTTCTGGGGCGCGCCCTATCGAAGTGGATGGACAATCCGTGACGCTAGCAAACCGGGCGACGACGGAAAATAAGACTACGGCTAGGCGATGGCTTGAGGGGGAACTGACTAGCCTTGGCTATACGGTGACGCTTCATAGCTATGGAACGGGCGTCAATCTCATCGCCGAAAAAAAATCTAGATCATCTTTGGACGAAGACATCATCATGATCACAGCCCACCTCGACACAGTCATGACGGCTGGAGCTGATGACAACGGGTCAGGAATAGCGACGGCTCTAAGCGTTGCGCGCGCTTTATCGAAAAAAGACCTGCGTCAAACCATCCGCATTGTGGCATTTGACGAAGAGGAGCGCGGACTCGTTGGCAGCGCCGCTTACGCACGACACCTGGCAAAAATGGGAGAGATCTCCAAAATCCGAGTTATAAATCTTGAAATGACAGGCTATGACAGTGACGACAACGGCGAATTTCACGCAATTGATTGCAATGAAAATATGTCCAATCAGCTCACCCAGGCCGTCCTCTCGGCGATTAGTAGCGTCGGTCTGGCTTTGCGCAGGGTCGAAGCGTGCACCAACCGAAGTGATCACTCATCATTCTGGAACTATGACCGACCTGCGATTGTTATTAGTCAAAACTTTTTTGGCGGTGACGGAAATCCCTGTTATCACCGCTCCTGTGACACCACATCTAAAATCAATTTCGGCTATTTGACGAAACTGACACAAGGTGTAGCAAATGCTGTTTACCAAATAGCCGACTAGCAGCTCGGCACTATTCATGCATAAAGCCCTGGCGCACAGGTCATCCGCGATGGTCTCCTGCTGCTTCAAATACACCCAGGGGGATTTTGTTCATGGCTAGTAGAATTGAATTAAAAATTATGCGTGTGGCACTTCTTGCTCTTTTGACCGCGTCAAGTCATGCCAACGCAGCTTGCCTCACCGATCTTGGCCCCTTTGAGAATCATCAGGGTTGGGCCATATTCCCATTCAAAAACGACTGCTCTGAGGACGCGGCTGTTTCTCTATGCGTCAAGTCGTGGCCACCTGGAAGCTCAGAGCCAGTTTATAATATCTACGGGGGGCGCGTGCCAGCCAACGATCGTCTGGACATTACCGATGGTATGTGGAGACATTTTGACGCATACCGCTGGCAGGAAAACGGCCCCCAAATATGTCCATTCGATTAACTCCTTACAAACTTCAGGTCCACCTGACTCGGCCTTGGGGGGGCGGGATTTCAATTGCAGAGCCAAGTGCTCACATAGTATGACATCACGAGGCCCAGCCTAGGGCTGCAACCAACGGCACTTTATCAATAAGGGAACTCCTAAATTATGCGCCAATCTATATTTGCGGCCATCATTGCTATCTTGTTTTTTCAGTCTGCCTCCCGCAGCGATGCCGCTGAGAGGGCTTCATCCGTATCAGATAGTCCCGAATTAATGGAGTTTTTCAACGTTATCAGCGAGATCGCCGCTGACGGGCCAAGTCTCAGTTATTTCGGTTGGAGTGAGGAGAAACAGGCCATGGCGGAGGACGCCAAGTGCTACCCGGCTGGGCTTCACGACGCGACTGAATATTTGGTTAGGCTCGTTGACCAGCTGGAATGGGCAACGAAAGAGCAGCGTGAAAAAATCGATCGTGTCATGTCAAAAGCCTTGGATGATTTTAGAGAGATTTTAAGCGAGGACACTATGAATCAGTGTGAGTGGGACGTCTCCGAACAGATGTCTTTAACCAGGGTCACACAATTTACGACGCTGACCAGCGGCTACAAAATCACGTTTAGCCTTGGATATGAGGACTAAACTCCCGTTTTTCGTAAAATTTTAGTCAGGTTTCGCTCACTCATCTCAAAAACTTGCTCTTGGCTGGTTCCAAAAGCATTGGCCAACTGTTTGGCCGTCGATCTCAGCTCAAAAACCCATCGTTCGGCAATGAGTTTGGAGTTGTGTTGGGGCCAAGCTGTCCACGGCCCATCAGTCTCCAGGACAAAAGGCATTTCTTTGAGCCAAGCACACGCCTTCCCGTGCCTAGAACTAAATAATCTCCCACCAACCGAAATCACAAATCCTAGCCTTGCATACTGCTCGGCAAGCTCTTGGCTGCCGGTAAATGCGTGCACTATGCCAAACAACTTACGGCTCCCCCGCAACAAAGGGAGCATTTGATCGTGACCTTTCACCACGTGTAGTACGACTGGCTTGCATTGGGAGCTCGCCAGTTCTAACTGCTGCTCACACCAGTAAATTTGCTTCGCTTTCTGAGATGCAGAATGATCCTTCTGAAAGTCAAAGCCAACCTCCCCAACTAGGTCAAACTTAGCCACCTGCTCTCTAAGCTGAAGAAACATAAGCTCCAAATGGGCGGGCTCACAGTCCCTGACAACCCAAGGATGAATACCTGCCGAGGTGGTGAGAAAGCCCGGATATCGACCTGCGAGGTCTAATTGCCGCCCCCAATCGGCAGGGTCGACCCCGCCGAGGACAACATGACGAATACCTGCGACACGAAGCTGGGACACAACCTCATCCACCACGGGGCCTATGGATGAGGCTGACAAATGAGCATGGGCGTCTATCAAGGTCATCTCCAGTTAAAAACTAACAAAACCTCTGCCTCAAGCTAAGCTCTGCAAATAATTTAAGCAAACCTTTTGATGGCCTTACCTCTAGAGATTCTGTTATTTTGTCAGCCTCACGCTCAAGTAAGGATTCGGGAACATGCGAGAAAAATTCGTCAAACAGTGGACTGACAACTACAGTGAACAAATTTCAGCCAGGTTGGACAAGCGCGCCAAAATGCAGGAGACCGGCACAAATCCTTACAAGACCAATCTTCGTCCAAATGTCACGTCGATTGAACTCAGAAAAAATCATGATCATCAAACCAAGGATGAGCTATCAGGGCTCACGACGGATTACGTCTACGCCGGTCGAGCCATGCTCGTTCGTGATTTTGGTAAAGCTGCGTTTATAGACTGTGATGACGGGCTCGGTCGTATGCAAATTTATGTCAGTAAAAACGACCTTTCAGAATCTGATTTCGGTGAATATAAGCTAGTCGACTACGGTGATTTCATTTGGGCACGCGGCTTTATTTTCAGAACCGGAAAAGGTGAATTAGCAATCCACGCCAAAGAATTTAAACTTGTCACCAAATCGATTCGCCCACTCCCTGAAAAATTCCACGGCCTCACTGATCCAGAACTTTGCTACCGGATGCGCTATGTGGATATGACAATGAACGCCGACAGCCGAAAAACCCTGCGCGCTCGTAGCGAAATCGTTCGCTACATTCGGGATTTCTTCTATGACCGAGACTACCTCGAAGTCGAAACGCCCATGATGCACTCAGTAGCTGGCGGAGCTACCGCCAAGCCCTTTCTAACGCATCATAATGCTTTAGACATGGAGCTTTTCATGCGAATTGCTCCAGAGCTTCACTTGAAACGTCTCCTTGTGGGCGGCTTCCCCAAAGTCTTTGAGATGAACCGGTGTTTTCGAAACGAAGGTCTTTCGATCAAGCACAATCCAGAATTCACCTCGATTGAATTTTACGAAGCTTGGGCTACATACGAAGATCATATGCGTTTGACGGAAGATTTACTCAATGGTCTCGTAAAACACCTATACGGAAAAGAAACCGTAACATTCGGTGAGCGTGAGATCAGTTTTGCTAAACCATTCAAGCGCCTCACTATGCGTCAAGCCGTGATGTCCGCCACCGGTATTTCAGAGGCTGACACCAAATCACCAGCACCCATGATCAAGCTGCTGAGAAGCAAAGGTCACGCAGAGAAAGATCTGTCCGGACTATCTGCAAATAAGCTCTTGGTCCTTTGCTTTGAGGAATTTGCAGAAGGCGGGCTCATTCAGCCCACGTTCATTACCGAATTCCCAACCGAAGTATCGCCACTGGCTAGGCGCAACGATATAAATCCTGACGTGGTTGATCGATTTGAGTTAATGATCAACGGCTGGGAGATCGCCAACGCATTTAATGAGCTGAACAACCCATCCGATCAGCTAGAGCGCTTTGCCGAGCAAGCTGAAGCCAAAGCAGGCGGCGACGAAGAGGCTTGCGATGTGGATTATGATTACGTAAGAGCACTTGAATATGGCATGCCACCGGCGGCAGGTCAGGGAATTGGTATTGATCGCCTCTGCATGCTGCTGACGAATAGCCCCAGTATTCGAGACGTGATTTTGTTTCCTCAGCTGAAGAAAGAGACGTTTTTTGAGGGGTGAAGGCACCCTTGGCTTTTAAATATTTGAATTCATTGGATTATTAAGCTCTTTAGCACCATTAATTACTGCCGATAACCAAAGGTGATCTCGGGGTGATTTTAGGTCTTCGGAGCTTTGATGGTTCGTTATACCACCCATTTTAGTGTGACCCTCGTTTTTGTCGTTTGTTTGGCGTCAGCACCAGCCACGGCAAGTGAGGAATCCGATACAGTATTGGATCCGGCCCCGTTTGCCACAGCCCGAGCCAGTGCCATGGGTGGAGCTCTGAGCACCATCGCAAACGATTTGGATGCGCTCTACTACAACCCCGCAGGTCTGGGGGGATTGAGTTTTGACAAGTCCGAGCGCAAAACACCGTTCATCAGAAGCTTGGTTTTCCCCTATTCGGCCGTAACTCTAAATGACACCGCAAATACGGTTCGCAAAGAGTTCGACGCCAAAGGGGCCCAGAGTGATGCCAATATGGGCTCAGCAATTATGGATGCCAATTCCGGAAGACGACAATATTTGCGGGCCACATTTATGCCGATTGGCCTTTTGCAGGGGAGAACAGCCATTGTACCCACGATCGATCATCAAATCGCCGCGGTTCCGGATGCAGACTCACCTGGCGAGGTAAAACTTCGTTATCGGACTTTCTCGGGTGTCATGGTGGGTACATCGGTAGCGGACTACGCAAGCCGCATTTCAATCGGCATTTCTCAGTCGATAGGCACAATTCAAGAAACGTATGGAAACTTTCAGTATGTGGACGCGGTTGATGTGAACGCACGCAAGGAAATCTACAGCGCAAACAAAAAAACTTATAAAGCCGCAGCAACCAACTTGGGCATGACTGTTAGGCCCCAAAAGAAATTGTCCCCTTCATTTTCCTTGGTAGCCAGAAACATGGGCAACACAAAAAATCGCTCATCAAACTCTGCATATGAGTCCTTAATATTCGAAGAGGATCTTACCGCGGGTGCCTCCATATCACCCAAATACAAAAAGTTGCATTTTAATGCGATTGTTGAAGCGAGTCATCTAACCCAAAAACATATTGCAGCTGCTAAAAAACTACACGCTGGGTTTGAAGTCCTGCTGGCAGGCGACACCGGCAAGGCGCCCTTGGGACTAAGAGTCGGTGGGACTGAGGCTGGAGTTAGCTACGGCGCGCATGTGAACTTAGGGCTAATTGGGGTTGAAGCGGAATCTCACGCGACAAATATTGGCCTGGGCGGGAAGCGCGTCATCGAGCGTCGTCACAGCCTCGTTGTCTTTATTGACGTGGGTAGCTTCTGACCTGGTGGCATTATAATTGGTAGAACTTAATCGATCTCGTGCTATATACTCGAGCATATATGCTTGACGTCACTGACCTGACATTTGGATTCGGAAAAAAGCCGCTGTTTAGGGGCCTCTGTTTTAGCGTAGCTGCTGGTCAGCTCATCAGAGTTGATGGACACAACGGCGCTGGTAAAAGCACACTCATATCTGTTATCTGTGGCCTGATTTCTGGACATACTGGCTCGATTCGCTTCGCAGATGACGACTTCAGAAAATGGACGAGCTGGGTTGCGCCGGATGCCAATGGACTATTCCCCACTTTATCCGCCGTAGCCAATCTGGAATTCTGGCTCCGATTGAGAAATCAGAATATTCCCATGCAGACACTGCGAGAATGCCTAAACGCATGGGGTATTTCTGGCGACTGGTTGCAGGTTGGTTTGCCGGTATCAAAATTCTCTACAGGAATGAAGCGCAGACTGGCACTAGCTCGACTGCAGTTAGAAAATAGCAAGCTCTGGCTGATCGATGAGCCACTTTTTGGACTGGACGAGCGTGCATGCCTAAAGTTTAAAAACCACGTGATGGAACACCTTCAAGCTGGCGGTGGGGTTGTCGTCGTCACGCATGATGCTCGACTCCTAGATGGTATTGAACACCAGACAGTTTTCCTCGGAGGCTCATGATGGCTTCGAATCACCTGGAGAAAAAGATTAGCTGGTTTGATTCGGTAGCGACACTTCTCAGGCAAAGTTTGCGCGTCGATATATCCTATCCCGAGCGACTGATTACGCCCCTTTTCTTCGCCGCAATTGTTCTTCTACTTTTTTCATTTGCCATCCCGGAGCCGGATCCGACCATCCAGCCTCGCATGGTCATAGCTCAAACCCAACTTGCGATATTTTTCGCTCTACAATTAACGTTTTCAAGGGCTTTCGAATCAGAGCGATCCGACCGCGTCTTTGAACACTTGAGGCTAGCACCAATAGATTCCTCTGCGTTTACTGTAAGTAAAATTCTGCACGTGCTCATCATCGGATCTCTGACCATGATTTGCACTGCTGTATTGTCTATAATCCTTCAGGGACAGGATCTAGCCGTCATTACAGATCCCATATTCGTGGGCGCATCCATTCTTGCACTCGTGGGCCTTGCTGGCTTGGGAGTTCTTCTCGCGGCGATTACTTTACGCGCAGATGGCCAGGCCATCTTGTTCCCTCTTTTGTATTTTCCTTTGTCTGTCCCCGTACTTTTGAGTTCGACTGAAGCCTTGGCTACGTGGATGGAGCGCCGTGTCTGGACGGACTCGCTACGCAGCTGGTCGACGATTTTGATCGCTTTTGATGCGATTTATTTGACCCTTGCTATCTTGCTGGCCCCAGAGGGTGAATGAAATTAAAAAGTTTAATGAAAATTCATTAAAATTACCCGTAAGCAGCTTGAATTGTAAATCGAGGGTGCGCGCCTGAGGAGTCTTGGCTATAGTGTGGCGTCGCCGCTAAAGGACCATAGAGATGACTAATCGAAAAGCTTTTATTCCATTATGTATTGGCCTAGCCGCCATGTGCATTCAGTGGCTTTTGGCATGGTACTGGGTACCAGTTGATGACGCCCAGGGCGAGGTCTACAGAATTATTTACCTTCACGTTCCCGCTGCTTTCTCGGCCTTCCTTTCAGCTGCAATCCTTCTATTCACAAGCTTATTAAGTCTGAAATCCAACGACGACCGCTGGCTTTTGACGTCACGCGCAGCGACCGAAATAGGTTTGATATTTACAATTCTGACGCTTGCCACAGGAAGTATTTGGGGCAAGCCAACTTGGGGGGTCTGGTGGACTTGGGATGCTCGTCTAACGACCACTCTATTGCTTGCACTTTTATATGGTGGCTGGATTCTCTTATTTCGAGCTCTCTCCCCGGGAACTGGAAGACGCCGAAGCTGCGCCATCTTGGGTTTAATTATCGCATTGGACGTGCCGATTATTTACAAGAGTGTAAACTGGTGGAGAACACTCCATCAACCTCAGACTATATTACGACGTGGCGGCTCCACCATGGACTCCGACATGCTTTATGTACTACTTGGAGGGATACTGATTATGGCCGTGATTAGTGTATCCATGATTCTCGTTCGTTTCGGCACACTTAGCCTCGAGAGAGAGCTCGAGGAAAAATCCTTGGGAGAATTACGATGAATGGTTTGATCGGCTCCACAGATCCGTTTCCTTATATTTTTGCCGCTTATACGATCGGGGCCATCTGCACTCTCGGTGTCTCAACATGGTTGTATTTGGCTAGACTTCGCGTCGAACGACATCTGGCGATTCTTAACGGAGAGGGGATACCATGAAAAAACTTTCAAAATCTATGCGCTGGACCATCGGTATTGCCGTGATTGCAGGGGCTATCGGCCTTATTGCAACCACTCAGCTATCTTCAAATGTCGTTTACTTTTATACGCCCGACGAAGCTTATGCGAAAGCTGCCGAGATCTCCGGAAAAAACATAAAAGTGGGTGGAATGGTTTTGCCAGCCAGCGTCAACTGGCAGCCAGAAAACCTGAGCCTTTCATTTACGATATCTGACTTGAAGGGGCATGAGATTAGAATCAGTCACAAGGGAACTCCCCCAGATATGTTCAAAGAAAACCAGGGAGTTGTCGTTGAAGGCCAACTAGCCAACGATGGTAAATCCATGTTGTCACGTCGCCTCATGGTCAAACACTCCGAGGAGTATAAAAAGCCTGGCGATCATGCTGCCGGGCCAAACAAGCAATTACTTGAACAAAGTATTTTTAAGGATTAGCAAGCCCAGTGCCAAAAACTAGATCAGAGAAACATAGACGACACCTCGCCGTAACGTTAACACTCGTTCTGCTGTGTGCGGGACTTTTTTTGATCCTATGGAAGGGTCTTTCGCTGAACCCGATGGCGATCAAGTCTTCACAAATAGGAAAGACAGCTGCCGACTTCCAAGTCGAAGCCCTGGAAGGTTCCGCCTGGCTTCCCAAGACGCAGGACGAGAAAATTTTTTTAAGAGATTTACGGGGTCGACTTGTCGTGCTGAACTTCTGGGCGAGCTGGTGCGTTAGCTGTCGAGAGGAGGCCAGGGAGCTGGAGACTTTTTGGCAGCGCGTTCGCGAGCAAGGAGTTATTGTCATGGGCGTCGCAATTCAAGACACGCCCGAGGCAGCGCGCGATTTCGCGAAAAATCACGGCAAGTCCTACCCCATTGCAATTGATAGTTCCGGTAAAACCAGTCTCGATTATGGGGTATCTGGAGTCCCAGAAACATTTATTATCGATAAGGATGGGCTCATCAGGCACAAAGAGACCGGACCTGTGACCGCTGAACGTCTCCAAAACCTTAGCTCGAAGTATCTAGCCAACCCGTCTGATCCAAAATAAAACCAAGTCCATAAGCGGCTAAAACCAGCGGCGCAATCAGGGCGATGAAAATAAAAACCGGAGCAAACTCCAAAAAATCTTCTGCATCTTGAATTTTTAAATCACTTTTTTCAAACAACATATCAGACCCCTTGGTTTTTATTGGCTATATTGCAGTGTCTTAGTTGCTAATCGTCACTTTTGCTGATCGCACAGCAGCGGCAGGCATCCCGGGAACCTTATCGCGGGTCTGAGCTACGACTTCGTAAGTGTATGTGGCACCACTCTGAAGAATATTTGCGGGGATCGTAAGTGTTCTTGTCCCTCCCGCAATCGCTGCAGATTCGTACACCTTAAGCCCGTCTGCATTGGTGAGCGTGATGCTCCACGCAAAGTCCTGAAAACTTGCGCCGAAAGGATCACCGGCAAGTGTGACCACTCGGGTCGCCGAGTTGTAGGACGAAGTGATAGCACCCAGCGTTACGCTCGGGAACATCCATGGATATTCAAGTGTGAAAGCGGAATCACCGGTGCCAAATGTCACTTGAGCAAAGATCACCTGATTAACACGTGGCGTTTTCCCATTCGCAAGCTGGATTTTTCGCGCATAGAGCAAATCACCCTCAGCGCCATCAAAATTCAATCCGTTATCAAATAATGAGAAGTCCCAAGTCGATATTGTCTCGTCTCCGGTAACCGACACAGCACCATCAGTCAGGCTACTAGCCGTTTTTATTTTTACGGATTCGGGCTTCAAACCACCTTTAACTTTTAGTACGAATTGAAAGGAGTTTACAGATTGACCTTGCTCATATCGGGCTGTGAAATACTCGATGCCTTGACCATAGTAAGCATCACCGATCGCCTCTTGCGAATCCGCCACCAAGTTACCGTTAGCATCTGAGTCGAAGATATCGTCAAGTCCGTCTCCATCATCATCGTTGTCAAAGGCGTTTAATAACCCATCACCATCAATATCACCATCTGTGTCATTAGGAATGCCGTCTAAATCGGTATCAACCGTGACGAGATCAAAACCCGCATCGGTCAGACCAAGTGCTCCAGTTCCGTTCGGACTTCCGTCCGCATCACTATCTGCTGCATACACATCAAGCACCGTGATGCCTGATGAATTTTGAAACGCCATTGTCGGACCTTTTTGCACAAGCCGCGGCAACGCAGGATTTTGAATCATGAAGTATTGCTTAACCGTATTCACTTTAGTCGATGGCATCGCCATGATGGATTGCAGGAGATAATCTGGGGACAGTAAAACAGCCGTCTGCGCAGCATCCAAGCTAACCTTGTTCCAGCGCAAAATTCCCGAGGAATCGGCTGCCGTGGTTCTTGCCACTCGACTAACCGCTTCCACCAACGCAACAACCCAACTTTTCATCTGGGATGGGTTTCCACTCTGGCTAGTTATCGTTCCAGCAGCGTTTTGCATATTGCCAGAAAAAACTGCTCCGCCACCGCCGCTACCACCGTCGTCCTCGCTTGAGGAACTTCTGCCGCAAGAACTCATGTGTACGACCGTGGCCGCAGCGAGCAATGACAACAAAGTTTTTCTTGAACGTAGCATGCGCATAATACTCTCCTCGGGGGGCAGGACCCCTCCGCAGTAATAGTTTTCGGCAAGCCCGCATTAAACATAAGTGAAATCTGGTCTAGTAATTAAATACCCAAATAAATTCAGGGACTAAAAAATATTAGTTTCCTTGTTAAATCGGGTGGATAGGCTGAGACCTATGGCCAGCACCCCAAATTCATGGTAGAGCCCTCGACCAATGGCAATCGGGAGCTAAATAACCTATGACGGGAAGATTCACCCACAAAAATGAGGCATTTACCTGTCAACACTGCGCCAAGCATGTTCCTCCTGCATCATCTGGCTGCCGAAACCACTGCCCTTTTTGCTTAACTAGTAAACACGTCGATGTGTTCCCCGGTGACCGGGCCAATCCCTGCCAAGGGCTTCTTCGTGCTATTTCCTATCACATGGATTCTCAGAAGGGTTTGATGCTGGACTTCAAGTGCGACGGTTGTGGAGCAATCACCCGAAATATAGCCAATCGAGATGACCCTATATGCCCCGATAATTACGAGAAAATCCTGTATCTGACCCCAAAGGCTCACTAGGCTGCGGGGGCGAACGAATTTTATGGGATTTTATGATTGACTTTAAAATAGTGCGGCTTTAAATTCGGCGCGCCAGAAGGCGCAAGATTATTTTGGCACGTGTAGCGGGCGGTCGCAGAACCATAGCTGAATAGGCCTATGTGTTTTGAGGAAAGTCCGGACTCCACAGAGCAGGATGCTGGCTAACGGCCAGGCGGGGTGACCCGACGGAAAGTGCAACAGAGAGTAAACCGCCAACCTGCCCGAGTTTATCGCGACAGCGGCAAGGGTGAAACGGTGAGGTAAGAGCTCACCAGCAGCTTGGCGACAAGCTGGCTCGGCAAACCCCATCCGGAGCAAGACCAAACAGAGGAAGGATCTGACTTTAAGTCAGACGAACGTCGGCTCGACGTCTCCCGGGTAGGTCGCTTGAGTTAGTCGGCAACGGCTAACCCAGATGAATGGCAGCCCAAGGCCCCACCGGGGCTTGGACAGAATCCGGCTTATAGCTACTCGTACCAATGACTGCGCCTTCTGGTGTTTTCTGGCCAAAATAGGCGTTGCGTATTTTGCAAGACAGGTTTCTGTAAACCCATCCGAAGGATCAGCCCAATGCCCGTTCGCTCACCTGATGTCTTTCTTGATGTCGCGTCAAAGTTTAACAAAAACAGTAATGCATATGTTGGTAAGTTACTGGACGCGCAAACAGATGGATCCCTGCAGATCGCGACCGGTGCTGCATTAAAAAGTTTTCCTGGGGCGTGGCGTGAGAAATTCAAGAATGTCGCGCAAAGTTCATCAAAAAAATTGATCGTGGAAATTGGCTGCCACACCGGACACACCCTGTGCGACATGGCTGAAGCCCATCCCGAAGCACTTTTTGTAGGTATTGATATCACATTTAAACGAGTTTATCAGACCGCAGAGCGCGCTGAAAAACGGCAACTAAAAAATGTTTTTACGATCTTGGCGAACGCCAGTGGTCTTCGGGATCTGTTTGCGTCAGGCGAGATTGACGGTTTTGTGACGTTTTTTCCTGACCCGTGGAAAAAGAAAAAACATGCACATTACCGCCTTTATTCGAGTCAATTTTGCACGACAGCTTGGCACCTCCTGTCGCCCGGCGGATTTCTTTGGCTAAAGACAGATCACTTGCCATACTTCTCTGACGCATGCGAATTAGTGGCAAACCAGGGTTTTAAGCAGACAGACACTCTGCCAGTCTTCCAGGCTGAGGATTTTTCCAGTCTGTTTCTTCGTCGATTCAAGCTGAAAGGCGTTGATTGGTACAATCGAAAGTGGACGAAGTTTGACTCATAAAAACAGACGATTGCGTCGTCATTTAGCCGCCAGAACCATTACGGTTGACGTCGAGACATGGTAAAATTTTAACCTGGGTCACTTAACCAGAAAACAGAGGCAATATGGCTTCCGATCCAAAATTAAAACAAGTTGGCGCTAGAAAAGCCCCTGACTCCATATCCGTGAAGACGTTGCTCGCTTTTGCTGAAAAGGTGATTCAAACCGACAAGGACGCGCTACTCAAGGCCCAATCAGCGATCTCCGACTTGACCGCTCGTTCAAACGATACCGCTCAACAGCCGAAAGTTAGCGCTCTCAGAGAACTTTGCGGATCGTCTCGAGGTGTAAAAATCCAGTCCTCATCAAAAGACGAGGCACCATCGGAGAAACTTGTAGATTTAAATTCTTTGCGGCGAAAATCCTAGGTGACTACAGCAGTGGCTCTTTCCATAAAACATGTCGCGTGCGTCCATGTTACCAATCATAATCGAAACTACCGGATCGATCGTAACAAAATCATAAAAATAGTGAGTGAAGTGTCTCGCCGCCTTGGAGTCGCTCAGTACGAAATATGTGTGCAGTTTGTCTCGCCTAACAAAATGCGCTCTCTTAACAAGATCTACCGACATCAAGATAAATCAACTGACGTGCTGTCATTTCCTCAATATGACTGGCGGCGCCCTCCAAAGGTTCAGAAAACTCCATCTCCAGAGGTCAAAGTTCTAAACCCTCTGCCACTTGGAGATGTAGTGATCTCCACAAGTGATGCCGCACTGAACGCCGCTGAATCTGGACATGATTTATCAAAAGAAATCTGCTTTCTACTCGTGCACGGCATCTTGCACCTCGTTGGCCATGATCACATGAAGCCAGCAGAAAAGCGCAAAATGTTTTCCGAGCAGTCAAAGCTCATGCGTATTTTTTCTGGACGACGACCCGCATTCCCCGCTTGGAGCGGATGCGCAAAAAAAATAGCTACGAAAAGATCAACAAAAAAAACAAAATCATCGCCCGGACAAAAGAAACGCGCTCAACGAAAGAAGAAATCACGATAGGAGACTATGGACGAGTTATTTGCAAACGACAGTGCCGCGATTATTGGTTTCATTACCTGCGGCGTTATTTCTGCGCTTTTTTCCGGGTCTGAAACAGCTATTACTGGTTTAGGATCGTTGAAAGCGAAGCACATCCTTGATACTAGAGGCGAAAAAGCAAAAGAACTCAACCTTTGGCTACACCACCCAAGCCGCGTATTAACCACAATTTTGCTTTTCAATACCGCAGTCAATATCTTAGCGTCTGCCATCGCAACCGAATACGCGAATAGATATTTCAACAACAAGGCCCTTGCTGTCGCCACAGGGTTCACAACTTTGGTGGTTTTAATTTTCTGTGAAATCATCCCCAAGACGCTCGGCAAGATTTACACCGAAAGCCTAGCCATTCCAGCCATGAAATTTGTGTATTTTTGGTACAAAGTCACCCTGCCTTTTGTCATCGGACTGAGCTACTTCGCATCATCGCTGATAGCTATGTTTGGTGGTGGAAAACACCAACCAGGCCCACAAATCACAGAAGAGGAGCTTGAATTTCTCGTGAATGTTGGCGAGAAAGCTGGGGTATTCGAAGAAACAAAGCAGGACATGATCTCAGGCGTATTCGAGTTTGATGAGATCAAAGTACGAGAGATTATGACTCCGAGAACTGACATGACGGCCATTGAACTTAAGTCGCCACTCAGGGACGCCGTCAAGGTTGCCTATGAAAGTGGTCACGCACGGATGCCAGTCTACGACGAGCGAATCGACAACGTTGTCGGTATTTTACTTGCAAAAGACCTTCTACAATTCGCTGCCAACCCTGAGAAGATGCAGAACTTGCGGATTCAGCACCTTATGCGCAAGCCTTATCAGGTGCCGGAATCCAAGTTGATCATGGACGTCTTCAAAGAACTGAAAAGAACAAAAAACCACATGGCGATTGTAATCGACGAATATGGTGGGACAGCCGGCCTCATCACACTTGAGGACATGCTGGAAGAGATTGTCGGAGAAATCCAAGACGAGCACGACGAGGAGCAAGCCAAGATCATCGAAGTTAGTCCGGGCATTTACGATGTTATGGGCCAAATGAATCTTGACGAATTTTTAGACTTCTTCGAAATCAATCCAGAGCAAATCCACAAAGAAGGTGTCCAGGAAGCAGAAACCGTCGCCGGTTATATGATTCAAGTCACGGGTGATCTACCCAAAGTCGGTCAGAGTACAGCTATCGGCCCGCTAACTTGTGAGGTATCGCAGGTCGTCAGACACAGAATTGAACGTGTACGGGTTCGTAAAACATTTGAAATTTCAGAGGAGAACCAGGCTTAGGTCTTAAAAAGACCGAACCGCTTTTAGATACGGCTTAAAGCAATTCACGCCTCAACTTTATGACTTTCGACGCTGCATCCTCAAGTCTTAATCTAAAAGCAGAGCTTTTCGCAGACTCGTTTCGTAAGGCATCTAGAGCCATGATATAGCGTTGGAGATGCCGGCAAACAAGCAGCATATCGCACCCGGCGGCCACGGCATCGATCATGGCAGACTTCCAATTCTCGACATCTTGAGGAAGAGCGCCCATGTTCATGTCGTCACTCACAACAACCCCAGTGAAACCGAGGCGCGTGCGCAACCAATCCATGATAATGACCCTCGAGCGACTGGCTTCTCGCTCACAGAGAGCAGGAAAAATTGAATGAGAAATCATGACCATTTTTGCCAGGGGGCGCAGACGTCTGAAGGGTTCCAGCTCTCTAGCCATCAGAGTTTGCAAATTCACATCAATAACTGCCGTGCCCTCATGCGTGTCGACTCTGGCATGACCTTGCCCAGGAAAATGCTTGAGGCAACCTAAAACATGGCTCGACTGCATGCCATCGAGAAACGCGCCAGCTCGCAGCGTGACTTGCTCTGCTGTATGGCCAAAACACCGATCACCAATCGAGATATTCGTGGGCTCCGTATGGATATCAGCGACTGGTGCAAAATTAACATTAACTCCAAGTTTTCCCAGCTCGGACCCAACAAGGGCGCCATATGTCCTTATGAACTCAAGCCCGCGCGGATCAACTCTACCGCCAGCAATATTCAGAGCCGCGCCCTCGTTTGGAAATGGCGCGCCAATTCTTGACACCCGACCCCCCTCTTGATCAATGGCGATAATCATCGGAGGCTCGCCGGAGGAGCGAGTTCCTTGAAGGCGCATCGTCAGTGCCGTGAGCTTGTGGTAATCGTCCTGGGGAATATTGCGCTTAAAAAGAGTCACCCCGGCCGGCGACTCCTCTTTAAAGAATCGCTCCTCGTCCGGGGTCAAATCCATGCCTTCCACAGCTGCAACTAGAACAGCGCTGGCCGCATCCCGCATGATCTACTCGTCAATAATATCAAGAATGTAACGCTTACCTAATTTGACGCTGGCACAGCCTAGAATGGTTCGAATCGCATCGGCCGTCTTACCCTGCCGGCCAATGATCTTACCGATATCTTCTTTTGCCACTTTTAACTCGATGACATTCGACTGACTGCCAACCAGTTCTTTGATTTGAATCTTACCTACTTCATCAACCAAGGCTTTGGCGACAAATTCAACCAAATCCTTCATCTGAGAATCATTTGACATATCCGCTCCCGCCGAATTCCAACATTTAGAGCCACTTGAAGTTCAAAAACCACGATCTATACTTACCACCTATAAGTCTATACAATTATCGTTTTCAATGCAAAGGAGGATTTTTCCATGGCCGAGCTTGAAACTAAGCATATTTTTCGAGGCGACATTAATAGAGTATTTACGGCCCTTGGACAATTCGAGCGATATCCGGAATTCATTCCGGGCGTTACAGCCATACAAGTGATGCCACCAAAATCTGGCAGTAAGGCTAAGTGTCAGGTCAAAACTGAACTCAACATCGTAAAAACGTTTTTCTATACGATAGAGGTTTACGAGCAGGCTCCAAATAAGATTTGGTGGACCCTGGTCGAAAGTAACTTAATGAAACAGAATACTGGAAGCTGGGACCTCAGTAAAGGCTCTGACAGTGAAACGGTGGCTATCTATAAACTTGATGTTTCTTTCAGGGGTCTCGTCCCATCAATGGTAACCGATCAGATCGCTCGAGCAAATCTACCGCAGATGTTCATCGGCTTCCAAAAGCTGATTGATGCTGTCAGCTAACGAAGCTTAGATCTGACCAGTCAATGATAAACGGAACTCCGCCCGCCTCGCGCAACTGCGGGTAGTCATCAAGCACCAATCCAGCCCTACCGAGCGCCCGAGCGGTGTCTAAAAGTTGGGATTCCAGTTTACGCCCCGTAAATTTAGACACCTCCCCCCCTTTGGGCATAATGACAGCAAGACTGTCACCGATACTTAGGACCTCCATGGGAGGTATGAGTTCTGCATTCTCCAAGGTGCGAGCTATACCCATTGCATCTTTCCATCGAGCCACCTCTAGATCACCACGACGCAAAAAGGTCGACTTAGCCACATTCACAGCCATGATGAAATCACTAGCCCTAAACTCGAAGCTCTGAAAATGAACCCCCTCACCCAAAAACTCGGAAAGTCCGCGTCTGGTATCCTCTGACATCCCTCGGATCCGTGTTATGAATTGGTATAGGGCCACTGGGTCGTAGCATCGATAAAACTGCGCTCTTAATTGATTTTCCTGGTTCATGATGGTCCAACTCGATTCGTGAAGATAGCTTGGTCTTAAACGATAGAGGGTCACGTTCCTATTATGTCACGCGCGTCCTCATGGACTCAATCGGCCGCCGAAATCCACCCGGTCCAAGGCGGTGTCAGAACCCTTGACAGTTTGTCGGTCTACTCGACAACCACCCGCTGCAAAGGCCCTGAAAGCCGACCTTAAGTATATATATTTATTAATATTTTTCGGCTGTTTGGCATTTTCATGAACCCAGGCCTTGTGGCATACAGCTTGCTTTGTGTACCTTAAGGGCGTCTGGTCGCCCGGGCTGTAGTTGTAACTTGCTGTCGTAGGGGAGAACTTATGCAAAACCAAATTGAGAAGCCCACATCAAATATTGTGTCGCTGTTCGGCACTAAAAAAACTGCCGCAGAAGATGCGAAAAAGGCTTCGGAACACGACGAAGCTCCGAAAGAAGGCTTTTGTGATGCCATGAAGAAAAACTTCGAAAACCAGGAACGAATGAAGAAAGAGCGCCTGAAGGCGAACCAATCCGTCCTTAAATCTTATCGTATCAAAAACTAGATCTATCAAAAGATCTGGTACGTTTCTTGTATTAAGACTTACTGTTCTAGTGCCCCGAAACTGTTGTTGCTCTGGCTGATAATGTTTTTGCTGAACCTCCACTTGTAGCTGTTAAGGAACCCAACATGTCGTCCATCCCATCAAATACCCCTCAAAGTACAAAGCCCTCAAAAATTTTAGATTTTTCTGCTTTCAAGAGTAAGCACGACGTTAACAACGAGTTTTCGAGAGCTCGTAAACCTCTATTCGTTGACTCGGATAAAGGGCAAATATCGGGCTCCAGTGATAGTCTAAAGTCTACGGCCGCGCGTGAAGACTTCGGTGATCGTTTACAAAAAATTCGCTCAAGTCTTGAGCGCATCAATACACTGATGGCTGACCTGAAAAAGCTATCTTCGAGTCGCGATAAAGATCAAATTCAATAAGACTCAGGTTTTAACCTGAGCGATAAACGATAGCTCACGATACCTATGATCTAGATCCAAGCCATATCCGATGACGAATTCATTGGAGATTGAAAAACCATGGTAGTCGACCGAAACCGGAACTTCGCGCGCACCAGGTTTATTCAGGAGAGCGCACAGGCGTAAAGAACGCGGTCGGCGCTCGGAGAGAATACGCAAAAGATAATCCAGTGTTCGCCCCGTATCAACGATATCCTCAACAAGTAATACATTTTTATCGGTGATATCGATCGATAGATCTTGGGTTATTTTAACTGTCCCTGTTGTTTTTGTACCGCTGTAGCTCGCGCAACCAATAAAATCCACAACAACTGGCACCTTAATCTCACGTACAAGGTCCGCTACAAACATAAAAGCACCCTTGAGCACCGCAACAACGACAACCTCTTCGCCCTGAAAATCTTTGGTGATTTTGGCTCCAAGCTCCTTGATACGACTCTTTATTTCAGACTCGTTATAAAGTGGTTTGTACTCGATAGAACTAGGACGACTTGTCATACTACAACCTCCAAACTGTCCTCAAAAAAATTCTCACTAAACATAACGCCAAACAAGCGCTTCAGCACTCGCTCGATCCGACAGCGAATACGCCGATCGTACTCGCTCAGCAACTTGAGTTGCAGCTTCCGATGAGTCCGCGTGAATCACTGCAAGCACGTCGCCTTTACTAATTTTGTCACCTACACGCTTTAACGAAGACAAGCCCACGGCTGGATTAATGCGATCTGACGCACGCCTTCGGCCGCCACCTAGTTCAACGATTGTTAGCCCAAGCTCACGCACATCACATGCACAAACAAAACCATGATCTTTAGCTCTAACTTCCAAACGATGCTTTGCGGCGGGTAGTTTTTGAGTGTGCACAAGCTGGTCAGTATCACCGCCTTGCGCAGCAACAACTCTGGAGAAAACTTCAAACGCTCGTCCCGAGGATAAATGACTTTCGAGCCTTGAGATAAGCTGCGCACGAGACTCCTTTGGACGCGCAAGAAGCACCATCTCTGCCGCCAATTCAATTGACAAATCACGGGTGGACTTGGGACCATCACCCCGAAGAACCTCCACACACTCCTCAATCTCAAGACTATTTCCGGCGCGATCTCCCAGGGGGCTTCCCATATCGGTCAGCGCACAACGAATGTTCAAACCACTGGCAGATCCAACATCCACTATGGACTCTGCAAGCGCGAGCGCATCGCTCTTTTCACGCATGAATGCGCCAGAGCCAAATTTGACATCCATAACCAGGCCGCCGATACCCTCGGCAAGTTTTTTACTCAGGATAGAGGCCGTGATCAGTGGCACACTCTCGACCGTGTCCGTGACGTCCCTCATTGCATAAAGCCGCTTATCTAGTGGCGCAATTTCTTCTGTTTGTCCCATAAAAAATCCACCATTCAGAGCAAGTAGTCGACTTGCTTCATCGGGACTAACGTAAACCTTCAGACCATTAATAGACTCCAGCTTATCTAATGTGCCACCAGTGTGCCCCAGTCCACGCCCCGCTATCATTGGAACGACTAGCCCCTCAATGATACATAGGGGCAGAATGATCAAACTTGTCTTATCCCCAACACCACCGGTGCTGTGCTTATCAACAATTCGAGTTTTATCACCAGGCCAACTCAAGACCTGCCCTGAGTCCCTCATGGTCAACGTCAAGGCCGCAGCCTCTTGACGTGACATCCCGCGAAGGACGATTGCCATCAGCATAGCGGCGACTTGGTAGTCCGCTACCTCGCCCTTCAGGAAACCATCGAAAAAAACTCTAATATCGTCGGCCGAAAGTTCAAGCCCCCGCCTCTTCTTGCGGATAATTTCCTGCGGCAACGTAACCATGGAAGTTCCTGAAATAAATATAAAATCTAATGAATTCTAAGGAATCTATTAAAATATTGACATTTAATATCCAAGTGGTGTATCTTACGCCCCTATTTTGGGCTAGGGAACAAATATTTGACAGTTCCGCAAATATTTCAGTGGTTTTCTCGTGCTCAATTTTTGCAAGGAGGTTCATGATGGATTTCGAAACGACCACCGATGCCAGCGGTAACAAGGTAAAAAAATTGCCACCATCAGTGGTGAAGGACATAGAACTGAAAAATCATGCGCGTCGTCTCGCCAATCTATCTCCGATAAGAATCAAAGTTAGAGCCTGCATTGCCTGCGGGATGTTATTCGAATCAGCGGGTAATCGGACATGCGGTTGCAACACTCGCAGTACTGGATTCATAGCTGGTCGCGAGATCATATAAATTGTAACCCTTAGGTATCAGACCAATTACAATTTGATTTTGCACTATCCATAAATCTTACTAGGCAGTTTTTTCCTCATCTATTTTTGAGATAATCCGAAAACCTTTTGAGCTACAAGGCTCAGGAGGTTTTTAGCTGTGTCCAGTCCGATAAGATTTGACAGAAAACCATATATTGTCTCTTACGTAGATGCCGACGGAAAGCAACAACGTATCAGGCGAGTGCCTCCTCCAAAACTACATACAGCCATGCCAGAGGATGTGGTAGAGCTTAAGCGACGAAAAAGCGACCACTTTATCGATGGCGACAGTGTCACAGTAAAACACATCAATCCTCGACACCCCAACGTCTTGAAAGTGGAAAACGACCAAGGCCAAACAACCTTTATCTCCCACTACGAGATGGTCTTAAAACAAAAAATCGCAAATACGAGGGATGTTCGTGATGATTCTATCGAAGATCAGGATTCAACTCCGAATATCGATAGTAGTTATCTAGACTGGCCTTAAACGTCACATGTGAACCAGCTCAAACCGGAGCGCCACACATGCACGTCAAACTTTTGACAGAATTTAGCATGTAAAATCCACCCGGTCCAAAAACTTACAACCTTGCACGCAAAGCCATATAATAGAGGGTGGCGGACAACGTAATTTATCAAAAGGACGTGCATACTTATGCCCGAACAAAAACATATTGGCAACTGGTCAGGAAAAACAGCGGGGATCCTCTGCGATGAAAAAAGCCTCCCAGCGCTGCTGAGGGAGCTACTACGACAAAAATCTTGGGAATCAATCCTCATCGAAAGCGACATTAATTCACTGAAAGCACTCCGTCACACTAATACGATTAACATGTTCATGATTGTCGACTCTCCGAGTTCGCCCGCAACCGAGTCGCTACGTGTACTTTTTAAGGACGCGCGTTGTCGTTTAACGCCAACTATGATCTTTACAAGCAACATCTCAACCACAGACTTGTTGATCTATGAACGGCTTTTTCAGGTTACACCATCCCCGAAACCAATAACGTATGGATCGATCAGCACCTGCTTGGATCGTCTTATTGATCAGTGGAGTCAGCCAGCTATGGCGGTTCTAAGAAAACTAGCAGAAATTTCCGACGACCAGAATCTGGATAAAAAATTGGAGATATTGAACAAGCTTTTAGCCGACCCCATTGCAATGCCTATCGCGTTAGCATCTCGAACACAGATTATGTTATCAAGTGGTCTAATAAAAGAAGCCGAAGAAAAACTATTAAGCCTTTGTAAAGTCACACCAGTAAATCCAGCAACGCTAGCCATCTGCGGCTGGTTCTACTTATCGGCAAAAATGCCCGTACATGCTATGCGCTTTTTAGAGAAACTTCGCACTATCGCACCAACATCGGTTCTTTTGAACCTCGATCTCGCCTCTGCTCAAATCGCAAGTGGAGATATCACGAAAGCCCTTAATACGCTGCACGAGTGGGCACGGCGAAATCCCGGTAACGAGGCCGTGGACGAACGCTTGGCCAGGCTTCTTGTGGCAGATGGGAAGCAATCCCAAGCAGACAGTTACGGCGTTAAACGTGCCAAGATCCAAAAATGCGCTGAAAGTTGGGTCGCTCTTGAAATAAAAGATGGGGATCAGACACCAACCTTGAAACGAGAACTAAACGCATCATGAATCAAAGAAAAACATCACGAAGTGAAGCGATCGGCGTATTGTTCTCACGAGCAACGTCTGAAAACGAGATACAACCCGATGGTTGGAATCAGCAGATTGATGACATCATAGACATTGCTAAATCTGCAAATACGCTTATGTGCGTCTATTCTGACGACGGCTCTGGTAAAACCACGTTCCTTCGTCAATTTTCAAAAAAAGCAAGTCAGTTTATGGATGTGATAACGATAAATCCCGTCTCACCGTCCTTAGCACCCGGCTGGATATCGCACGCTCTGGCCGAGTGGGTATCCAGCGATTCAACGACAGGTAAAATCCTGCAGCAAAAGGTCTCCGCTCTCAAAGAGAGCGGACGACCGATTATTATAGCAATTGATTCGGGTGACCTCATAGACTCCACACAAATGAATGGAGATATCAGCGCCGTGTTGAACCTCGGTGATGCGTCGGAGTTAAAACTTTCCATCCTGGTAGTTTGCTCCGAAAGACGGGCCGAAAACCTCGCTGGGGATCTATTGATTGGCAATCGTCTGGTACTGAACAAAGCCCTAAGTAAATTATCTGTTGATGACCTCGTTAAAATAACTCGGCAAAAACTCAGAAATTTTGATTCTAATGTACCCATTCCGAGCGATGCAGATCTTTTAGATATGGCGAAACATTCATATGGTTCACCCATGAAAATGGCACATCTCGTATGTGCGCACTTAGGCTACGATCTTCCAAACTCGAAGCGCGATAAAACTACCCAGAAGACGTCGCCGTCCTCAAAAAAGACAAAGAAAAGCGGCGAATCAAACATGATTTCGATTGATGACTTACTTGCACCACAAACCAAGGATTAGGCCTAGCTATAATGAAGCGTCGCCACAAAAAAAGTGTCATCGCCATCCTGGCCATTGCTGCATTGCTTTATATCGGAAATCTTCTGATCGACAATCCATATACTCACAGTATGGTCAACTATTACTTGAACACTCATATCTTGGAGAAACTTCCAATACGGGCTGACTATCAAAGTATGAAATTACAGCTTCTACCACCAGCCATGACGATTTACGGAATAAAAGTTACTAGCGAAACAAAGACTGACCATTCAGATGAACTAGTTTCAATGTCTACGTTCACATTCAAAATATCGCCATGGGCCATATTTATGGGTAGTCCACAACTTGGAGACATTGAGCTAAAAGATCTTAAGCTTACATGGCCCCTACCCGCGGACTTCATGGCGGCCTTAAATAAATTGAGACCCGCGCAATCTGGACCCGAACCACCGCCATCCTGGCCACCATCTTTTACGCCACCTCTTTCCTCAGTGCGACTAAGCAACGCATCAGTGATTGCACAACTTGACGGCGTCTCGGTCAACAGCCTTCAGGATCCCAAAGAAAGCACCCGAATAGTTTTGGAGGGATTAAACCTCAGCGCCAATTTTTCGTCTTGGAAGGCTTTTAAGATAGATCTAAATGCTACAAATACATCACTTACTGATAAGACGTCCTCATACGTTGAGAACGGAAAGATCAACGTACGCGCCGAAATGCGAGGGGAAAATCTTGTAGCAAGACGAATCGAGATCACGTCACCACGTATTTTATTCACAGGTAAGTCAAACGTTGAAATAAAAACCAAAAAGAACAGCGATGTCATCGATTCGATCGTAGCCATAATTAATGGCGAAAATATCGAGGGAGACATGAGCATCATCGGATCATTCCTCGACATCCCCGGAAGTCGCGGAGACTTTCGTGCGAACACGAAAACGTCCATTTTTGTTCCGATTACATCTAAGCAATCGTCGAGCTTTTCAACGACAGGCTCATTCAAAAGCAAGGATGCTCGCTTCGCAGACTTTCGGCTCTATGAAACCGAGTCAGACTTTGAGGTCGATCTAAACAAGTTCAAAATGACTAACTTAACATTGAAGATCGGAGACTCAACGGTAGCAAAAGGTGGAGGTCAGATAAATTTCGACAAACAGGTAAGCTATCTATTCTCACTGCAACCAACGAATCTACCGTTCAGAAACTTAATGGATATTTTTAATGTTGATTTTGATGTTATGAATTTCGACATGACTAGTAAGGAACTAAGAATTTCTGGAACAAGCGCGCCCTACCAGATGCAGGTATCATCCCAGGTCACTCTATCAAACTTCACAACACCAACAATTGAATACGATCGCACGAAATTTCCGACAGCTCCAGCCTGCGATGTGAACCTTAATCTTGATATAAACTCCACAGCTCTGTTCTTCAAAAATTCAGGCGGCTATTGCTATACACCTGATCCCTCAGGACAAGTGGCTCGATTTCCACTCAATATTTCCGGTTTCTCCACATTCGTGACTAACACAGGCATGGATATCACCATGAGTTCTCCTCAATTCAACCTTGGGCCGATGTCGTACTTTGCTCAGGCCAAGCTCAGCGGCAAAGGGACGATGGAAACCCGCATCTACGGACCTTACTCGGGTGTCAAGATCGCAACCAGAATAGATATTAAGGACGCAAGCATGATGTCCAGCCAATTTGCTGCCATAAAAGCTAGCACAGAGGTGGCGGACGGAAAACTATCCTGGAGGGACGTCGCATTTATTACACAGCAAGGAGGCATCGCAGAGAGTCCAACTGGGTCTCTTACATTCAATGACTCTTTGGACATAGACTTTGAGCTGGCCGGCAAGATGCTTGATAAGAACTTTTTGGGCAATATTGTAAGAGATTTTACGAATGGACAAACTGAATTTGACATGACCATCAATTCCATCCAAGCAAAAATGCAAGGCCCAGCAACACGACCGTTAACCTGGAATGGACGAGCCACAGTCAATCTGGAAAACCTACGTTTCAACAGCGGAACTGTGGCAAAAAGTGTAAACGGAACCATAAAAGGTACCGAACTTGGCTATAGTACGGACGATCTGACAGTCTCATCAGCAGGCAGTAAGATGCAGGTCACCCTAAATCATACGAGAGATGCACGCGCTATTCAAAGTGACTTTCTTGGCGGGATTGGACTTAACAAGACTGATCAGTTGGAAATCTCAGCAACTCTGCGAAGCATACCAGGACAAGGCAACGATATCCGAACCCTTCCATCGATCGGTCAAAGCCTAACGGACCTTGGAATCTCCACCGAGATCGCCGGAGACCTTAAGCTCGCTGGAACGTTCTCCGGCCTTACGGGGTTAGCTAAAATACAACTCTCGAAATCAAAAATTCTCGAATCTCCGGTCAGCGATATCGTCAGCTCTATCGTCATCGACGGTTCCAAAATAGACATCATGGCTGAGCAAGGCGGTAGCGCCCTCAAGGCTCGCATTAGCTTGGATTTTGGAGATCCAGCTATTCCATTTAATTGGTATATCGCTGCAAAAAATGCTGACTTTAGGCCTTGGCTACCTGCCATCATGAGTCAGGATGCTCGGAATTTCGCCTACCTTAGCGCCACTTGGAATCTAGAGGGAACATTTAAAAACTGGTGGGATTCTGTCGGGGAGCTAGAGCTACGAGACTTACGCATTCGCTACTACTCAATGGTCTCTCGGAGCAGTCAAAGAATGGATTTTAGAAGTGCTTACCCAACAAAACTGTATTTTCAGCGAAACGGATGGAAATTTGCAGATAACAAGCCGATTGTGATTAACAGTAGTTTAGGCGAGTTAAGTTTTGGACTTCACAACCACCGACCACCTTCTAGCCTTGGTCTAACAACAAAAGGGCACATTGACATCGAAACGTTGAGATTGCTGATACCAGATGTAGAAATCGCCACAGGATCACTCAAAGTGGACGGTGGCATTTTCGGTTCCATAGAAAAACCGAATGTAGACATCACCGTCAGAGACGCCCCGGATCGCGAAGCCAACACACCAGCAACGATCGGGCTCAACGGTTTCCGACCATCATTTCAGAATATCAAACTTGATGCTCGCATCGGAACAAATGGAATAACTCTGAAGGCCTTGCGAGCAACAAAGGGCAATGGGGTTATTTCCGCAGTCGGATATCTCGCAAGGCCAGATTCAGGCGAGGAAACCGACATAACCGTCAACATGGATAACGCGTCATTTCTCTATCCATTCCCCATTATCAAATACTTCGACTCAACAATAGATGGTCAAATCAAAATCACAGGCAGCGAAAGACCCTGGACCGCTTCTGGTCGTGTCGATATAGTTAAAGCTCGATCCAATCGCGATATTGACCTTCGTGAAGCTGTCTTAGAAAGTATTCGGTCACAGTCGGCCGCTGACTCTACAAGTTCGATCGTACCCCTCATTAATATGGACATCAGTATCAACGCTGAAAAATCCATCAGCTTTAGCAGCAAAGCCGGGCAGGCAACGTTATCGTCAGACCTACGTGTGAGCGGATCTAACATCATGCCTAGCATCATCGGCCTTGTTGATGTGTCCAAGGGCCGATTTTTTTATAAGAGAGAATTTGAAATTAAACGTGGGTTGATTAATTTCGACGATCCTATAAAAGTTGATCCCGCACTCGACATCTCAGCTAGCAGCGATGTATCGTCCTATAAAGTCGGTATAAACATCAGTGGTCGCGCGAGTTCGCCAATTATCGACTTCACAGTCGAACCGCCGACAAGACCGGACGGAACACCTTTATCTAAAATCGATATCATTGGTCTGTTGAACAGAGGCTCGCTTCCCGACACATCATCTGGTATCGGCACAGCCGAGTCAACGGCTGCGTCCGAAGCATTGAACATTGCAGCCGGACAGGTGGAAGACACTGTTCAAAAGATATTCGATCTCTCCGGTCAGAGCGTTATCCGACAGGTGTACATTGACACCTATGCCGATCCAGAGGGCATGCCAATCGTGCGTTTTAACTTACCACTAAATATTACAGAAGACTTTGATGTCATTCTCAAGGTCGACCAAAGCACAGTGAAAGTATCGTCAGAATACAGTCTCCATGATAGCATCTCGTTAACAGGTGGAATTGAAAGTAGCAATGAACAAACGGGCACTAACAGCAAGACATCCGGCAGCCCAACAGACACCGGTGTCGATCTCAAATTCAAGTTTGCGTTTCCTTAAGTACGCATTTTTGAATCTGATTATAATTCTACCCCTACTGACCTTCAGTCGGCCTGGGTTGGCTGCACCTTGGTCGATCTCTCCTGATTTAAATATTCCAGCCTCAGAAGACAAGCGCCTGCACGTTAGAACTCCGGAAATCACAACAGGATCGGACCTCCGAACCGTACTGACCGCGCTAGCCCTTCGCCATCCTTTCGCAGGCCTTTGGGTAGACGTTCAAAGTGGCACATATATAGTTAAAGGGAAAGCGGCGATCCCGGTCGCGCAAATTGATTTCAAGCTAGCCCCACTTGCGCTTTCGTCTCAACTGCGAGCAATTATAACCCCCTATGTCGGACAGGTTCACTCGCCAAAACTTCAAGAAAAAATCTCGCAAGAGATTAAAGATGCCATTATAAAAAGAGGCTACGTAAACGGAAGCGTCATTAACTTAATCAGAGAAACAGCAGAAGACGTAACCTACATCTTTAAGCTTGATATCGGCCAGCCATGCATCATAGCTGGTTATTTATGGGAGCAAAAGCCGCCAATTGAGACCGACCAAAGTATACATGCAGGCGATATTTGCGACGTTGAAGATGTTTCAAGATCAATTGCCGAAACCGAAAGTAAAGCGCGGGGCCTCGGATATGCAGAGGCAAGTCTTACATTTGAGGGGTTTCAATTCGACAAAAGCAAATCCGCAGCACTAATAAAAGTGAGCGGAAAGTTTGGTCGCAAAATCGTTTATGAGTTTATCGATCAGACAACTGGTCGAAGTTTATCAAGTATTTTCACAAATGCGGATATGCAGGCTTTTGACCCGTCAATTTTGAGCGTCGAGTCCGTCGCGTTCGAACTTATTAGACAGCTGAGGGTTCGGGGATATGGGGACTCTCAAGTAGTGAACTCCACGATGGTCGATGGAGCGAGTGGTGAGCTAATTCACAGATTTTACATCAAACTTGGCGAGCCAACGGTCATCACGCGTATTCAAATCGAAGGCAATATTTCATTTACCGAATCAGAGCTATTCAATCTTCTGGGCGTCGAAAGACCCACGCAATCTGACGATGAAACCTCAGAAGTTATCTATAATCCAGATGCTATTGCATCAGGAATCGAAAGAATCCGCGCCCAGTATATCAATAAGGGTTTCTGGGACGTTAAGATTGTGGATCGACAGATTCAAAGTGAATCCAGAGAGGGACAGAGCGGTCGCGTCATCATTGTCATCTCGATTGAAGAGGGCGACCAGCGCATCTTTGAGCGACTATCCATCAGTGGGAACCAAGCTGTACCTAATGAACAAATAAACGAGCTATCTGATTTCTCACCCGGAGACCCAATCGACCGAAGTAAAATTGTAGATTTGCAACAAAAAATCAGAACTTTATACGCCAATGAGGGTTACTTTTATACAAGCGCCACTGGCGAAACATCCTCGCGAAATCTTAAAAACGGTCAGCAGGAAACAATCGTTATTATTAGAATTGATGAAGGACCGCGAGTAAAATTCGGAGACGTGTTTATCACGGGATTAGTTCGAACCGATCCAAAAGTTGTTATGCGAGAGCTACATTTCAACACCGGCGACTGGTATGATCCGGAACTTGTTGCCGCCTCCAGACGCGCATTGCTACGGATCGGAGTTTTCTCCACTATTATGATACGTCCTTTAGATCCGGACCTCACTTTTACAAAGCCGGCTATCGTGGATCTACTCATACAGGTTACTGAAAGTCCGTCCCGAACTGTAAATTTTGGGCCAGGATGGAGCTCCTACTATGGCATGCGTTACAACCTCGAGGGAGCACTCACAAATATTGCTGGAACTGGGCGACAGTTATATGGTCGGGCAAGTTTCAACGAGGAGGCCCATCAGAAGGCTATCGGACCTAAAACGCTAATTGGTCGTTCAATTTCTGCTGGATATCTTGAACCCCATATTTTGGATTCGGTGATCGATGGAACTATCTCTGTATCTCAAGCAGCACGGGCCACGGATTATGCATGGTCCCTCACCAAAGGTTTTGAAGTTGAATTTTCTCATAGCCTACGCACCCTCATACCCGGTTCGAAGGTCGCCCTCTTCTATGCGCGAAAGCTCAACGACGAGGAAGGCGCTCGTGAGGATGTAGATGCATTTCTCGCCGACACATTCGCCGTGGGAAGGGCTGGTCTCAGGCTCTTGATCGACAAAAGAAATGATCAAACTTGGACAAGTGCTGGCTATTCGATTGACTCTGAGCTCACTTGGGCCAGATATGACTTCGGCGGCGACTTACGTTACTTTAGGTGGGATGTTTCATCAAATCGCTATATCACCCCGGCTGAAAACTTTGTATTAGCCTTCGGAGTCAATTTCACAAGCTTTGAAGATGTGGAACGCAGAGGGAATCAAAATAGTGATATTCTTCCCGCAAGTGAGCGACTCCCGGCTGGAGGTGTTGACACCGTGCGGGGTTTTAAAGAGAGAAGCCTCGGTCCGATTGTTCGCAGGCCAAATTTAGGGGAAAACGACTTGTGGGATTGTACCTATACTGCATCACCTACTGGGGGATCACGCAGACTGATCCTCAAAGCCGAGGCTAGGTACCGATTTGCTACGTCTGTTGCTGGAACCTTATTCGTGGATTCGGGAACATCCAGCTTTAGTCAGTCTGAAAAGCAAAAATTTGAAAAGGCCTTCGCGGCCGACTCATCGATTGGTGACAACCCAGCTTGTCAAGGCAGCCCCAAGCGCAGCATCGAAGATAATATCGGTTATGAAATTGAGGATGTCGCCGCAGAGCCAGAAATCATTTGGCTTCGAAATTTCACCTCAGCTGGTACTGCTGTAAACTTTTTAACACCGATAGGTTCTATTAACCTGGCATACGGCATTCCGTGGCACGAGCCCGTTAGCCCGAAGTGTAAAAATGACAAGGCGTTCTGCTTCCCACGATCCGATCAAAAGCTACCGCTTTGGAAAAGGGGCGAATTCCACTTCAACGTCGGAGCTCGCTTTTAGATGCTATTTTTACTGCTGTTTTTCTGACTTTCGAGCAGCCAGTCAAACAGGCTGTAACCTATCATTAATTTGGTTCTTTTTTTAAAACACCCAAACAAGCGAGCTTCTGCTGCTTAAATCTGAGTCCGATACGCGGACAACAGGAATCAGTGAGGGTACGTATGCAACATCAAGCTAAATTTAAATCAGCATCCCAGCGAGAGCTAGACCATTTTATCAGCCTTGAAACCTCTGCTGAAAGACTACGCCTCCTTGAATCCTGGGCCTCAGCCGGCATCGGCTTATCACCGCTATTTATCAAAGGGCTCATGGAGCTCCGACTCTCGGATGAGGAGCTCGCATCCGCTTTTGATCTTTGCCTGACAGAAAACAAAGCTGAACTTGAATTATGGATTATGTCGCATTTTCTTAGTTGGAATCAAAGTGTCGCCGCTGCCGCATTACGAGCATGGGCGCGATGTACAGACAAAATTCTGTGGCATCGCCTGCTACCAATTTTGAGCATCCCAGATCTTCCTCAGCGCATTAGATTCACAATTCTAGACTTGGCTCCGTTATCTCACGGATACGAGATTACAAAGGCAAACTTGGCAGTAGCTAATTGGGAAGACTTCTCCGGGACATTTCACGCTCTTCTAACCGAGAGAGCTTTGCAATTTGAAATCCGATCAGAAAGGCTGCTGACACTTTCAAAAAAGGTACTCAGCCGCGCCAATGACGCAAATTTTCCGGATCAAAAGAACCTATTTTCAGCATTCGCATACATTCTCAGGCATGCCGAAAAAGAATTAGCGAAGATTATGCCAAACGCGTCAAAATTTTTATGGTCTTCAATGTTGATATCCGCCGCAGAACAACACAGCCGACGTCATCATTTATTTTCTAAAATTGAGAAATCAATTGCCAAAATGCAGGATGGCATTGATTTCACTGCGCATCTACCCCCAATTTGGTCGCGATTTGATGCGCCTGATATTATACTGGACTCTTTATTAAAATCTCAGAACCCGTCAATGGAACATCTGGCTGGATTTTCTCGCCGAGCTATCACCGATAATCTTTGCTCCGGTAAATTCGACCCTTGCTGGTCCGACACGATTTTGTCACACTCGCCCATCACAGCTGTAACGTATATAGACGCGATGGCAAGTGGGTTTTTAACCAAAACTTACAACGAATCAAGGTTTTCAACACTCAATGCTGCTAGACATAGCGCATCAACTAGCAAGCTAAAAATTGCCGCTGACGGCATCACCAAGGTCACCGATTTCGCACTTACCGGGACGCTTGGTATTGACAGTTGCGATCACCCGATAGGTAAATTTTTTGACGCGCTTTTAGACTTGCCTCAGTCCCTACAAAATGACGACCAAATATGGAGCGCTCTAACCTCTGCTTGGCGCGCACCCGAATCCGCGCAAATTGCGAATTTAAGTGCCGCATGCCGAAAACACAAAGGACTAGTTCACGTTGCGTTCATACGTCTTTTATCGCGCATGAACGGCCGCGATGAGGCCGTCCTAAAATTACTCGACTATATTCGCTCCGAAGATGAGATCCTACTTCGCTCGGTTGCTCGTGCTCTTGGAAAGATTAACACGCCAAGAAGTCATCTAGAGCTAATTTCGATGCTGACTCGACCAAACTCAACCATCAGTGTGCAACAGGAAATCACGTCCATTCTGGCTCGCAAGGACCTCCAAGGACTCCAAAAAGAGCTTCGTAGCGCGATTCAAGATCTACGGTTAATTCCCAGCGCTGATAACCCGCTCAACCAAATACGAGATGAACTGACGTCGATGCTATCGCCGACAGCAGGACTCACTGAGTCAAGAATAAATTCCGCAATGTCACCGAGCACGGCCGAATCCATGGATCTAGACGGGCACCTATCCGCTAAGATTCCTCACTACAAAAGCTTGTCGAGCGAAGTAAAGCGCGCTCTTCGTACCGCACTGTTTTTTAACCAGACAGCATCTAGCAGTCAGCATGCAGACTCAATCGATCTATCGCCACTCATAGACATGCAATACAAAGCCATGGAACTGCTTTACAGAGAGTTTTTCGAAGATATCGTTAGTCAGTCACTGCAAAGCGGTTCCATACAAAGGAAGCTTGACGTTATCGGCTACGCGCGGCCCATAGTCCGGCAAATGGATGAATTTGAATCTTACATAGCATCCCTGCCAGTTGTCCGAGAAATTCCTTTTTTTTCAAAGTTCAAGCTTCGAAAAATGCTTCGCGCAATCTGTCAATTCGAGCCGGGCCGGCGGTTCACGCTGGACGGACTAAAAGCGTTCGGTTTGTACTTTCTTGTTTTTGGTCGGCAAAGCTGCAAGGCCGGATTAAGTCAGACGGTTTATATAGGAACAAAAGACGATGCCGAACTCGCAGAGTTCTGCAAAGAACTCCATGTTTTCCAAGACTTTCGTAACAGAGCCGCTCACGAGGGATTTCATCCCGATGCGAGCAACGACATCGAAGGTATATGGCGAACGACTGCTTCCGTGGTCAAGTGGGCATTCAGAATCAAAGATGCTCAAAAATCAGCCACGCCGCAGCCCGCAAAGCGCGCCTCATGATAACTTCTGCTAATTTCCGCTAGAAAGTGTGATTGTCCTGAGAATTACGGGGTGATATCCTCGGCGTCCGCCGTCTTATTGCCAATAATTGGGGGACCTCATCATGAACGCGCCTAGCAGCAATGGAAACAAAGTCGCTTTGGTCACAGGTGCTAGCCGGGGTATCGGCTCAGCCTGCGCTAAAGCCCTTGGGCAGCTTGGTTTCAAAGTAGCTCTGCACTATCGCGGATCGGAAGATAAGGTTCAGGCATTAGCGGAAATCATAGAAGGGTCAAAGCCATTCAAAGCCGACCTTTCTAACCCCTCGGAGTGTCAAGACCTTATAAAGGCTGTAACTGCCGATTTGGGGCCTATCACAGTTCTAGTTAACAACGCGGGAATTTCAATCGATCAAATTCTTCCCTTCGCCAAGCCCGAGGATTTTGAAACTCTTTTAAGTACGAATTTGAAGCCTGTATTCTTGCTCAGCAAGCTCGTTACAAAATCCATGATCAGGTCTAAATCAGGAAGAATCATAAATATTGCATCAGTTGTCGGTTACACTGGCAACGCAGGGCAATCCATGTATGCCGCCACCAAGGGTGCGATTACGGCGTTCACCAAAAGTATTGCTCAAGACTTGGCGCAGTTCGGAATTTTATGTAACTGCGTTGCTCCGGGATTTATCAAAACAGACATGACTGACGCACTTCCAGAGCAGGCCAAAGAAGCCATCATGAACAAAATTCCTTTAAAACGATTTGGGGAGCCAGACGACATAGCCGCCGCCGTAGCATTCCTTGCCAGCGATAAAGCAAACTATATCACCGGCAGCACCATTCATGTGAATGGCGGCATGTTCACAAACTAAATCGCTCGGAGTTTTGATTCATGTTTATCTACGCCTTGGGACACTACTTCCCAGATAATATTCTCGAGAACGCGTTTTTCGATAAGTTAGACATCGGTTCTTCGGCGGACTGGATAAGAGACCGCGTCGGCATCGAGGCACGTCGATCTGTTCTCACAAAAGAGCACGTCTCAGACTTGCGCCACGGCAGAACGGACCGTCAAAGCCTTAAGAATGCCGGCCAAATAGAATCGATTGCAAGCATGAGCGAGAAGTCCTGGAAACTTGCCCTCTCAAGGGCACACATCGTCTCTGAGGCTATCGATACCGTGATCGGTGGCACATCAGTGCCGGACGACGACATACCGGCCAGTGCATGCGTTGTCGCATCGCAGCTCGGTTTGGAACGCGTGCGGGCGTTTGACGTCAATTCAGCTTGCAGCACATTTGTGGTCCAATGTCACGTCATGAGAGGCTTAATCGCGAGCGGCCTAACGACAGAAGGCGCAATATTTTGCAGCGAACGCTATACAACTCGCATGAACTATGCAGACCGTAGAAACTCGATTCTCTTTGGAGACGCGTCCATCGCAACAGTTGTAAGCTCAACAACAAAGCCTGGCGCTCTCAAGGTGATTGACAGTCTTGTAGAATCTGCGCCGAGTGGATGGGAACACATTCATCTGCCAGATGGAAATTTTTTCCATCAAAATGGAGCGGCCGTGCAGAAGTTTGCCGTCACTAAAACCATCGCTGCAGCTCAAGATATCCTTGCTAGGAATCATCTTAAAGTTTCGGAGGCTCATTGGTTCATAGGACATCAAGCCAATTACCGAATGCTGACATCTGCCATGGATAAGATGGGAGTGCCCGAGAGTCGTCATCTATATAACGTAGTCCAATATGGAAACCAGGGCGCTTGCGGCGCCCCCAGCGTACTCTCACAGAACTGGGACCGTTACCAGAAGGGCGACTATATCGTTATAGCAGTTGTAGGAGCAGGCCTCACTTGGGGCTCACTGCTCCTACAAAAACAATAGAGAATACTAATCCTTACTTTTTCTTTTTTTGGGCTTTATGACCCTTCTTGTGCTTGGCCTTTGCGGACTTCTTTTTCACAGGATTTGAGGAATCTAACGTTACATCATTGGATTCAGCTGCAGGGGCCTCAGGCGCAGCCGCTGCTGCAGGCGCCGCTGGGAGCTCTCCTGCTGGTTCTTCCGGCTTTACAGGCTCCGAAGCTTTCTTCTCGGTACAACCAGATGCAATCAAGAGCGCGAGCCCGTTTAATACGATGATCGACTTCACTACTTTCATTCTAAATTCTCCTCTAAATTCATTTACTAACACTAAAGGTTCGGACCCCAACACGGGGTCTGGGCCTCATAAAGACCTGTATTCAACTGGCGCTGATTGCTTCCATCTCTATTCATGACGTAAAGCTGATGGACACTCTTGACATTTTGTCCATTCGTTCTGTTGGACATAAAAACTAGATTCTGCCCATTCGGCGAAAACCAGGGACGCTCGTTGTCCCCTGTTCTCAAAGTCAACCTCTCTAGCTTTGTTCCATCCGGATTCATCATAAACAAATCAAAGCGGTCTATCTCCCGATCATAACCCGCAAACGCGATTCTGTCACCTTCAGGAGTCCAGGCCGGGGTCGCATTATACCAACCAGCATAAGTTAATCTCTTATCGTCTTTAACACGCGGATCAGTTGGAGAACGCCACTCCACAGATGCTACAAAAATATGCGGGTTACCATAACGTCCGCTAACAAATGCAATTTTGTTTCCATCAGGAGAGAACGAAGGATCCACATCAAGTCCATTTCCACTGATAAACAGCTTACGACTGCTGCCACCAGGCATCACAGTATAAATATCTGCATCTCCATTAACAGAGCCGGTGAAGGCCAATAGCTTTCCCGACGGAGCAAAATTACCACCACTATTTATACCTTTATGTCCGGAAAGCTTACGGGTCGTGCCGGATGCAATGTCATAAAGATAAAGATCTGGGTTACCGGCCTCGTAAGAGGTGTAAGTCACAAACTTTCCATCTGGACTAAAACTTGGCGAAAGATGAGGGTAGTTACCTTTCGATATCTGCACAGGATTTGATCCATCAAAGTCTGAAATATAAATCTGCTTGGCTGCAGACTGAGACGTCCGACCGACAAATACGAGCTTCGAATTAAAAATGCCAGACTTTCCCGTATAGGCTCGCATCATCTCGTCGCCATATCGACGGATAACACCAATCAATTGCTTTTTAGATATCTCGCTATATTTTTTCCCAACCAAAACTTCACGACGAGCCACATCAATAGTTCGAATCATCAAAGACCAGGACGCACTCTTTTCCCGGGAGAGCTCCGCAACGGTTAATGACTCAACGCCGATATTTTTCCACTCAGGCAAACCAGAATCGCCAGCACCTTGGTCTCTGTACCAGGCAGGTTTCGCCTTAGCCGTCAGATCCTTGAACGCTGAGTCCGACATCACCTTAAAAATCCCCGTAAAGGTAAGGAGTCTCTGTAGCTCTGCGGAGGCTTGATCTGCCATCTCGCGCGTTTCACTGTCAGCCTGGTCTTCGCCAATGGAAAACGCGGGTACTGCCGCCACAACCTCTCGAAATTGGGGGCTGTCAATATTCACCACAATCCCTGCGGCATTCGCAGAATTGACCGAGGCAAATAGGAGTGCCGTGAGAACCGCGAGCAAACGTATATCAATCATCATAAAATTTCGCCCTTATCATTTGGAGAGGTTAAACGTGATCGACTGACCTGCAATCTCTGCCGGTGGCTGTGGTAAAGGCACTGAATTCTGTAACGCCGCAATAGCCGCTTGGTCATAAGCACCGTTACCGCTGGACCTTGCCAGCTTGACTTCGACTAATTCGCCTTTCGCATTAATCACCACGCTAAGCTGGGTGACCAGCTGTGCACGGTCATACTCAAAGTTTTTCGGCAGATATAGATTTCTTTTCACCGCAGCCTTCAGAACATCCGCGTAGTGCTTAGCACGAATCCCACTGACACCCGCACTAGACCCCAAAGCGCTATTTGCCCTTGCATCCTTGGCTAACAGCTCTTCTTTAAGCTTCGCTAGCGCATCTTTTTGCGCCTTCATTTGTTTATCAACTTTGTTTTCTCGCTTCAGGCGCTCAACAGCAAGACGCTTTAACAGATCTTCTTTTGTAACCTTATTTGGATCATCTTTAGTTTTGGGAGACTCCAACTGATCGGCCACATCCTCAATTTTCTTTGCGAGCTGATCCTCTGATTTTTTGTCTTTTTCCTCTGCCACAGGCGTCTCATCAGTCTTAACGTTTTGCTCCACCTCAAATTTCTTGGGTAATTGCGGTAGCAAATTAGAGGGCACGGCCACATCTTCAGACTTCTTGGCGTTCGGCATGGAGTTTTCCTGCGGCGAACCGGTACTCACCTCGGGCATGAAATCTGCATCCACGGCAATACTTTCTTCCAGGCTAACAATAGGACTAGAGAAAAACCAGTCTGGGTTCATCGCGAGTAAAATCAGGTGACAAAGAAGCGTTATTAAAACTGTTTTGATAAAAAAGCGTCGATCTATCGGCGCCTCTGCCGATTCGACCCGTGGCGAAAAAGCCGGGCCAACATCGTATCGAAATGCGGTTTTAGTCAAAGTCGCCGACATCGGTCTCAAGCCTTCGGTGGCTGGGTCAACATGGAAATTTTATTGACGCCGGCTATTTTCGCCGCAGTCATCGCGTCAATAACTCGACTATATATAACGCCCTTATCAGCGCGAATAAAAATCTCTTTTCGTTCCCGAAATTGGTAAATAGCTTTTAATTTCTCCGTGAGAGCAGAGGCTGGAATCTGGGATTTATCCATCCAAAATTCGCCCTCTTTATTGATTGTGACAATGACGCGCTGCTCGTCAGAAAGAGCACCTCTTGCCTTGCTAACGGGTAGATCTATATTGATGCCACCGATACTTATCGGCGCGGCCACCATAAATATAATGAGCAGCACGAGCAGCACATCTACTAAGGGAATGACGTTGATATCAGCAAAATCTCCACTGGGATCATCACCATGACCATGATTCAATCCGCCTAGCGCCATAAGCGAGCTCCTTTAGATCTGCTTTGCCGAAAACTAAACTTTTTCGGGTGCCTTACTTTTCTCTGTCACCAGATAACGTTCAACTATGTTCAGAAAATCTGAACAGAACCCGTCGATGACCATCATTTGAAAACGAAGTCTGCCATTAAAGAGGTTGTAGCCAATGACCGCAGGAATTGCCGCGCCCAGACCGAAGGCCGTGGCCGTCAGAGCTTCCGCAATCCCGGGAGCCACTGCTGCTAAGCTTGCACTACCTGAACGTGCAATTCCCTCAAATGAATTCATAATCCCCCAAACGGTTCCGAATAGTCCCACAAATGGTGAGACTGAAGCAATAATAGCTAACCAATTCATGTTTCGTTCGAGAGTTTTTCGTTCAAGCAATTTGGCTTTCTGCAGAGAACGGTTCAAATTATCCATGGCGGCGCTAATCGCCAGTTCGGTTGACGGCGTATTCTCCCGCATCTGATTACTTCTAGCGAGCTCTGCGTAACCACTCCGAAATACTTCTCTAGTGGGGCTGTATGGATACTCTTGTAAGCGGCCATTCAAATCGTTCAAAGATCTTGAGTCCCAGAATGCTTTGATGAAGCCATCCGTGGCCGATTTAATCGTCTCCAATTCCTTCCATTTCGTAATGATAATGACCCAACATCCAACCGAAGCCCCGATCAACATGAGCAATGTCAGAAAAGCGATAAAGCCTGCGTCCCAAGCCCGCGAAAAAATACCGGACTGTCCGACATCGGTACTCTGAACCTCGGTTGCTCCGGCCACAGCGGCCTGGGACTGACCCGCCCCGCGAGCTGGGTCCTTGTCTATCTCCGTGGTCACCGCCACGGGTGCATTGACTTTGGACTCGACAGCCAACGTCACCCCAGACACCCAAGATGCCGAAATTATAAATAATAACAGTAATTTATGCTGCAGAAGTCGCTTCATTTGGACCGCCTTAAGCTGAACGTTAAGAGATGCGACGACTTTAAAGTTAATTCATAGGCCTAAGCCTAACAAAAACAACAATAAACGCCGGATTTTCCAATAATATAACCCTGGGACGCCTCCCCGTCAAAAATAACGAAAGTCCCCCCGAGATATCTCAAGATTCCCAGCATAAATTTATAGACAGACTCATAGAATGCTGATAACTCCCGCCTCGGAATTCTATGTTTTTTTAATAAATATACGCACTTTATGGGGGTTCTCAGATGATTGTTCGTCGGCGGTTACTAGGCTCTGTGCTTGCGATAAATCTATTAGCTCTCTCTTTTACAGCCGCCTGTGACGATCGAAAAAATTCATCACTCGTCAAAGTCTCAGACGTCGCGCACACGCCAGTCAAACGACAATCGATCGGAAATTGCTGGCTCTACGCAACCTCAACGTGGGCGGAATCCCTTCACCTGAGCGCCACCAACACCGTTGTCAATCTCTCAGAATCATATTGGACTTACTGGGATTGGTACTACAAGCTTGTTTCTAGTAACCGTTCCAATATCAACACGGGCGGCGGCTGGAAACTAGCCAGCACGATCATTGCAAAACACGGTTATATGCTTGAAAACGAATTCATTGCCGAGGAGGCCGACAGTGAAATGTCTCGTCGACAGTACGAGGCTGAAGATGCCATTAACCTTGCTTTAACGGAAGGCTCACTGAAAGATCCAGATAGTCGCACGCCAGAAAATGTTATGAACGCTCTCGATAAAGCCTTTGGAATTAAAATGAATGAAGCGCGCGCTAAGGCTCATTCTGCTTCTGATCTTGTCACAGGTTCTAATAACGATGGCTCCAAGCGAGTCCTAGCCGACGAGATCGCCGGCGGTAGACATCAGTGGCGCGTGCTCGACTATCCACAATTATTCGGGACAAATCCTCGCGAGACTTTTTTGATTCGTAGGCAGCGTGCTAAGGTGCTCGATCGCGTGCTGCGCGCCGTTAATGACAAAAAACCGGTGATCATGAGTACCATGATCGAGTTTTCGGCCCTCAACACTGAATCCAATGCGACGTTCGAATATGACCTTTATATCAACCGCGGATACTCCAGCGGCCAAGGCGGCCACCTCGTGGTTTTAGAGGACTATGTTGTCGATAATGTACCAGGCGTGGGCAGCATAGGTGAAGGTGATGTCAGCCCAGAGTTGAAAGACGCAGCTCTACGGGGAGATGTGCGCTACTTGGTCACAAAAAACAGCTGGGGTACAGAGCGTGAAGAAAGAGGACTATCAGATGGTTACACGCGCTTTACAATGAAGTATCTCAATAATCCATTGCCCTTCGGACTGGATGACGATGAGTCGGATATCAGCCGCGCCTCGTGGTTCAGCGCCCTGAGTGATTTCATAGTTCCGCCAGAGTACTGAAAAAGCAAAGTCTAAAACTATAATTCCGTATATTTTTTTGCCGATCCCCGCGACTTGTCCACGGGGTATTTGGCCTCATTTTTTTTGAGTTTTTCGAAAGCAGCGTCTAGCGCATCGATTTTGACACTTCTACAAAAGTTTAAAAGACATATCAGCACATCACCAACCTCATCAGCTATCTTAGTTCGAAGAGACGAATCGGGATTCGCGCTTTCTTCTGGGGTCAGCCACATCAAAAGCTCTTGCAGCTCAGATGCCTCTACGGTCAAACACATGGACAAATTTTTTGGCGTGTGGAAAACCGCCCATTCGCGATCTTGTGCAAACGTCTCCAGAGCTAAATTCAAGTCTTCAATCTTATTCATAACTGCCCTATAAAGTCCTAGTTATTAAGGATAGATCTTATTTTAAGATTTTTTGTCTTTTTTTTGCTTTCTGAAATTCATGGGAGATTTTGATTTTTTGAATGATTTCTTTGCGTCTTTACGTACGAGTTTTTGATCAAGCGCGACTTTGTCTTTTTTTATGGCCTCAGCTAAAACATCAGGGGTTACAACGACGTGCCCCCCCGATCGAGCGACTTGACGAAAGTAAAATGACAAAGAGCCGGCGTCGTCATGCTTCAGCCGAGAAACATCGCCACTCGAATTTTTGCGAAACACAAATAGATAGTTAAATCCTCGAAGGAAAAAGTTGCCCTCAATGGCTGACGTGTGCCAATGGTTTCTTTTCAACTTTTTATTGTATCGCGTAACACAGACTATATCGACCGGCTGGAACAGTGTCGACAAACGTAAAAAAAGCTCAAACCCTATGGGAGCAAAATCCTTACCTTTGGCAAACGAATCCTGCACATAAACCGCCATGTAAGCACCATCTTTAATAACACGGTAGAGCTCGGCAAAAACTTTTTCCATGGCCGCATAGTAGTCCGGCTGACGGGCATCGAGTTCGCCAATACAGGCTGGATCACCGCTGTACTTGATGTGATTACTGTAAGGCGGATCTATAAAGACGAAATCCACACTTCTATCCGCGAGCGGAAGTTTTCTGGCATCTGCCTTTGAAATGTCACGACGTGACGGCGAAAGGTCAAAGCCAATGCCAACCCGATCCACATCCTTGCACACATCTAAGGTCGTCCCGCTACCGCACATTGGATCGAGAACCTTAAACCCTGGCTTTGTGTATCGTTGTAATAGATTCCAGATAACATAACTTGGAGTCACACCGGCATATTCCCCGTCACCTTGGGGTGCATCTCCATAGTGCTGACTCGGAAAATCCCATAGCGTCGTGGTTTGAATCAGAGGCTTGGGTTGTTTGAAAGTATTATTGGCTTTCTCAGCAAAGCGTGACTCCGAATGAAATCGTTTTCTCTTATCAAAACTCATCTCTAAAACCTCCTCATTGGAGCGCACCTAGATTTTGCAATTCCGAAACGCGACCAGGCCAAATTTCGTGCCAGTATTCGGGAATCTTAGCCGATAATGTCATTGGCCTCGATCCTACCGGGTGAGTAAATTTCAACGTTAAGGCATGAAGCGCCACTCGTCCATCCCATGTGCATTCGGCTCCGTATTTTGTATCACCCACGAGTGGACAGCCAATTGCCGCAAGCTGGGCCCTGATCTGATGGCTACGCCCTGTAACTGGGTTTACTTCCAGCAACGTCACCGAATCTGCCACTGCAATCGTTGAATAATGTAGCACACATTTTTTTGCGTCAGGATCTTTGTCACTCACCACATGCGAATGGTTTTCGTCATGGTCTTTACTTAACCAATGCTCTAGCATGTCACTTGGCTTTGAAGGACGCGCCTTCGTGGCCGCGATGTAGGTCTTTTTTATGGTTCGCCGGCGAAACTGTTCGTTTAAACGAGTAGCCGCTTTACTACTGACTGCGAATAAAACAATTCCACTGACTGGTCTGTCCAAAAAGTGGATGGGCACACAGTAGCCCTTTTTGCCCTGAGCCTGTCGATCCGAATTCCATCGACGGACCATGTCGAGAAGACATTCATCGCCGCTTTTTTCGCTGGCCGTCGGCACGCGCGCCGGCTTATTTACGGCGACAATATGATGATCTTCGTAAATGATTTCGAGACCTTGCATCAATAGGTAGTCCTGCAGTTAAACGGTGCACACCGCGCACCCTATCCCCCACGCCAAATCTTTGTCAAGACGGGATTGTCAGCTCCCGCGAGGGCGTGATAGGAGCGCACTACGCGAGCGGAGTTTAAATCATGCCCCCAATCCCAAAACTGATCGTTCCAATTTCGACCATCTTCATGGTTGTTTTTCCATTGATTATGAACTCAAAACAGAGCCAAGGCGCCCAAGGCACGCTCTCATATACGCTTCCCGCCGGAACGTCACCTCGCGACAGGTACTTTCGGGATCTCGCTTGCTATGTATTTGACGGAATTTCGGGTGCTTATAATAAAAACTGCAGAACTGAGCTCAGTGGCGTACTCGACATGTCACAAATACCACCAGCTGCGGCGGAAAGCCTGGATCGCCTATTTAAACCCGTTCAAAGCGGAACAGAATTGGTCGACCTTCGCTCGTGGTGGAACCAGTGGTCCTCACCGCTACGATCCCTGCGCGGACAGGAGACCTTGATTCCAACAAGCCTCGAGGACTTTGAGCGCCTACACGAATATAAAAATTGGCCTCGTGAGGTTATAAAGAAAAGCCGAGTAAAAAGTAAAACAAGAGTTATTTACCGCTCACCGGGAGACTCTCATGCCATATCTATCTCTGAAACTCGCGACAGCGTAACGGGGGACCTTGAATCGAAAGTCATTGAAACCGAAGTCGTCATCGAACGATCCGATCATTCCGGAAATTTTGACTTCTTTGCCTACGATGCCGACGGCCAACTCTCTCCAACCGCCTGGTTTCCCAGCGGAGAAAAAACATTGCCTGGCATTTGCATGAGCTGCCATCACTCGCCCACAAGTGGCACATTTAAACGATCTGGTCGCTGAATTTCCGCGATTTAAAATAGACGTAAACCAACAATCAAGAGCTGTGTGCAGCCTCACCTTCTTTGGTCTTGAACGTCGCAACCTTTAAAAATTCTTGAGGGCGTCTACTCGTCAGTTTCGGATTTCTTTGCCCAGTCGAAGCAAACTGTCACCTGCCGAAATAAGCGATTCGCCAATGCTAGTCTTCAAGGATGATCCAATCTCTTTAGACTTGGCGTCCAGCAAATTATCCAGGTCTTTTCTTATGTCGGATAAGCGCCTACCAAGCGCGTCAGATTCCTCAGCAAGTCTTTTTTATGCCTGCTCTGATCGAGAAGCTGAATGGTTTGATAGCTCTTTATTTAGCTCTGCAAGCTCATTACGCATATCGTTAAGCTTGGTCGTAAAAATATCAGTTGTAGACGCGTGCTCCGAAGACATTGAGCGGTCAGACGGCTTGTTCTGTGTTTGTTTACTTTTACCGGAGTCCTTTGCCCTTGCATGGCCGGCCGACATGGCAACAGCTGTTAACATCATGACAGCCAAACAATCATACAGTTTCATTTTAGATGCTCCTTTTGCTAGAGCCAGGGCGATTAGGTTAAAGGCAGGGCGGGGTATACCATACGGGGTAATCCTTCACAATGCTTTTTGGCTCGGGCAATTTAGCCCCGCATATCTAAAATAATCCTGAACCAGGAATCAAAAGAGGTATGCGGGTCACAGGAGTTCCCGGTGCCCCCCTAGACAACTGAAAACTGATGCCCTCAGGCGTATCACCGAGCGCTGTCGGCTTTAGATTGCGCCTCATCCACTCCGCCAAAAGATCGTCCATGAGACGATCACTTTGCTTAAACACGTCGGGACTCTGTGGCTCGTTATGCTCACTACCCACCCATGCCGTAATCACCACATCGGTGCGGGGTATGATCCACCATGCATTCCAACCTTTCACAGACTTCAGCAAGGGCTGCCCAGCCAATGCCTCCGAATCAACGCGAGACCCAATCGACATCCACTGTCTCATCACCCACGCTAAACTATTCGGCAAAGACTCTGAAGCCTCCGATAATGTACGGGAGTATAGAACCTGACCGTCAGATTTAACACTCGAGATCAAACCACTAGACATGGCGACCTCCTGTTTCGAGCCACCAATCCCAAGATAGGCTCTGGCTAGAGAAACAGGACTTCCACTTAATTCGTCAACGGCTGCAGCTTCCGCGACATGAAAACCAAGATCGGCCAACTTTTCTCGCACTACACCGTAACCTATTTCTGGCGCAATTTGCTCAGCTTCAGCAAATCGACTCTTGACCGCAGCCTCGGCTATTGATGAATACCCGTCAACACTCATCAGCCCTTTCTCGACACCCCATACAAACATCAGGGGATAAATCGCTGCGCCTAGTGGTCGATCCAGATCAATCGCCCTATTGAACTGACTCTGCTTGAAATCCGCACCACCGACGAGAGACCTAATCTCTCCACTGGTCGAATCGATCACCATGATGGCAATCTCAAGACCACTTCGAGGCAAAGTCCTTGCTTTTTGATCAACAAGACGCTGTAAGTCTAATTGCCAATCCTTGTTGATTGACGTATTTACCAGGAGTCCCGAGCTTGGGAGGTTTTTTTGCTCAAGCCTTTTCCACAGCTCGACACGCGCGGTTTCCGTAACCCAGGGAACCTGGTCAACGATCAAATCCCTTTTTGGCTGAACAGCAACCTTCACCCTTCGCGCAGCAGAATAATCGGTGGTTTTTAGCCAGCCGAGTCTCTTCATACGCTGCAGAACGTAGAGCTGACGTTTACGCGCCAGATTGGGTCGCAGGTGGGGAGCGTAAAGGGAGGGAGCCTGTGGAAGGCCCGCAATGAGCGCACCCTCGGCTACGCTTAATTGATGCACATGTTTATTAAAGTAATGTCTAGCCGCAGCCTCGACGCCCCATGAATTATTTCCGAGGTAAACACTATTAAGCCATAGACCAAGAATCTCTTTTTTAGACATTTGCCGTTCAAGAGTGATGGCCAGCACGATCTCACGTAGTTTGCGAACCAGTGTTTTTTCGCGCGGCAATAGTAACTGGCGAACCAGCTGTTGAGTTATCGTGCTACCACCCTGAGCAAATCGATCGCGCTTGGCATTAGCAATAGCAGCTCGCACCATGCCCTTTAGACTTATACCTTTATGCTTCCAAAATTGATCATCCTCAGCTGCTATAAAAGCCCTTTGGATACGCGCCGGTACTGATTCCAGCGGAACAACGTACCGAGTTTCATCGACATAGGAGCCAAGATCCTGACCACGAAAATCTTTGATCTGGGACGATATCTGCAAGGAGCGAGACGCCTGTCGCACAGCTCCAGCAACATCTCCTGAAAGCGGTACCACAACCCAGACGGCTGACAAAGCAATCAAAGCTAAGGTCAGTAGGCTCACCAATAATAAGGGCAGCCGCACGGCAGGCAATGTCGTTCGATTTGAATGAATCTGAGGCATACCTTATGGTAGCCCAGAATGAATCAGCCCTTCAATATGCTTCTGAATTTAGCCGCTTTTTCACGGATCTGCTGGACGGTCATCGTCCTGTGATAGAGGTTTTTGTCGCTATTTGGATTTTTTTCCTTTTCATCCGCCACGCGCTCAAGGGCCATGGCAGCCTTCTCAAGCGCCTCTTGTGTCATGTCTTTTTGGTCAGGAAACTTGTCCAAAAGCTCAGTGTAACGATAGGCACAGGAATGATAAATCTCTCGCTTGCAGTAGAATCTTGCGACGAATTGGACGCTAGCGGCAAGCCGACGGCGTCCACGAGTCATCATCTCTTTGGCTTTGGGCGCAAACTCAGAGGATGGAAACTTCTCGACAACCTCTTTCCATTGATCGATGGCTTTTTCCGTGTACTCCTGCTCGCGGCTTGGTTCATCAGGAGAATCCTCCCAATAGCTCTCCCCTACACGATATAATGCATAAACCGCCTTGGGATGTTTTGGATGAAGCTTCACAAATGTATCGTAGGCTGCAGCGGCCTCGCCAAAATGATCGAGGTTAAAATGGGCATCGGCTATAAGTAATTCAGCCTCGGTAGCAAACTGACTGTAGGGAAATCGCGCCCTGAATTCGCCCAAACGACGCAAAGACTCGTCGTAATAGCCATCATCGAATGGCTCTTTTGCGATCGTAAAAGACTTTTTGGGATCATTAGGATCAAACTCTTTTTCAGCGCAGCCAGGCCACCACAACGCCAGCACTACAATCGTAATAAATCTAAATGAATACAACCTGTTAGTCATTAATATCCCCACTATCGAGAGCAACACTTGGGCTAGAGTCACACAGGCGTAACCGAGCTGTCAACCACGAGAAACCAGAAACGGGAGATTTTAGCTTGCAATATGGACGGGGTTGGGTAGAAGGGGCTCGTCACCCAACACAACGGAGGCACGCATGTCGATGTTAAGCACAAGACTCACTCTGACGTCGGCACTTGTTTTAGCGTCCATCGTAAGCTGTGGGCGCGTTGAGCTGAGTCTTCTGAAAGACCAATCAAATCAGCGCTTTTGGCAGGTCACAGAGCCAACTGATTCATCCTTAAACCAAGCGCACGCCCTGAGCCGTTACATGCGAGCAGCTGCCGGCAGGGAACTGCCCCTTCGATTCTTCAGAGAGCTTATTAAAGCGAATGCCTCCGTGACCGTTGTTGAAGGCGAGTGGCCGTCCTATCAACCAGGTATCCTTTATGGTGGCACCATCTCCATGCCATCTTCGAGTCGTCCAGAATCCTGGACAGGGCCTGAATGGTCCTCATTTTATAATGAGTTATTCCATGCTTGGTTTGGGCTTATCTTCACTAAAGATGCTGCGTATGGAAGTGCGAGATCAAAATTGCTCACACAAGATCGAATGGATCGCTATCGAAAAGCATATCCATCCAATCCCGCCTTAGCCCAAGAGGAGGCGTGGTCTGAGACAGTAGCGACGATTATGATCCAGCTTGCTCCCATCAAAATCGACGGACAGTTTAAGTATGCTGCTTACGATTCCTTCGTCTATCAAATTGGCCGAACGGTGGCACCAGTATCTCACTCAGATCGACCAGGATACACCCCAGAAGCCGAAAATATTTATCCCGATGCCGCCGAGTATCAGCATTTATTTGAATTCCTTGTCTCGGTGACACCGCCATCAAAACCCGCAATCGTTAAACACAGTCACCCAGCTCTGCTTCGATAACGAGAGCATTTTCGGATCCTAGCTCGACCGTTGCAGCGATCGATGAACCTTGTCCACGGCTTACGATCCATGAATAATCAAACCCGATGATTTTGGGTTCACCACAGCCAAGTTGTGGCAGCGGTGTCGCATAACCCTGACCGGCTTCAAATCTGATAGCCCTAGTCGCTGATTTTCTCGCATCAGTGGCCGCGATCTTTTGACTATCTTGCCCCAAAGATTCGGCCCCCAGTTTTAGCTCGGCCAAAAGATCAAGCGAGTGGCCCGGACTCTTACTAACAGAAACTGTCGTATGAGCACGAATTGATAGAATACGCTTTCCCTGGGGCGGATTGATATTTAGTCTCACCGCGCACTCGCGCCCAACTTGTTTTAGTTTTTCGGGGTATCGGTCGTCCTCGATTCTAAAGTTGTTAAATTGAAACTTGACTGCGTAAACACTTTTTGAACGCCCCGTCTCTGGCAAGCGCTTCATGTCCACGTTGCCCGGTAGATCTGAGCGCGCCCGGCAGCCCGACCCCAGAGCAAACCAGTCATTTAAAACTGGCCGATCAGAGGCCACGGCTACCGACGCGCTCAGGGCAATTATAATCAAAACAAAACTCTTCACATTTTCCAACAACCGCATGTCTTCCTCGATTTTGCTATGACTCATAGAGCTCGCTAGTTACAAACCAACATCAATAATGCTGACTCCCACCGAGACGCGAGTTTCACAATTGACATCGCACTAGTGACGCCCCGACTTCATACTTTAGATCGAGTCCATCGACAAACATGATTAGATCTTCATACTGATGTGCCTTCTGCCCTGATACAGCAATGTTTGCCTGATAAAAACCTCGTGGGGCCCTGTTGCGTGAACACCATCCCTGATACCAAGTTGGCGTTGTGCTTACACTGAAGCGATCAACCCGCTGCTGAGTCAAAAGTGGACGATTGATGGCATAACCGTAAGGTAAGTTAACCGTGTACGGACTCACATTGAAACCAAAAAACGTACTTCGGGTAGACAACGCTCCTGTCGCATTTGCGGTTTTAATCACACCGTAGCTCAAACGTTGCGTCAACTGACCGATGTAAACGCCGGGAGCAATCATGGCGGGAACGCGGATTGAACAGTTCTTGCGATCAGCTAGCGATGGGGTTCCTCCCCCCGGAAGATCAACACCAAGTCTCGTAAAAACAACCGCCATATCATTACCATTGGCTGACGCAAACGCGTCTACATCCTTCTGGCAACCAGATCCTGCAATGATCGTTTGCGGTGATGATACATCCCACTGCACGGATTGCTGAGCATAGGCTGCTCCTTGGAGTGCGAGATACATCGCTCCTCCCATTAAAGACCAAACTCGCATAAACCCCTCCTCCGTCTCAATGAAGACGACTTGACTCACGCCATTGTGAGTATTTATGAGATGGTTTGCATGATGCATGCCACGCGTTTTTCAGCTAAAATCTCGCGCTTTCCAGCCAGACTGACCTGCTCGAATGATTTAACTCTCAACCGTTCAAGCCAAATTGGCCAAATTGGTGTAAACAATAGTTTTCATAATGGTCATCAGGCACACGGTAACTTCGCCGTTTTAAACTCCACGCTTTTTGGGTTTTTGGATAAAACCAGCGTTTTAGTTGATGATACCCAGGGGATCGTTCGAGCCACACTTGGTCGTTTTGGAATTTTACCGATAACCATTCGCCTAGATTTATCAAAGATGGCGGGAGCGTAAGCGATTTGAGCGGATTTAAAATAAAAATCGTGGTCTCAAGAAACGAGCGGAGTTGGCACAGCCTGCCCTCTGTTGACCCCAAGATTTTGTTCGCCGCTTTGTTGGTATCGCTTCTTATTCACCTGGGAAGTTGGATGGGGGCCGCCTTCATAAAGACACCACTAGTGAACACCGCGAATGATGCCATCAAAATAAGATCCATGACGGCTCAAGAACGTAGCGTTCTGGACTCTGATCAAAAGAAAATAGCAAACGCTAAACGTGTGATTGAAACTAAACAAGTCCCTACAGCAAGACCCAAAATCCCCACATCCTTAGGATCCCAGGATCATATTGCTCCAAAGGAAACTCGCATAGACGATCAGCGACTCGACCGCTCGAAAGCCGCAGATCCGGCCCCGACTCCAGGGGCTATTGGCGGTATTGAAACGCCATCTCAGCAAAAGCCAAAAGACCACCCACAACCTCAAAAAGTTGTTCCTAAGGTCATGGCTGGTCCAGGTCAAATGGCTGTTGATCCTGGAAAAAAAGATCCGTCAAAACTGTACGACAAATTGCTTCCAAACAACGCCGCAGAGGTCTTCAGTCAACCGAAAGGCGGCTTTGTAGAGCCCATTGACAAGATTGTCGCTGAAGGCGACCGCGTTGACATGAATACTACGAATTTTCGCTACATTTCCTATTTCAGTGGGCTGAGAAAACAAATTGAGATGGTGTGGATTTACCCCAGTGAAGCAATTCGCCGAGGCCTTCAAGGCGCCGTACAACTAGAAATGGTCATCGAAAAAGATGGGCGGGTTAGCAAGGTAAGGGTTGTCCAATCATCTGGCTACACAACCTTGGACGAAAACATGCTGAAAACCATTAGACTAGCCTCACCTTTTGCCCCATTACCAAAAAGCTGGGGAAAAGAACGTCTAGTGGTCACGGGATCTTTTCACTACATTTTATCTTTCGCGTCGCATTAAGTTGATTGGCAGAAATTTCAGCAAGCTACAACGTCGCAAGCGTCCTCCGGTCGGGACTTTGCTGGTTCTTTGGACTATCAATGTCCACTTTAAACAGCTATCATATCAACAGGTCTGATTAAAATTTACGCGCATTGAACGGTTAGCAGGAGATCAATTGCCTGTGGTGGGAACTTTCGCTCCAATGAAATTGTCATTAGTCGCGCTAATGTTGCTGGCTGTCTCAGGATGTGCGACCAACCGTTCTCGAGGGCTCTCCTATGTTCAAATGTCAAACAGCCAAAATGGCGGCCAATTAGAATCAAAATCGGCGGACGGCGAAATCTTAGGGGACGCGGATCCATCAATCGACTCCGATGGAAGCCCGGAAGACGACACCGCTCAGGAAGATCTTATCTCTAACTTGGACGACGCTGAGTTTTGCAAAGATAACATTTATGCTCAGCATCTCAAAAACACCTATCTGAGGCAAAATCCAAAGGCTCAAAGGCCAGAGAAAGCCTTCAAATTTGCAAAGAAGAATCGCCGACGGCGCTATCCAACTCGTTCACCTTACGATCAACGTGACGTCGAAGCTCTATATTTTGCCCGAACTAGAATGGTCGGTGAAACGGTACCTTACTTCGGAGCGATTCCTGTTGTCACGAACCCTAGGGTCGAGCATTGGATTCGTTACTTCAAAAATAACGGTCGCAATTCATTTCTAAAATGGCTCGTCAGGGGCGAATCGGTGCGAGATGTGGTCGTACCAATTTTAAAGACTGAAGGCTTACCTACAGAGTTCATCTTCCTTAGCATGGTTGAAAGCGGTTTTTCCAACCAAGCGTATAGCCACGCCAAAGCTACGGGACCATGGCAATTCATGCCCGGGACAGCTCGTCTGTACGGACTGCAAATGAACATGTTTATTGACGAGAGACGTGACCCCGCAAAATCCACTCTGGCGGCAGCCAGACACTTGCGAGACCTCTACGAGGAGTTTGGTGATTGGTATCTTGCGATGGCCGCGTATAACGCAGGCCCAGGCAGGGTCCGTAAGGCCATCAGAATGACCCAGAGCAACGATTTCTGGAAACTGGCGGATTCCGCTTACCTTCCCGTTGAAACTAAAAACTACGTGCCTAAGGTTCTGGCAGCTCTGCAATTAGCCTCCAACCCCTCAGGCCATGGTTTTGCCGTCACCGCCGACCCACTCGACTCGCTGCCAGCAAGCACAGTTTTCGTGAAGGCCCCATCCCAACTGGCGGAGATTGCGTCAAAGTTGAACATTCCAGAAAAGCTTCTTAGGCATTGGAACCCTGAATTGGTCAATGCGATCACCCCTCCAGTAAAATCGGGATCCAATGGATACCGTCTCCGTCTTTCCGCTAATCTCGCCGATAAATGGAGCGAGATTGAACCCTCACTCGAGATACTTGAGGTCAAGGACGTGCTCGTGCACAAGATTAGACGCGGAGAAACTATAGCAGCGATTGCTGCCCGCTACAGGGTGGACTCAAAACGAATTCTCGCTATGAACCCAGGCTTACGGGCCTCTCGTCTGAAAATCGGTGCCGAGTTAGCGGTGCCGACAACGGCAATTGTACCTAAAGCAGGTTCGATTAAAAAACAGGCAAAAGGGCAAGGTCGTTCACAAGGCTAGCCGATCGAACACGATTCCTCCAAGATAGTCTACCCCTTGCGCCCGCTATGGGGTCTTGTTACTCTCAGGTCCCAATATCTGAAAAAGCGTGATCAAAAAGATCCGCAAATCAATCCACCGACTCGGGGGGGGGGAACGAACATGAAAATCTTGGTTTTAATCAAGCAAACTCCGGACACGGAGACGAAGATTCGTCTGTCATCGGACGGCAAATCAATTGAACAAGGCGATGTGAAATACATCATCAATCCGTACGATGAATTTGCCATTGAAGAGGCCCTACTTCTAAAAACCAAATTAGGTAGCGGGGAAGTTGTGATCGCAAGTTTTGGCAGTGACTCTGCTAAAGAACTGATCATAAAAGGACTGGCCACAGGCGGAGATCGTGGACTGCTCATTAGTAACGCGGGTCTCGAGACTACCGACTCACTCGGTGCAGCCAAAGTCTTAGCGGCTGCCATCAAGCAAGAGAATGCCGATATCGTATTTTGCGGCAAGCAAGCTATTGATGATGACAACATGCATGTTGGCACAATGACCGCGGAAATTCTCGGATGGCCACACGTCAACGTGGTAACAAAATTTGAACTAAATGGGAAAACAGCTCGCGTTGAGCGTGAGGTTGAAGGCGGACAGGTCGAAGTTTATGACGTTCAGTTGCCAGCGATCTTCGGAGCGCACAAATCTCTGAATAAACCACGCTATGCTTCGCTACCTGGAATCATGAATGCTAAAAAGAAGCCTTTTGGTGTTAAATCGGCGGCTGACCTAGGCTTAGACGTCTCATCACTTAAAGCTCAGTCTGTGGTCAAAGGCTATAAGTACCCTCCAGAGAAACCTAAAGGAAAAGTGTTTGCAGGGGAACCTGTCGAAGCCATGGTAGAAAAAGTTGTTAAACTTCTTCGCGACGAAGCGAAAGTCATATAAGCCGGAGGCGTAGTCATGAAAGTTTTAGTTTTTGTAGAACAGCGCGATGGCAAGATAAAATCTTCAGCGTTTGAAGCCCTAACGGTTGCGTCCAAGATCGCAGGAAGCGCTTCGAGCGTGGCAGCAATATTGGTCGGCAGCGGCGTCGCAGGCCAGGCATCACAACTTGCCGGATGGGGAGCCGATACTGTGTATGTGGCTGACGCGTCTGAGAATGCTCTTTACAACATACAGAATTACACGAACGGCGTTGAGGCCGCGATAAAGGCGTTTTCACCTGAGCTTGTTCTAGGCGTTGCTTCGCCCATGGGACGAGATATTTTTCCTCGACTCGCCGCAAGAATGAACGGCGCCATCCTTACGGACGTGGTGTCGCTTGAGGGCCACGGAAGTGGAGTTAGCGGCGTCAAACCTATGTACGCCGGCAAGTGCCTAGCTGAAGTGGCTACCGAAGGAACCAAAATATCCTTCGTTACGATCAGGCAGAACGTGTTCGCGGCACAAAAATCAGGAAACGGGTCAGCCAATCCATCACCTGTCACTGCTGTAGCCGGCGACGGAAAAATCAAGACGATTGAAATCCGGAAAGGCAAAAGCGCAAAACCTGATTTGACTGAAGCTGCTTTAATCATCTCTGGCGGCCGTGCCATGGCAAACGCCGATAACTTCAAGATTCTTCATGAATGCGCCGACGTCATTGGTGCAACGGTTGGAGCCTCTCGCGCAGCTGTAGACTCTGGCTACGCCACACACGACATGCAGGTCGGCCAAACGGGAAAAACCGTGAATCCGAATCTCTATATTGCCTGTGGTATTTCTGGTTCCATTCAGCATATGGCTGGCATGAGAACATCTAAAGTGATTGTCGCTGTGAATACGGATAAAGACGCTCCGATTTTCGGTGTGGCGTCTTACGGTATCGTCGGCGACCTTTTTCAAGTCGTTCCTCTGCTTACGAGCCGATTTAAAGAGCTTTTAAAGTAACCAGCAAAGAATAAACAACATCAAAAAACCGGACCCGACTTTGTTGGCGTCCGGTTTTTTAATACAGATCTTTTGATGGCTTTCGATAGGTGAAGTCTGAGGTCACAGCCATGGATCTAAAGTTGCTCAGATTCAGAGCCGTTAAGTCCCTCCCGTATACAGCACCCGTATCGATTTGTACGGCGCCAATTTTTATTTCTCGCCTTACTTTTAGAATGGGGGTATGCCCAGAAATATGTCTTTTATGCGAGTCAATCCTTGCACTCGGAAATTCACGTTCCCACAAACAGCGATGCAGCGCCTCTAACACTCGACGATCGGGAGCATCTGATGGGTTTTTGTCAAAGGCCGTCAAAACGTCTAGATCACCCTCGTGCATCACAGCGTGACTAATAATCGCCTTGGGCGTCAGTAGCACTACAGGTGCGCTAAAAAGAAAATGCAGATGGGTTTGCGGGATACGATCCCAGGTCTTGACGTCATTGATTTCAGCATCGTAACTGCGAAATACACTGTCCCCGCCGTTGATACGCCAACTATCGACTTGATGCATGACCGATTTATAAATTCCCGTCAAAGCACGATGAAACCAAGACAGCTCTATCTTAGCCTTCTCCAATAGATCAGGCCTAAGACCCATAAAGGCAAGTAGAAAAAACATCTCATGATTCCCGATCACAATGTCGTGCGTACTCGCTTGTTTACCTCTCACAAAGTGTTCAATCACTTTACTGGTATCGGGCCCACGATCACACAAGTCACCTACGGACAAAATTTTATAGCGTCTATGACTGCCAGATTTCATGGATTTCTTTATCTTAGTCTCAAGCTCAATCAATGCATCGTAGCAACCATGAACGTCCCCAATGGCGTAAATTCGGCCATTAGAGGGGGCTTCAACATGGACTACAGCGTTAGGCATAAACTCTCAAATCTCCCTATCATTAAACAAATACAGCTCGAAACTCCTGGCTCGCGGTCACATCAGTACGCGGCCCTACTCGTACAACTCGTCCATTATGCATAACAACGACCTCGTCTGCAAAATCCACAGCGGCGGGTCTGTGCGCAATCATAACAACCACTGATCCGGCTTTAGCCAATTCACGCGCTCTCGTTAATACCAACTTTTCTAATCCGGGATCCAGCGCACTTGTACCCTCATCTATAAGGATATATGGCGACCGATGATAGATGAGCCTAGCCAACTGTAACCGTTGAGCCTCTCCTCCCGATAATTGAAGCTCTCCTGGGCCAACAAGCGTTTCAAAACCATTGGTCAACCGATGTGTATCCAATCGAAATCCAACAGCATCAAGTGCTTTTTCAACTTTTAACAGATCAATTTTTGAATTTGGATATGCAACATTTTCAGCAATGCTCCCAGGAAAAGTCGTTACAGACTGCGGCATATAAGAGATGTCCAAACCGCCAGCAAATGTTTTATCCACGGTGTATTTAATCCGTCCAGCGCCTGGCGAAACAAGACCCAGAATGGCAGCAAAAAGACTGCTCTTGCCAGCTCCAGAGGAACCCACGATGCAGTAGACTCGACCAGCCTCGAAAGTCAAAGTCACATGATTAACGGCAACACTAGCGCCATAGTTGACCGAGACATCATTTAACTCGATCCGTATTTGATCAGAAGCTTCTAGAGCCTGGATGGGACGAACGATGTCCAATGACGAATTTTTGAACTCATCCGCCGCAGAAAAAATCCTTGCGGCAGCCGCAACACCCTCACGATTACTATTGAAATAGCGGCCCAGCTTAGCAGCCGATTGGGCAAATAACGCGAGGCTTGCAAAAAAGGACATAGCTACCGCACCCGATATACGGCCGGTCGATATCTCGGCAAATGCCACCCCTAATGCAACACACATCGCTGTTACACCAAGAATTTCAATGATTGGACCAGTTCTGGCTTTCGAACGCGCAGCTTTCAGAAAGCCGCGAAAAAGATTTTCACTCGCAGACTTCATAGCCGCAATCTCCGAGTCTTCGGTGCCGTATTGCTTGATTGTTTCAACACCCAAGAGTCTCTGCTGAATCCATTCACCCAGCACTGAATTATCTTCAAGCGCCTGAGTTGATCGTCGTCTGATTTTTCGACCCAAACGGCTTAGTAAAGCAACCACAGGGGCAAGACATACCGCGAAAACAAAAAATAACTTTGGACTAAGGGCCGCTATTGAAATTGCCATAAATATCGCCTGAAAGCCCTCCCGAGGTAGCCCTCCAAAAAAGTGGACCACGTAATCCCGGCAGGTTCGAATATCCTGAGTCATCAGCCCACCAAGTCCCTCCTCGGTTTTAGCTACAGCTGACCGATCACGAAGCTCAGGCTTCAAAGCAACAAATGCTGCTACAAGATCTTGTCTCCAGCGAAATGCTATCTGTTCGCCGAGCCACTCCCATGTATACCACTGCCAAATCGTCAAAAACGATTTTAATGTAGCCACCACGACGAGCACCATGGGCAAATAAAAGTAAATGACTTTGACCTGAATTCCATCTGCACCCAAGTATTGGTGAAATAGCCCTGACCAGACCGGGCCCAGAACCTCGCTCCAAAGCAAACGATCACGATCTGGAACGATCAGCACTTGTAGCGCTGGACCTATAACCATACCAAGTAAAGCTGCAACTAATCCAAGAGCGAGTGCCGCCGCGTGTGCCGCATAGACGCGACCTCGCCACGCGGCTAGTGCCTGGATTATCCTTGAGTTGATTTGCGTGTTTTGCGATTTGCGTGTTTGCACTTTAGACTTCGTGGTGCGAAGAGGGGGACTTGAACCCCCAAGCCTCTCAGCACTGGCTTCTGAGACCAGCGTGTCTACCAATTCCACCATCTTCGCACGGCGCTTGGAGACGACTTTTTACCGTACGTCAGAGATGTTTTCTATTATTTTCGTAACAAGTCCATATTCCAGTGCCTCACCAGCATTCATCCAGTAATCCCGTGTCGTATCTTTTTCGACCTTGGATATTGGTTGCCCACACTCTTTAGAAAGTAACTCGTTGATTTTTTGGCGCGTTTTCAGGATCTCGCGAGCGTGAATTTCAATGTCTGAGGCCTGACCATAGATCTGCCCTGGAATGAGCGGCTGATGAATGAGGAACTTACAATTCGGCATTGAGAATCGATGTTGCTTCTTGGCAGCAATGTTGATGATCGTTGCTATCGATGCGCAGAGGCCAGTGTTGATGATTCGAACGTCAGAGCTTAAGAAGCGAATCGTGTCATAAATTGCAAATCCACTATTCACCTCACCACCTGGGCTGTTCAAATAAATATTAATGGGCGTATTTGGTTTTTCGTACTCCAGCGCGAGCAACTGATTAATGACTCGTTTCGCTACGGCTGCGTTTATGCCCTCGCTCACAAATATTGTGCGTTTATCGAGAAGTCGCTGCTCGGTAAGATGATAAGCCATCGCATCTAGACCCAGTTGATTCATCAGCTCCAGCGGTTGTTGGCTGTTTTCCATTGCTCATCTCCTGTATTCCGACGTTCTCTGGCGATTATCACCATGAGCTGAAATGCTAGCATTTCCTTTGAATTTCGTCCACGTAACGGGAACACCGTTTAGGCGTTGAGCTTTTGCCGACTACAACGCCTACGGCCACGACTTAAGTCACATGAGCACCAAAAAATCTCGCACCAGACTTATGGGAATAAACTGTGGACACTTTTTTTTGAGATCCTTCAACGCCCCGTAAATTCAACCTTCCAAGCCTAAGTGATTAAATCAACAACACTACCCGTAGTGTCTCCTGTTGACATTACGACACTAGGTCGCGTAGTGTCCAAGTTAGAGCAAAGAAGCATCTCGTCGCTAAAACCGGCGATTCAAAACAAAACCTGATTAAACTTTGGGCTTTCCAAGGGTGGGGATTTTTTATGCAAAATTTAGAACCGAACAAACTAGTAGCTACCGTGAATGCGGCCGCAAGCAAAAGCCAGCCTCCCCAGAAACCCGGGGCTCCGCAGGCCGAATACAACACATCTCGCGAACAGATCATGGTTGACGTCAGCAACGACGCGGGACGAATTTTCGAGGATCCGGAATACAGCAAAAAAGCTGCTCGCAAACTTTCTGGATTGATCTATGCAGAAGTCGAAAGACAAGACATACACTCGTTCACCGATAGTATAGAGCATGGCGTACGCCATGGATTAATCAACCAACGACTCCACACGTTCGTAATCAATAACCAGAGCATTTTGAATGCGGCAGTTAATAAACAGCAGGATGAGCGTTTTGAATATTTTGGTATCAGAACAATTTACGATCGATATCTGCTAAAAAATCCGATTTCAAGAGAGGTCATAGAGACTCCCCAATATTTTTTCATGCGCGTTGCTTGTGCGTTATCTGAAACTATCGAAGAGGCCATGGAACTATACGGGATGTATTCGACATTTGAATTTATGTCGAGCTCCCCCACCCTTTTTAATGCAGGTACGAGGCACGAACAGCTCTCGTCTTGCTTCCTGCTGGACTCGCCCGCAGACAGCTTGGTGGGTATCTATGACAAGTACAAAGATGCAGCCTTGCTAAGCAAATTTTCTGGTGGCATTGGTTTGTCGTTCAGCCGAGTAAGAAGCCGAGGATCGCTCATTCGGGGAACCAACGGTTTTAGTAATGGCGTCGTCCCGTGGCTTAAAACACTAGACTCTAGCGTCAATGCCGTGAACCAAGGAGGTAAGCGCAAAGGCGCTTGCTGCGTTTATCTTGAAACATGGCATGCAGATATCGAAGAGTTCCTTGAGCTAAGAGATAACACGGGTGATGAAGCACGGCGAACTCACAATCTGAATCTTGCCAACTGGATACCCGATTTATTTATGCAGCGCGTCGAAAAAGATGCTTTATGGAGTCTATTTGACCCAGCAGTAACGCCAGAGCTCGTTGACTTGTATGGTGACGCATTTACTAGCCGCTATGAAGAGCTAGAGCGTGAGGGCAGATACACTCGGCAGGTCAAAGCGCGCGATATTTACGCCAGGATGATGAAAACCTTGGCCCAAACTGGCAACGGATGGATAACATTCAAAGACAGTAGTAACAAGAAGTGCAACCAAACCGCTGATTCGAATCGAACTGTCCATCTATCCAATCTATGCACCGAGATCATTGAGGTTACGACAGCACAAGAAACCGCCGTTTGCAATCTTGGCTCAATAAACCTACCCGCTTACATAAAGCCAGACCACTCATTCGATTGGGATCTGTTACGTCGCAATGTGAAATACGCGATACGCCATTTGGACCGCGTCATCGATCTTAATTTCTACCCCATCGAAACCACTGAGAACTCGAATTTAAAATGGCGACCTGTGGGGCTTGGGATCATGGGGCTGCAGGATGTGTTTTTTGTGAAACGTTGGGCGTTTGACTGGCCCGAAGCTCGCGACTTCAATAAGAAAGTTATGGAAGAAATTTATCTTTCAGCTCTTACCGCAAGTGCGGAGTTGGCGGTCAAAGTGGGCCCTCACCCATCATTCGGGGAGACCCGGGCAGCAAAAGGAGAGCTTCAATTTGACCTTTGGGGCGTAACACCCTCCGAGGAAAACCGTCAAAAATGGGACAATCTGCGCACGAAAATAAAACAAACCGGATTACGTAACAGCCTTCTGCTTGCCATTGCACCGACTGCTACAATCGGTTCAATTTGTGGTAGCTATGAATGTATCGAACCTCAGGTCAGCAATCTATTCAAGCGGGAAACGCTGTCTGGCGAGTTTCTACAGGTGAATAGATTCCTCGTGGCAGAACTTAAGAAATTGGGACTTTGGACAGAATCGATCAGACAACAGATCAAACTAAACGAAGGATCTATCCAGAGTATACAAGACATACCCGAAAACCTCCGACTGATTTATCGCACTGCCTGGGAACTACCTATGCGCAGCCTCATCGACATGGCGGCCGATCGCGGAGCTTTTATCGACCAGAGTCAGTCACTCAATCTGTTTGTCGAAAATCCAAATATCGGAGTGCTCTCGTCCATGTATATGTACGCTTGGAAGAAAGGACTGAAAACGACATACTACCTGAGATCAAGGCCGGCCACCAAGATCGCCAAGGTTAACGCCGATAATCAGCGCTCCGCCGCACCGTCAAATTACACAGCAGAACAGGCTGTTGCTTGCTCCCTCGAAAACCCTGAATCATGTGAGGCTTGCCAATGACCATTCAGCCAGCAGGTGCCCCCCTGTTAAATCCTGGATTCAATCTGACACTACGTCCGATGCGGTATCCGGAATTTTACGAGATGTATAAGAACGCAATAAAAAACACATGGACGGTCGATGAAGTCGATTTCTCCACAGATGTAACCGACCTCGCACAAAAAATGGGGCCGGGAGATCGTCATCTCATTCAAAGACTCGTTGCATTTTTTGCTACCGGGGACTCTATCGTTTCCAACAACTTGGTCTTGAATCTGTATAAGCATATTAATGCACCAGAGGCGCGAATGTATCTCTCCCGCCAACTTTACGAGGAGGCGCTGCATGTTCAGTTTTACTTAACCTTACTGGACACGTACGTACCGGACCTTGAAGAGCGTGCCAAGGCGTTCTCGGCCATAGAAAACATACCCTCGATCAAAGCCAAAGCAGAGTTCTGCCAAAAATGGATCGACTCAATCAATAAGCTCCAAGAACTGCGCTCCCGCGATGAACGGCAGAGTTTTTTACTCAATGTCATTTGTTTCGCTGCTTGTATAGAGGGTCTGTTTTTCTTTGCGGCTTTTGCATATGTATACTACCTCAGGAACAGAGGCTTATTGCACGGCTTAGCCGCTGGAACAAACTGGGTTTTCCGCGATGAAAGTGGGCACATGGCTTTCGCTTTTGAGGTCATCAGACAGATCCGTAGTCAGGAACCTGAACTGTTCGATCACGATCTGGAACTCAAAGTCCGCCAAATGCTCAATGAAGCTGTAGAATGTGAAACCCAATTTGCAGAGGATGTACTAGGAAAAAATGTCCCAGGCATGACGCCCGAAATGATGCGTCAGTATTTAGAATTCATCGCAGACCAAAGACTGCTTGCCCTGGGTATAACGCCACAGTATGGACAAAAAAATCCATTTTCATTTATGGAACTCCAGGATGTACAGGAACTCACAAACTTTTTCGAGAGACGATCAAGCAGCTATCAGGTTGGCGTTACTGGAGACGTAGCATTTGATCTTAATTTTTAAAAACTGGCCTACTTAATTGTGCCAATCTAGCAAAGTCTCTTTAGTGATTTGTGCATAACAAACCACGACCAAACTATTTCTAGGACCCACGCAGGTGGGTTCTGCCTTAGGCAGAGACTTTATGTG
>Ga0315900_10000089_pt1 | contig 153702 bp, 112 predicted proteins | sample LakEriMetagenome_FD_203521 | JGI IMG/M metagenome (GOLD analysis project Ga0315900, IMG submission 203521) | Freshwater fungal communities from buoy surface, Lake Erie, Ohio, United States - Buoy 12 MA114 | ecosystem: Environmental > Aquatic > Freshwater > Lake > Lake biofilm | place: USA... | reverse complement strand
GATGGAGCTGACGTTCATTGGCTCAGAGGTTATGCCAACCTTTTGATGTTTATGTGCGATTGCCTACTCGCATATGACCAAGAAGAACTTTTTCTTCGCTGCGGACAACTTCTGTTTCCAAAAATCACAAGCCCATACCGAACATCGAAACAAAGCCGTTCGATCGATCCATTTGCTCCTGAGCCAATCATGGATTTGATCGCAGCAATTCATCTCATGGACTTCAAGGTTCGCGCACCGGAGCGTCTGAAATCCGCTCACGGTCATCTTCTCGCGATGGTCCGCGAAAGTCGCCTATGCTGGAAATGCGCAGTCACTGAAGAAGACAATCACTTCGAATGGATCCCTAATCCGAAGCAAACCGGAATTCTTTCCGTGAAAGTCTCACAAGAGATCATTACAGGCTGGCTAAATGTGTTAGATGAAATGGAAAAACTCTTAAATGGGGAGAAACTGATACCCTACTGGAGGGAATACTCGAGAGCGTACTTAAACCTTTCTGGCGAAAATGCTCAGGTACCAAGCAAAGGACTAGGAATCAACCTGAAGAAGGTCTTTCACGAGCCAAGGGATTTCAGCCTTATCTTGGCCATTCAGGGAACTGGTGTTGAGCCGTTTTTAGAAGAGGGTGATCTCTCAACCCCCGAGGCGTGGCAGCGCATGACGAATATATTCCGTGGTAATTTCATAGGATTTGCAATCTGGTTCAATTAATCATCTTTTTTTTAAGCGGATTGGCTGTGGATTTCTTGCCAAGACCTGGCAATCGTTTACAACATTTTCGAGATGTAAATCGCTAGGCCGATAGTGGATTCTAGGATTACTGAAGATCCGCATTTTTTAAGCAAGATCTACCTCAGATGAAGATTTGGATCGATGCCGATGCCGCGCCGCGAGAGTCGAAAGAATTAGTCTTTCGCGCATCGAAACGATTGGGGATCGAAGTTACCTTGGTCGCAAACCAATCCATTTCGCTTCCACCCAACCATCGCTTGGTCAACAGTGTGACGGTGCGCGATGGTGCCAACATTGCGGATCAGTACATCGTAGATAACACCACCGCTGGTGATGTAGCCATCACTGCCGACATCCCACTGGCCGCTCAACTGGTAGCCAAGGATGTGTTTGTAATCAGCCCTCGAGGTGAAGTCTACGACGACAGGAATATCGGCTCTCGTTTGGCATCTCGTGATTGGCTGGACGCAGCACGCGGGGCAGGCATGGCAATTTCTGGGCCACAACCCTATAGCCAAAGAGATCGAGTCGAGTTCGCCTCAGCCCTGGATCGCATTCTAACTCGGGCAATTAAACTGCGCGACCAATCTGCCTCGAAACGTCCCACACCTCAAATTGATCAGCCACCACCCGACTCCGCCCCCCACAATTCTTAGAAACAAGAACTCCTCCATCGATGATACAACTAAAGGGGAAACCTTGATGATTGTGATTCTGAAATAAAGGTTTCAGCCCTATTTTTTGCCGCAGTCACCACATCTTACTCTCATTGCGATGGTATCATCATAGCGTAAAGAATTGGCAGTTAATTTACGTTAACCCCAATCGATTCACCTCCATTACTTCGACCGGTACCATCATGTCATCGAAGATTGTTTTTACTGTTATTTTCCTAACGCTACTTTCTTGGTTCCTCTTGATGTCAGTCACTGGAACTGCGAGTGCTCAGGAATCAAAAGCAAACACTGAAAACCCAGACGATGTTAATCTTGAAGGGCGATTCAATTTTTGGCTCAACGATCAATTCCAACGCCACCCAACCTTTGCAACACAACTCGGAAATCACGATTACGACCATCGGATGGATGATCTTTCTCTCAAGGCAAGAAAAGAAGATCTACGGCTTGATCAGAAACAACTTGCAGAATTACAAAGTCTTGATCGGACTAAACTAAGCCGCAATGCGCAGATCGATTTGGAGATCTGGGAGCATTATCTCAAATACCGAATCTGGCAAGCGACCAATGCTGACGACTTCAGTAACGATCCGAGAATTTATCTTACCTACTGCTCGGACAGTGTTTTCACTATGCTGACTCAATCGACTCTCTCGAAACATCGAGCGGTCGAATATGCCGGTAAAAGAATTCTTGGCGTACCCGCTGTGATCGCGGCCGCTAAGGAATCCTTAGGTCGTCCACCTCGCGTTTTGACAGATATCGCCATCAAACGAACCGAAGGTGCCATCACTTTTTATGAGAAAGATATTTTTGTCCTTGCGGACGAAAGCCCACAACTGAGTTCTTTGCGAGAACCATGCAAGATCGCGGCCGACGCGCTCCGCGATTACAAAACTTTTCTAGAAAAAGAAATTCTCCCGCGGTCCGATGGCAATTGGCGAATTGGCAAGGAGAAATTCAGCAAGAAACTTGAAATGGAATTAGACTCCGGCTTAAGTGCTGAGGAAGTAATCGAAGCGGCGCGTTCGGAAGCCGATCGCGTCGAAAGCGAAATGGCTTTTGTATCCAAACAGCTTTGGCATCGTATGTTTCCTACCGAAACGGTTCCTCCCGATAACGAAATTGGTCGTCGCACTATGGTTCGCCGCGTTCTATTCGAACTAGGCAAACAACATGGGAAACCAGAAACACTTGTCGACGATGCGAAGAATACGGTTACGGCAATCAAAGAGTTTATCTCACGAAAAGGTATCCTTACTCTTCCTAATCCTGATCAATGCTCCATCATTGAAATGCCTGAGTTTCAACGTGGCTTCTCGGCAGCCTACCTGAATCCTGCACCGCCACTTGATAGCAAGGCCAAAAGCCTCTACGCCATCGCTCCCCCACCTAGCGACTGGCCGGAAGAACGTCAGGAAGCTTTTTTCCAGGAATACAACAACTACATGCTGCAGATTTTAACGATCCATGAAGCCTATCCGGGTCACTACGTGCAACTCGACTACTCCAATCGTGTCGATTCTCTGATTCGAAAGATACTCTACTCAGGAGTGTTTGCAGAAGGTTGGGCCGTCTACACGGAGCAGATGATGCTGGATGAAGGTTACGGTGAGGGAGACCTTGCGTTACGACTTCACCAACTCAAGTTCTACCTTCGCGCCGTACTGAATGCGATGCTGGATTATTCGATGCACTGCACCGACATGACGGACGAAGAAGCGATGCGATTATTGATGGAGCGAGGCTACCAAACCGAAGGTGAAGCTTACGGAAAAGTCCAACGAGCAAAACAGAGTTCCTGCCAACTATCAACCTACTTTGTTGGCAGAACTGCTTTCTATCGTTTACGCCAATCGGTTCAACAAGCGAGAGGAAAAGAGTTCGACCTAGGAAAGTTTCACGAGGAAGTGTTGCGATGTGGCACTGTCAGCGTGAAATATCTGCCTGAACTTGTTCGCTAACAGAAACTATTTTCCTTACCGTATTGCTTGCTCGCGTCTTCCTTCACTAGTTAACGCGACAGCAATAAAACTAACAGGTAAAAGTAGCTTTTGCGAGTTATGCGAATATTTTGGAGAAGCATATTAAACAGGTGACTCAGCGCAGATCCCTACTTACCCCGTGAATCAAACTCTATTCCATACCATCCCTCTCCCTGGTACAGCGAAAGGTAATTTCAGATGCCCATGATGACGCGACTGTTCGTAGCAATTCTGTTGTCAGCAATGTTTCTTCTCAGCACTAGCGGATATTGCGAGGATGCTAAAACAAAAACCATCCATCAACAACCAAGCTATACCGTACAGTCACCGCAGGTTGACTTAGCGATCACGGAAACAGGTGGCCACATGTCGCCTGTTACTTTTTATCGTGATACGGAGAAGCCGATCCAACCTTACTACGTCAGTCCATGGCAAGATGAACCCGCTTCGGAAATGCCCGTCCCCGTTTTGGTACCGCTGCGAGGGGACTTCTTCTGTATGCCATTTGGAGGAAACAACGAAAGCGTAGGAAACGAAAAACATCCTCCACACGGCGAAATCGCCGGAGCGAAATGGAAGTCCTTAGGTATTCAGAAGAACGGCAAGGTCACAACCTTAGCTATGACCATCGATACCAAGTTACGACCCGGTAAAGTTACCAAGGAAATAAACCTTGTAGACTCACATAACGTTATCTACACCAAACATACGATCGAAGGATTTGCGGGCCGAGTACCACTGGGACACCATGCCACGTTAGCCATGCCCGACCAAGAAGAAACAGTTCGACTTTCGGCGAGCCCTTTTCAATTCGGCATGACTTATCCTGGTACTTTCAGCGATCCCAAGCAGGGCGAATACCAATCTTTACAACCTGGCACCAAGTGGAACTCTCTCGATAAAGTACCCGTTGCTTGGAAAGGTGCACCCGATGCAGACCTTACGAAACTACCGGCCCGAAAAGGATACGCGGACCTCATCCAACTGATTAATGAACCTTGGGAAAAAACGAACGGTCCAGCTTGGATGACAGCGACCTTCACTAACCAGAACTTTATTTGGTTTTCCCTAAAGGACCCAGCCGTTTTGCGTAGCACCGTATTCTGGATCGAGAACCACGGTCGCCACGGTCATCCATGGAAAGGTCGAAACAATTGCCTTGGACTTGAAGATGTGACTGCGTATTTCGCTGACGGCCTGAAAGCATCGACTGAAGAGAACATTCTCAGCAAGTCGGGTATACCAACAGCGGTCGAACTCAAGAGCGACCGACCAACCACCATCTTGTACATTCAGGGCGTCGTGAAAGTACCAGACGACTTTGAACAGGTTCAGACTCTAGAATTCTCGCCCGGTGAAGTTACATTCGTATCGACCCACGGTAAGAAAGTCAAAGCTGCCGTTCAGCATGAATTTCTTAAATCGGGAAAACTCTAATATCTCTAAGCTTCCCGGAGAATTTGCATTTCAAAAGACGATGACGAATATCGCACGCTGGAATAACTCAAAGTGCGATATTCGTCGTTCCGCATACTAACCTCGATAACTTTTCCCGGGCCATTCGCTCCACCATTTCTGAAACAGCTTTAATTGCGATTCAGCATAGTGACGTTGGCTGCTGGAAAGTCGATCTGTCTCATTAAAATGCAATTCATAATCAGAATCGCCCAGCAACACGAGTAGGTACTTGTAGTAGAGAACTAAATCGGGTCCCTCATCAAAACGCGATAACTCTCTGAGACCGCACTCCAATTCCGAAGCGAGTTTTCTCGCCTCCACATCACCGGCAGCAGCAAGCTTGCACAAATGAATCAAATGAAGAACTTCTCTCGGCAAACAGTTCCCAATCCCAGTGATTGCTCCAACGGCGCCACAGCGAACAAAACCGTGAAACACTTGCGTGTCGACACCAACCATCAAGAGAACATTCTGATCGGCATGAGTAATATGTTCGGCAGCGTAACTCAGTGAATCGGCACCGCCGAATTCTTTAAATCCAACTAGGTTAGGAAACTCTCTTCGAAGGTCGAAGAATAGATCAGCTTTGGTTTCGAAACCGTAGTAGGGACTGTTATAGATCACCGCTGGAAGTTGTGGTGCAGCACCTAGTATTGCTGCAAAGTGCGCACGCTGCGCAGCGGGTGATGTACCACGCGATAGAACGCGAGGTATGACCATCAGGCCCTTGGCGCCGACTTGTTGTGCATGCGCGGCATGGGCTGCTGCTATCGCTGAATTCTGTGCTCCGGTTCCGACGATGACCGGCACACCTGCCTGAGCCAATTGCCGAACCCCTTCCTGTCTCTGTTGATCGCTGAGCAATGGCCAATCGCCCATCGATCCGCAGTACACAACGCCGTTCATCCCAGCTGCCATCATTGCCAAACCCTTTTTGACCAAGGCGGCATAGTTGGGAGTACGGTCCTTCAAACAAGGAGTCATTAATGCAGGCACACTGCCTTGAAAAATACTTGAGTTCACCGAATTTTTCCCTGTTGTTGCAAACAATCGTTACTGACATCGCCTCTAGCGTTTTATCCCTCTAGTGCAATGCTCTGTATTTTTAAAAGTTACTGACACTATACTTTAAAGCTGCTGACACTTAACAGAACCAAGCCGACAGTTTTACACATTGATCAAGCTGATGAACACCCAGCATGACAATCCTTTCAACTGCAATAACACGGCTATGCATATACCCTCCGTAGCGTTAAGTCTAGCTTTTTTCTTCGCCTAGCACTTGGCGGAGAAAAGCCCTGAATTGGCAATCCGCGCACAAATCAAGGCACTTCTACGGAATCAGCGACGACTAGTAACCTGCCACTCTTTCTAGATCACCTTTGCAATCGATTCAGCAAATACCGTCGCCGATTGTGGATGGTTTCTCAGCCAAAGTTCCGGTTCGATCAACTCGAGCTCCATAACGGCTAAGTTACCCTGATTATCTCTTACTAAATCGACTCTACCATAAGCAGGTGCCGGTTCGCACGCTGCCAGCGCGCGCTGCGCAAATTCGATTTGCTCTTCGGTCGCTACATGGTGATAAACCTTTCCACCATGATCATCTTGAACACGAAAATCACCCGGCTTTGCGACCTTTCGAACCGCATGCGTAAAACGGTTCCCAAAGAACATCAGTGTATCTTCTCCATCCCGCAAGATACTTTCTTGAAACGGCTGCAAAAGAAATGACTCATCGAGCAATAAGGGCCTGATGATCGCTTCCAGACTTGACGCTTTATTGCGATCGAAGCGATAGGTGTGTCGGGCTGCCCCGGAGATACAGGGTTTGATAATTGCTTCGTTCCAACCAGTTTCTTCAAGTAGCATCAATAAGTTCACTGAACTACCACGCTCAATAAACCTCGATGGAACTGTTGTTATTCCCCGCGTTTGCAGATCTGCCAGATAGTGCTTATCGATGTTCCAGGAAATCAATTTGGCATCGTTGCATAATCTTGTTTGCGTTTTGACAAAGGATAGCCAATCCTGGAATTCGCTCTGCCTGTCGAAGTAATCCCAGGTTGTCCTAAAAACGGCGCAGCGAAACTGTGACCAATCAATATCTGGCCGAGACCAATCAACACGCACTGAAGAAATACCAAGCTGCGAAAGCGCTGCTTGCAACAGACCATCATCTTGAAGAATATTGCTCAGATACCAGTCGCCCTCGGCAGCTGTGGTCGCCGTGTATCGCCTATCGGTCAGTAACGCAACATCCGCTCTTTGCACTTTCAACCAATCCGTATTCGATTAGAAATCTTTAAAAAACCTGCCATACGCAAATTGACGAAGAAAAAATTAGCGTCACGAAACACCAATCGCTTTCGAGTCACCTACTTTACCATCCTCACAACACTCCTCCCAGCCATTGATCGGGGTTGCATTCGTGTCGCGTATTTTGTTGTTGTACCGGTCCCAGACTCTCCTAAACCAATCCCCAAAATAGCTATTTCCCAAACTCCACTCGCAAAACGCATACCATTCAAAAGGAACCGGTTTTACATTGAATTATCGAAATACTCACATCCCATAAACGGCTCGAGGAGAGGCAGATCGATTAAGGGAACAACCTAGATGAGCAACGAGGAATAAGGGCCGTATCATTGATCACTAACGCCTATGTATTGAAAACATTTTCTCATCATGGGGTTAGAGGAGCGTCATTATCTTGAAAACATTTCCAGCTTCGATTTTGGTTCGAACTCATTTCGCAACGCTGAACTGCGGTCGGATTGACAGGCTTTCTGCTAATCTTCTAACTGAAGGGCGATGCGAATTTGTCTCGCTGTGGCAGGCACAGTGCTGCTGATCATTCTCTGTCGCATTGCAGTGAATTAGTTTCCGCTGCGCCGACGCCCTCTTGCACAATTTCACCAGCCCAAAAACGAGCCAAGCTGTAGTGCTATCTGTAATATTGAGGTAGACTTCGGATTCCTTGATCTTCTTTTTGAGACGGAACCAATTTACGAAAAAGCATCGCCTTTGGAACTTGGGAATTCCAGGTTCAAGTGGCGACACAGAAAAGGAAAGTTCTACCAATAATGAAAAAGCTCCTTCTGCTGACTCTTTCTATTTTCCTGGTAAGTCCCCACGCTTCCCGAGGAAACGAAGATGTGTTGGGTAAAACCGAGTTAGATCGAAAGGTTTTGCCAATACAAGAACCCCAGCGTCCCCACATTAAAGAGTTGGATGCAAGAAATTCGAAGCCGCCTCCACGTTGGCAAGTTTCCGCTCCGAAGGACGCACCGAATGTGATCGTCGTTCTTATCGATGATATTGGGTTCGGTCATTCGAGCACTTTTGGTGGGCCATGCTCGATGCCGACCCTAGAAAAACTTTCCGCCAGTGGTTTGAAGTACAACCGTTTTCACACTACGGCTCTTTGCAGCCCCACACGAACAGCTCTTCTAACGGGCTACAACCACCACAGCAATAACGCCGGAGCGATCATGGAACTCGCAACTGCGTTTCCAGGTAACACTGGTATTAGGCCTCAGAGCATTACTCCGATGGCAGAAGTGCTGCGCATGAATGGCTACGCTACGGCGGCTTTCGGAAAATATCATGAAACTCCTCCTTGGGAAGTAAGCGTCAGTGGTCCTTTTGATCGTTGGCCGACGCGATCCGGCTTCGATGAGTTCTATGGGTTCATTGGAGGTGAGACGAATCAATGGGATCCAATGATCGTGCATGGCACAACGTCAAAACGTAAGCCAGAAAATGATCCCGACTATCACTTCACCACCGACATGACAACTCAAGCGATCGCTTGGATGCGAGCAGAACAGTCACTGACACCAGACAAGCCATTTTTCATGTACTTTGCCACCGGCGGTACCCACGCTCCCCATCATGCTCCCAAAGAATGGATCGATAAGTACAAAGGTAAATTCGATATGGGGTGGGATAAACTTCGTGAACAAACTCTGGCGAAACAGATCGAACTTGGAGTTGTTCCCAAAGGTACACGTCTAGCTCCCAAACCAGAAGCGATTAAGGACTGGGACGCATTGAGCGAAGATGAAAGAAAACTATTTGCTCGTCAAATGGAAGTATTTGCTGGATTCGCATCTCACACCGATCATGAAGTGGGGCGATTAGTTCAAAGCCTAGAGGACATGGGTGAACTCGATAACACACTGATCGTGTACATCGTTGGCGACAACGGATCCAGCGCCGAAGGTGGTATGGTTGGCATGTTCAACGAAATGACCTACTTCAATGGTGTTGCCGAAACAACAGAATTCATGCTCCAAAAGATCGACCAATGGGGCGGGCCAGAGTGCTTTAACCATTTTGCGGCCGGTTGGGCCGTTGCTGGTAACACCCCCTTCACTTGGACAAAACAAGTTGCAAGCAATTTTGGAGGAACACGCAACGGCGTTGTTTTCCATTGGCCTAAAGGTATCAAAGCGAAAGGTGAGATTCGAAGTCAGTTCCATCACGTTGTGGACATTGCGCCGACCATCTATGAAGCGGCGAATATCCCAGCTCCTACCGAAGTTAATGGTGTCAAGCAAAGTCCTATCGAAGGAATCAGCATGGCCTACACCTTCGATAAACCGGATTCAGCAGACCGCCGTAAGACTCAGTATTTTGAGATAGCAGGCAATCGAGCTGTTTATCACGATGGCTGGCTTGCAGGAACTATCCATAAAGCGCCATGGGAGGATCAACCTCGACACCCTCTCGCTGGCGATACCTGGGAACTCTACCATGTGGATGAGGACTTCAGCATGAGCCGCAATCTAGCTGCGGAAAATCCAGCGAAACTCAAGGAGCTTCAAGCTCTATTCACGCAAGAAGCGATCGATCATTACGTTCTTCCCATTGATGATCGAACGATCGAACGCTTCGATTCCAAAATTGCTGGACGCCCTGACCTGATGGATGGCCGAACGAACTTGACCGTTTATCCTGGCATGGTTTACATGGCTGAAAATGCTTTTATCAATGTAAAAAATGCGTCGGTTGATATCGAGGCTGTTGTCTCGGTTGAAGAAGGTAAAAACAACGGAGTAATTCTCGCGCAAGGAGGTAGATTTGGTGGTTGGGCATTCTGGGTTAAAAACGGAGCACCGATGTACTCCTACAACTTTTTAGGATTAGAGTTGTTCCAGGTTGCGGGTAAGGAAACCATGAAACCAGGTAAACACACGGTGAAAGTTGCCTTCGAATATGAAGGAGGCCAAAAACGTGGCGCCGGCGGAACCGCCAAACTCTTTATCGATAGTAAACAGGTCGGCCAGGGAACTATTGGCAGTACTCATGCGAATGTCTTCTCACTCGACGATACGGCCGATACTGCGGTCGATACTGGAACACCAGTCGACGAAGAGTATGGTGAGGGTCAAAAGAACGCATTCACAGGCAAGATTGAGAAAGTCACGATCCAAGTCAAATAAATCTGACCATGAGCGATTGCTGCCTCGGAAGCAAAACATCCGAGGCAGCAACGAACCATGATTATCTTGCCGAGGACACCTCAATCGAAGTGAATTCTTATCTTAACTGCGGGGTAATTTTGCGAAGTCAATATCGGGTCGATCTTTTTCGGACGAGACGCGGGTAAATGTTTCGCCCGCACTTCCCGTTTCATTGAAGAAACCGCAATTTCTCAAAAAGAAGACATTCCCCTCTGCGCCGCCATTGAAATCGAGTCGATGCCGCCCGCCCCCAGTGGGATCGACAGAGAATCGCGCACGGATACATTCGTGCCAACGTCCCTCGACATCGCGCACCCATGGGTTTCCGTAATTGGCACTTCTCTCAAGATGGCCGCGAGATGGATCAAAACTTTCAAGGAAGGAATGAAAACCCTTAAGATAGGTGTCTGTCTTGGGGCGTCGGAAACTAGCAATCAACCTCCACTCGCCTGCCCCCTTATCTCCAAACCACGATGTATAAACGGTGCGGCCTTCGCCATCCGGTTTTACCTCGGTAAGAAAACGATAGGTCTTTCCCGCAACCCAAGGATAAACCAAAAAGCTTTGTCCGCCGGATCCCTCGTTACCAAATTCTCCTACACGAACTTCCGGTCCCTTCGCTATTAAAACGATACGTTGATCCTCAGGAATATCTTTTGGGTTATCGGTTTGAAATGGACTCCAAATCGAAAACAATACTCGTCGCTCATCAGGTCCATTTACCTGAATGCCGAAATAGCCTTCCCCAAAACCATTCGCCATGAAATAAGAACCAATTGGGTCTTGGTCCTTCGGCACAGTAATCTCGCTGTACGCATATTCGATTTTTTGATCTCGTGGAACTGAATAACTCAGGTGAACCGATGGTCCGCGACGGCCCCAATAGAACATGTTCCCATCATTCGTTTTCACATAGTCAACCACCAGTCCAGCGGTTGAAGATGTGAGAATCAAATCACGAACTTCTGCAAATACAGTTCCCTCGCGTTTTGTCCCCTTTAGATCGACCCTTACATATCCTGCCTGCTTAACCTCGACCTTACCTAGCTCATGCCGATTGAACTCCTTCCCTTCAATCGCCATCGACAACTTTTCGCTTCCGATATCTGCCTCGATCAACGACTTTCCTTCAGGAACCCTAGCGTTAATTGCTAGATCCAATACCGCGCCGCGATCGAGGTGAAAATAGATGGAAAACACTCCAGCCTCATCACCCCATACAAGCCCGTTGCGTCGCAACCCTTCACCATCAACCTTAGGGGCAGTCCGAAAAGCATTACCGGCAACAGGAATCGACCACTCTTCTGCTGATAATTCTTCGCTGCAAGTCACTGCAAGCACGCAACAAAACAACAGGGTAACAATCCAACTCATTTGCTTCATAATTTTTATGCCATAACCGCTAGTGAAGAATCTACAGACAACTACATTTTCCTAAGGAGACATCGATCTCGAACCATGGTCGCTTTTGTTAGGATGAAAACGAACCGCTCTATGATACAACGGTCACTAACGAATATCATTGACCTATCCTGTAGGAGCTAGGCGTTTCCTCCTCGACTCTCGAAGATAGTCACGATTTCATTGCAGTAAGGCTAATCTGTCGAAGGTAAGGAATCGCCTAAAACACATAGGGCAAAGCTGTGCCGCTAGCCATCCTACTTCTTTTATTTCCGAAGTCCCTGAACACGTCTTGGCAATTTAAAAATACCGATACGATCCGGAGATCACTTGACGAACACGATACGACGACCCCAATGCGACATGCGCTCGAACTCAAATGCGCTCACCCGCAATCATCACTCATCAATTTCTGTGAGCGTTGGAGCCCAAAGATTCGGCTTTAACGCTGGAGTCATCCCGCTTGCGGGTTTTGTTGAAGCTACTGCCTTGGCTAAAAGTAGCGACAGTTCATCGACTACTGGCTTTAACTCCGACTTTTCGGCAAGATTGGACTTTTCTAAGGGATCAGACTCGTGATCGTAGAGTTCACGCCCTCTCTTGCCCCCATCCCATTCGGTGTAGCGATAACGTGACGTTCTGAGGGTGTATCCAAAGAACTCACCATTCTTTTCATTTCCGCGAGTCACTTGGGTTATTGCCCAACCGCGGCCAGTCGAGCTTGGATCTTTAAGAATCGGTACTAAACTCTGCCCCTGCAAATTAGAAGGTTTCGATATACCAGCCAATTCGGCGAGTGTCGGATAAATATCAACTTGCGAAATGGGCGTTTTCGCTGCAGAGCCCGGCTTGGTAACACCTGGAGCAATAATGAGCAGAGGAACTCGTGCACTTTCTTCGAACAAACTCATCTTTTGCCAGAGTCCATGCTGTCCCGTATGGTAGCCATGATCGCTGGTGAAAACGATGATGGTGTTGTCGGTTAGTTTCAAGCGATCTAAAGCTTGAATCACTCGTCCCACTTGAGAATCCATAAAGCTGATGCTTGCGTAATACGCCTGCAGAACTTCTCGTCGCAAATCATCGGACATAGCGTCCTGTTCTTTTTTACCACTGGCCAAGGCTGGCGCTGGAATATCCTGACGGTCTTCCTCAACTCCTCGAACAACCGGCATCGCCACCTGATCAAATAGCTTGAAATACTTATCAGGTGCAACATAAGGAGTGTGAGGCCGAAAAAGTCCCACACTGAGAAAGAATGGCCGATCTCGTTTGACTGCGAATCGCTCTAACATCCAAACAGCATCATCTACCAGAAGTGAATCTGTATGTTTATCTTCATCCGCAGGAGAGGCATACCAACTGAGCGTTCCACCGAATTGATTTGGAACCAACGATTTTATTTTCGGATGCTCCTGCAGGCGATCGACACCTGCCGGATTCGCTTCTAGTTCCCATGATGCAGGATCATCATGACCATCGGTACCAATCGAGTTAGGAACGTTGTAATGATAGAGTTTGCCGACACGTGCGGTGACATAGCCACTGAGCCTAAAAGCCTGCGGCAAGCTACAATGCGTTGGAATCGTTTGTCGAAAAATCTGACCGTTTCGCAGAATCCCATTGCTGTTGGGATAGAGCCCTGTCAGTATCGCGTTGCGACTAGGACCACACAAGGGAAAGGCACAGTATGCTCTATCGAAACGTAAACCACGACCTGCAAGCTGATCAAGATTTGGAGTCTTCGCTAACGGATCTCCGTAGGCACCCATCAGGTTAGCTAAGTCATCCGACATGATGAAAAGCACATTAGGGGGCGATTGCTGAGCATACGTAACACTGCCGAAACCGATCAATGAGCCGACAATCAAGAGGACGACAGGAAAGGTAGACTGAACGATCATTGATCCAACTCACTCTCGTTTACTTTACAAATCATTTAGGAAAATGTTGCCCAGGAATTGCATTACGAGGTTTTAATTCGAAGAAGCTTAATCTTGAACGACCTGCGGATATTAAATCAAAGCTAGATGCATTGCTCCACAAAAAACAGAAAAACTTTTTATGGCAGATGATCTGAGTCTATTTTCTAGGCTGACGACTCCCGGCGCTTCGCCGTTTGACGTGAACGAACTTGAGCAACCTAAGAATTTTCTCAACTGAAGAACGACCACTTTTCTGCACGGAGTCTCACGCACAAAGATATGCAAGGATTATTGCAAATTCCCATCGCTTGAGTCGCTATCCCTGACAGACTTGAGTTGTTTCCGGCAAATCATCGTGCGGGACCCTACATGCTGTAGCCCAAATCAGCATCAGAGAATGTGTTTAGGCCCCGCTACATCATGAATCACAACTTTTTCAAGTTGAGAGTAATTATCTCTCCATGTTTTTGCCAATTGCACAAAGCTACTGACATGCTCAGGACGATCTTCCCAAATTTCCAATACCGCAAGATTGCGATGTATGATGTCCTGTTTGATAAAATTGCTTTTCACTTCCAGCGTATCGCGACCCTTCTGACCAGGCTGTCCGCGAAAGTAGTGCGAATGAAATTTCAAATCATTCTGTTCGCAAAGCTCAATGACTCGATAGCTGTGCTTGAAAGGTCTGCCGGTCATTAAGACAACTTCAGTATTTTCATCGCAGACGTCTCGACGATAGGCGGCAATCGTAGTCGCAACCCACCAATCTTCACCAGGCTTATCGGGAACGATTGGAGGAATCAAGGATTCCTCTCGTCCCCACCACCCCTCGAAACCAAACGTTCGTCCGGTAGCTTCGAAATATCTGCGTTCTCCCGTTTCGCGATCGGGAGAATAGAACAACGTTCCATCGAAATCATAAATCACGACTCGACGCTTTCGCTGATTCATCCTAAACCGCTTTCAAGTAACATTGCCAGAAGTGGCTTGTCGCGATCGACAATACACTCCAAATCACGTACTCAACAGATCCAACCGGGATGCTTGCGTTCGATAACGAAATATTCATTTCTCTGCTGCGTGCAATACGGAAACGAAATTTCGGTACGAAGTCTCGGTACAATCAGCGAGTAAGCCTGCCATTGAGAGTAAAAAAGAGGTCAACCAATAAGCCGGGTTCTGTTTCGATAGTTACGAGAACCATCTAGACGATCATTAATCTGGGACGCGCATTGCTGCGTCGCCTCTAGCGATCAACCCGGAGCTTAGGGCGGTCCGAGCCGAACCGCGCACGGTCGGTGCAAGCACCTAGCGTGACTACACTCCTGTTCGATCTTGCTCCGAGTGGGGTTTACCAGGCCGCGAAGTCACCTTCGACGCCGGTGAGCTCTTACCTCGCCGTTTCACCCTTACCACGCTCTGGTCCCGAAGGACCAGCCGTTCGGCGGTTTATTCTCTGTGGCACTTTCCCTGATCTTACGACCGGTCGGCGTTACCGACCACTCTGCTCTGCGGAGCCCGGACTTTCCTCCGCGGGAACACCACCGAAAGAATCACGAGGATTCCTTCTTTGGCAGTTCCGGCAGCGATCGTCTGGCTAACCTCGCATCGCATTGTAGGCGAATCGAGCAAAGCTGAGTACCGAGTCCGTCGGTTCGACTACCCAATTACATCGATTAAACCACAATTTGGCGGATTGGAAGAATTTTGGGAAAAGTCCCCTCGCCTCAGATCACCCGAGATGCTTTTGCCCACGGCCGCAGGAGCATCGCATCCTAACTAGACCTCTCTTGGAAAGTAAACTTACCCAGGAGTTCTATCAGTTTTCCGAATGATGAGCTGAACTTAGCTGATTCAGGAGCAATATAGGCCGAAGAAATGTATTGATTATCCTGCCCTCGATGGGAGATCTATCAAAAACGGTTCGGCACCCTTTCCCATAAGAAAAGATGTTTCGCTATGATAGAAGCCAACATCCGGTCAGAAGGTGGCGAAAAAGGCCTTTGGTTGAGTATTCCGTTGGCAAACTGCATCGGCCAACACCAGCTAACTCTTGTGCTTTTGTTTCTCCCAAATGCGGATGTCCTTGGCGAATCAAGACAGTGAGAGAGGTGGATATGACAGGGGTAGCTAACTCCTCGAAGGGCGGGGAAAGCGATGCGCGTCGCGATGATATTACCGTCGAAACATTTTCCTACGATGATGGTATCGTACGAAAGTTTGCGCTGGCGACCGTGTTCTGGGGAATAGTCGCATTAATACTCGGTATCTACGTTGGTCTGCTGGTTGTATATCCCCATTTGACTTTCGGATCTGAGTTTCTCAGTTTCGGGCGACTTCGCCCGTTGCATACGAACGCTGCCATTTTCGCTTTCGGCGGAAATGCCATGTTCGCCGCTGTTTACTATGCAACCCAGCGACTTTGCAAAGCGAGAGTGTGGAGTGGCTTCTTAAGCTTTTGTCACTTTTGGGGATGGCAATTGGTGATCCTCTTGGCGATCGCCACCATACCGATGGGCTGGACACAAGGAAAAGAATACGCGGAAATGGAATGGCCTATCGACCTGCTGATTGCAGTGGTATGGGTGCTATTCTTCGGCGTCAATTTCTTTATGACGCTGAAAGTTCGCCGAGAGCGCCACATGTACGTTTCACTTTGGTTTTTTATTGCATCGATTGTGACGGTAGCGATCTTGCATGTTGGCAACAACGTCGTGTTTCCGCTAACTCCCGAAAAAGGACTCCAAAGCAGCTACTCGATCTATGCTGGGGTACAAGACGCTTTGATGCAGTGGTGGTACGGTCATAATCTGATCGCGTTTTTCCTCACCATGCCGTTCCTCGGATTGATGTATTACTTCTTCCCGAAGGCAGCAAATGCTCCAGTCTACTCTTACAAACTTTGCATCGTGCATTTTTGGTCACTGGTCTTCATCTACGTTTGGCTTGGCCCACATCACTTACACTACACCGCTCTTCCAACTTGGGCATCTTCGCTAGGCATGATCTTTTCATTGCTTTTGCTGATGCCATCATGGGGTGGAGTGCTTAATGGAGTGATGACCCTGAGGGGCGCCTCCTCAAAAACGAATGATCCTGTGCTTAGCTTCTTCTATGTTGCTATAGCCTTCTATGGACTCTCAAGTCTTGAGGGCCCCCTGCTGAGTATCAAATCGTTCAATGCATTGACACACAACTCGGACTGGACCATAGCACATGTTCACGCCAGTACTTTAGGATGGAACGGCTTCTTGGCGTTCGGCATGATCTATTGGCTGACTCCTAGACTCTTTCAATCGAAACTGTGGAGCCCAACACTTGCCGTTTGGCATTTTCGAATTGGATTGCTTGGAATACTCACATACATTATTCCGACATACATCGCTGGTGCGATGCAGGCCACTCATTGGCACTCTTTGAATCCGCAGGGAGGTTTAGCCTATCCCGAGTTCCTCAAAGCGACCACCAACAGCGTGCCGATGTATTGCATTAGCTTAGTAGGCGGAACACTCTACTTGGTTGGGGCGATCTTCTGCTTTGTCAACTTTGTCATGACGTGGAAATCACGCCCTGCTTCCTACGATGCCCCCATCTACTCAGCACCTCGATTGACACGTGAGTTCCAAGATCCAACACCAAGCGAATCGAATCTATCGATCGTTCTTGACGCAGCGAAATCAATCGATGTATGGAGTCGACTCGATTGGCACCGTCGCTGGGAACGCCTCCCCTCCACCTTTACTTTCTGGGTAATCGCCGCGGTTGTCGTTGCATCTGCACTGGAAATACTGCCCGTGTTTCTGATTCGTGCCAACATACCAACACTGGCATCCGTTCAGCCATACACACCGCTGGAATTGATCGGTCGTGATATCTACATCGCGGAGGGCTGCTTTAATTGCCACACTCAAATGGTGAGACCACTTGTCTCTGAAACCAAACGATTCGGCGATTACTCGCTACCTGGAGAATTCGTTTACGATCGACCTTTCCAATGGGGTTCACGTCGAATTGGCCCTGACCTAGCGCGAGAAGGGGGACGGCAATCGAACTTCTGGCATCTCCAACATTTGGCCAATCCTCGCGATGTTAACAAGGAATCACTGATGCCCGAGTTCTCCCATTTGCTAAAGAATAAACTCAATTTCAAGAGTATCCCTGAAAGAGTAGCAGCGGCAGCCAAATTGGGAGCACCTTACACACAAGAGCTTGGATTCAACGAGGAAACGAAAACTTCGAAGAGCGTTGACATGGCTATCGCTCAAGCGCAAAGAATCGCGGTTGATATTGTCACCCAGGGTGGTCCACTTGAAACGGAAGATAAACAGGTGATCGCTCTGATCGCTTACTTACAGCGATTAGGCGTGGATCGCAATAAACCGGCTCCGGCGGCAACGGCTCCCACTGATAATTCTCAGTCAACCACAGAAACTCAGCAGGCGGGACAAACTGTTCCGGAATCGACACGGTCGCGTCACCTTTCAACTGTCCCGGAGGTTTCTGCTGGCACTCTGGAAGCAGCTTCGGAGAAAAGTGATGGTTAAAGAAGTTATTTCTTCGATTGATTATTCGGTTTACGCTGAGACTGCCTTGGTCGTTTTCTTTTTTGTTTTTGTTGCGATTTCGATCCGCACTTTCTTTGCAGATCAAGCCGCGATGACTCGACAATCAGCGATGGCCCTGGAAGAAGGGAAAGAGGTCACCCGAAAATGAACAACTCCAATTCAAATGACAACCTCTACGCCATTGATGATATTCAGACTCTGAATTATCCCATTCCATCCTGGTGGAAAACGATATTCGTCTCTATCGCTGTTTTCGGTGTACTGTATGGAATGTATTTTCACACAGGTGCTGCTGAAAAGAGATCAATCTACGCAGGCTATGATGACGCCATTGCAGCTAATTTGCGTTTGCAGTTTTCCGAATTGCCAGGCGACCTCAAGCCAGATAATGCGACGATGATGCAATATGTTAACGACAAGAAGTGGCTCAAGGTTGGTGAAAGTGTTTTCAAGCAGCACTGCGTCAGTTGCCATGGCCCTGAAGGAGGTGGCGTGGTTGGCCCTAATCTATGCGACGTGTACTGGAAGAACGTAAAGTCCATCGAGGACATCGGCAAGATACTTCAAAATGGAGCAGGCAACGGCTCCATGCCCAAGTGGGACAAATTGCATCCGAATGAATTGGTTTTGGTTGGTTGTTATGTTGCTTCCCTAAGAGGTTCCTCTCCAGCGAAAGCTAAGGGCCCTGAAGGAAATGAAATCCCACCGTGGAGTTTGTCTGCTCCAGTGGAAACTTCTGCGGCAGATACCAAGCCCACTGACGCTACAACGCCCTCAGAAGCACCGGCGAAATAGGCTCGGACTTTCCTCGTCCTGACCGCTATGTTGCGAATGATTACAGGTTGCAATTGTATCGTTCCATGAGTCCTTGAAACCGTTTAGACAGGGCTCAAAGCCCGTAGGTAATGGCAGCGATTTTCATCCGTTTTTCAAGCCTATTGATGAGAAGCTAACGGTTACGATGGTTGTAGCGGGCAAAACGATCATTCCTGTTGCAATGTCTTCGGCTCGAAGATAATTATTAATGAAACCATCGCTCGATGGCGCATACTGCAGGATGAAGAAAACCTGAAGCGTGGGATAGCAACTTTCTAAATTCCCCTGCAGGTTGGGATGCCAAGTTCGGCTTCTAGGTACTCCATAAAGGCAATTCTGGAATATGTCTTCCGCGCCGATCCGAGTCCTTTGCTGCAGTAGCTCCTTGGAAGGTGGCGGTAGCGAACGTCAAATCGCCGCGCTAGTTCGACACCTTGATCGCTCGCGTTTCGCACCTGAATTATTCCTAATCCGTCGCGAAGGTGTCCACCTCAATTCGATTCCAAAAGATGTTCCTATTCACTGCTATCATGACAACTGTAAACCCAAGCTTCTTAATTGGCCTGGACGCGAGCATTCAAGACAAGTGCGTTATTTAGCGACGATTTTAAAGTCGCGCGATATCGATGTGCTCTACGATCGCACCTACCATATGACACAGATAACGGGGCCAGCGACACTGAAAATCGGTGTGCCTCGCATATCGACCGTCGTCAGTCCACCTCAGTCTGATTTCGAAACCTGCGAGCGTCGATTCCGATGGATTAAACGGAAACTTCTTTCGAAGGCCTATCGAAATGCGGATCGCGTTATCGCTGTTAGTCGCGGAGTCGCCATCGAGGTTCAGAAATATTATCACGTTCCCAGCGAGCGAGTTCGGGTGATCTACAGCCCCGTCGACGAAGAGGAAATCCTAAAAAAATCCAACCAGTCACCAACCTCCTGGCAACCATCTCCGAATCACTTTCTGCGAATTGCATGTATTGGCAGATTGAGCCAAGAGAAAGGGCACATCTATCTATTGCAGGCAATACGTATCGTCGCGAAGGAGCATGGCGAAAGGGTTCATCTCGATATCGCGGGAGATGGTCCGCTGAAAGCCGCATTAATTGATTGGTGCCAGGAACAGCAGATTGATTCATCAGTTAAGTGGCATGGCTATTTGCCGAATCCATACCCATTGCTTAAATCTGCCGATTTACTTTGCTTACCATCCCTCTATGAAGGACTTCCCAATGTTGTAATGGAAGCGATGTTGCTGAAAGTTCCCGTTCTTGCTGCTGATTGCCCGACAGGTCCTCGCGAATTGCTCGGTGAGAATCTCTATGGCACATTGGTTGCTCCTGCCAATCCAAGGCAACTTGCCGATGCCATTCTTGATCGCATACGAAATCCCCAAAAATGGATTGCGAAAACTGACACAGCGCAAGCTTTGATTCATCAACGTCACAGCATGCAGGCGTGGATTCATACGATGCAGGATTGTTTTCTCGAACTATCTAAAGCGAGGAAACAGTGCTGAAGTTCAATATAGGTCTCCTACATTCACTCGGCTTCATGAGTCTTTGCTCAATCATCCAAGTGTTTGCGCAATTACTCTTCCAAGTCATCATCGCAAGTCGGTTTGGTGCGAATGCGCAAGTAGATGCTTTCAGTGCGGCCTTAGCGATTCCGACAATGCTCTCTGCTGTGTTCACGGGATCTGTTGGTTACGTGATCGTTCCGATGCTTGTTCCACTAGCATCCAAGAAAGAAGATGACGAGGAATTCAAGCAACTTGCATGTAGCTTAGGTGCGTGGACATGCTTGATCTGTTTATTTCTTACAGCCTTTCCGTTTTTATTTTCCTCTCAGATTACAGCTCTACTTTACCGGGGCTTTACTGAACTGCAAATCGAAGCTACCGCGAAGCTCCTTTCTGCTCTCGCTCCCCTGATTCTCTTAGGAGCAATTCAAGGCTGGCAGCAATCGGTTTACCACAGTCGACAGCACTTCCTCCTTCCCGCCCTAGCAAGTGCGATCGGCCCAGCTGCAACTACGATACTGGCGGCATTCTCCCCCAAGGGCGGATCCGATATTCTTTGGGTCGCTAATGCCATGATTTTTGGAAGCATCATTGCAGTATTAATCCTAGCTCTACCGATGCTCTCACATTTACCGAACAGGTGGGGCTTTCATGCATCGACTTGGAAAAGTATACGGAGAAGTATTCCGTTATTTCTATTCAATTTCTATTCCAAGCTTGACCCGATCCTTGATCGCGTGCTGCTTGCTGGATTAACTGTCGGTGCGATTGCTCATTTGAATTATGCCCAGCGTTTCGTTACCGCTTTGGTTTTGGTTATTTCCAGCGGTGTTTCCACGGTGGCATTTCCCGATCTGGCAGGTGCTGCAACAACGGGCCAGGGACGTGATTTTCGGCACTGCTTATCCGAGAATATGCGTCGAATGCTTCTGGCTGTTTTACCAGTGATTATTGGCTGCTCTCTTTTCTCCTATTCGACCACACAGGAACTTCTCGAGAGAGGAGCATTCACTTCGAATGATACGACTGCTGTCGCGATGATTTTCACGGCCTTTATTGGATACTTTATTGCAGCTGCCTTTGGAGACTTGCTTGCCAAGTCCTTCTATGCACTTGGAGATACTCGAACACCTTCGCTGATTGGTGCAGTGGGATTTACGCTTGGAATTGGCTTCAAAATACTCGGAGTCCAATGGGGAGGAGCCTGTGGTTTGGCTTGGGCCAGTAGTCTTTACTACCTTCTCAACGCCTCGACGATGCTCGCGATACTATTGTGGCGTCTTGAAGATACATCCTGGATTACAGATCTGAAGGGAACTTTTTTCCGCTCGCTATCGGCGACAATGATCGGTTGTTTTTTTGCTTGGGCGATTCTTCGTACCGAGGTTGTGCACATTTGGTGGTTAGCCGTCATTGTAGGTGCTATTACCTACGGCGCCATTCTTTGGTTTCTTAACGATCCAACCTTCAGGAAAATGCTCAGACCATCCACCACCCTATCAAGCGATAAGGAGATAGGATGATGGATCAGGAATTAGAGTACGAAGCAGTTTCATGTCCGTTGTGCAACTCAGCGGAATACAGGGAAGTCTCTCAATACATCGATTGGACCTATGGAGTTCCGGGCTTATTTCATGCGGTTCGTTGCACGCGATGCCAGCACGTGTTTTTGAATCCAAGACCAACCCCACAGACGATGCTAGCTGCTTATCCAGCTGACTACTCACCTCATCTTCATAGTGTTGATACGGAAACATTGGAAGGGAAATCTTTGGGAGACAATAAGCTGCACAAAGGACCGAGTTCGCCTGCCACAAAAATGGCGAAATGGAAAACACTTCCACTGATTGCAGTTTTGCGAAAAGCATGGCACCATTGGCTGGACGATCGATCTACATGGGTGCCAGACCGTCATGATTTATCGCTGCTTAGCGAGAGCAATAATCTGGAATTCCCCGACGGACTTGAAGTTGGATGTGGCTCCGGCTGGTTCAGCCAACATCTACAAAAGCAAGGCTGGAGAATGAAAGCCATCGAGCCCTCCTCAGCTGCAGCCGAAAGAGCGCATACCCAGGGGGTCGACGTATGGTGTGGCAGTCTGCAGGATTATCAGTCCGCGCCTGAGCGATTTCATGCAGTGTTTTCTTGGATGGTATTGGAACATTTGCCATTTCCTCAGGATGCTTTGAAGACCTTTCATCGCTGGCTGAAGCCAAATGGTATCCTTGTCTTTAGCGTACCCAATCACGCTTCGCTCGATCGCCGTTTGTTTCGCCGATACTGGGTGGGCTATGATGGCCCTAGACATTTCCAACACTTTGAACCGAAGCGATTGAGGCAACTGCTCTCCGATGCAGGATTCGAGGAAATCCGCATCATCCATCAACCAAATTTGCAATACTGGTTTGGCTCCTTAAAGGCTGTACTGATGACGCTTCGCTCCTTCTGTTTTTCAAAACAGAAATTACAGGCTCAAATCCAGAAACAGGCTGCCCGGAGTGGTTGGCTTATGCAACAGTATCACAATGGGCTTTCATTTCCTTTGCGAGTTTTCTTAACGCCGATAGCACAATTACTCAGTTGCTTTAGATTATCCGGACGACTGACTGTGATTGCTAGAAAGCGGTAAACTAGACGATGTTTCGCGAGAATACAGCGGCTAAAGTTGAGTACAATGGTGCGAGGTTGTTTGTGTTGACAGCGATGGCAAGACTGTCACATTTTGGGTGCTGAACATGAGACGTATTAGCAGTGATTTTCCTATCCGCAATGTCTTGGTAACAGGTGGAGCTGGTTTTCTCGGCGCTCATCTGCTTCGCGCGATGCTGCTTGAGCCTGCATTTGCTGAGACAAAGATCTGCGTGCTAGATGATCTTTCAGGTGGATTTAAGGACAATATCCCGATTGACCATCGAATTAACTTGATCGAAGGATCGGTTGCCGATGATCGATTGGTCGATTCACTCTTTGAAAAAAACAAATTCGAATTGGTATACCATCTCGCTGCCTATGCTGCTGAAGGACTCAGCCATTTCATAAGGCGTTACAATTACACCAACAATGTTTTGGGAAGTGTCAATCTGATTAATGCGGCGGTCAAGAATGCTGCTAAGGGTTTTGTTTTCACGAGTTCGATCGCCGTTTATGGCGAACAGCGTCCACCCATGAGAGAATCGGTTAAACCGACTCCGGCTGACCCTTACGGGATTGCCAAATATGCGGTCGAGATGGACTTGCATGCCGCCCACGAAATGTTCGGGCTACCCTTTGTGATACTGCGCCCCCATAACGTCTATGGCGAGTTTCAAAATACGGGAGATCCTTACCGAAATGTCGTTGGTATCTTCATGAGAGCTTTGCTTGAAGATCGTCCGATGCCGATCTTCGGTGATGGTCTCCAGACAAGAGCCTTCACCTACGCCGGTGACATTGCCCGAGCGATGGTTGTTGCACCGCTGTTATCTGAGGCGAGAAATCGAGTTTTCAATTTAGGATCGGATGCCGTAACTTCAGTGATCGACCTCGCTGCCGACGTCGCAGCCACAATGCGAAAACCATGTCAGGTCGAACATTTACCAAGCCGCCTAGAAGTTAAAACCGCCTTTGCCGACCATTCTCTGAGCCATGAGGTTTTCGGAGATATTCTCGGCGATACCTCACTGCCAGAAGGCTTAGCCAAGATGGCAAAGTGGGTTCTTCAAGCTGGAGTGCGACGTAGCACTCCTTATCGCGACATTGAAATCCTTGATAAGTTACCTCCGAGTTGGCATAAATTATTGTTTGAATAAGATTATGAAAAGAGTCTATTTCGCGGGCATTGTGGAGTTTGTTTGTGGCAGGTGATCAACCCGACTTTATTTTTGATGCGATGGGTAAGAACAGCGATGAAATCAACGCGTTCTTGCGTTCTGTCACGTCAGAGGGCGACCTGCCTAGGGTGAAGATATCCGGTCTTTCCCAACAAGATTCGATCGCAGTTCGTATCCCAGAAATGCAACTGAAGGTGGACGGTACCGCGGGTAACTATTGCTTTTGCAGTTTGCATCATGGAGATGTGTATTTAAGCGGCAACGCCGATGCAGGTGCGGGCCATTCGTTAGAGTCAGGTGTGGTGACCATTGGCAAAAACGCGGGTTTTGCTCTGGGAGCCATGGCTAGTGGTGGCTTAATTGTTGTCAAAGGAAATGCGGGGGCTAGATGCGGTGCAGGACTTCGGGGCGCTGACATCGTCGTAGGAGGTTCCGTAGGAGCTTATGCTGGAATGTATATGAATTCCGGTACCATGATGATCTTGGGGAATATGGGACCTCAGGTAGGATGGGGTTCCACCGGCGGCACGATTTACGTCCAAGGAACTGTAGAGTCATTAGCTGGCCATGTTACCGAACAGCGACTGAAGGAGTCCGATAAGTTGCGTATTGGCTTGTTACTTCTTAACTCAGGACTACAGGCTAACGTCAAAGACTTTCGGAAAATTGCGATCGATAGCGAATTAGTTCATTGAAAGTGCTGGAACCCTGAAAGTATCCTCACCATGCCGACTTCTCACCTAAGCAAACTGAGCTGGAAATTTCCCCCTGCTGCTGCGATGAGTCGGCTTGCACTTGGGAACCCTCCGTCGCTCGAGCTTCCTTTTAAGGTGCTTGGCCAGAAGGGCCTCTCACTAAAGTCACCACTCATGTTGCGACAGATTCCTTGGTCGCAATTTTCAAGAGAGACCTGCACGGCGATTTGTACCGCTGCTCGTCAACTTGGAATCGCTGTTTCTGCCCCCATTTCGTTGCTGGAGCAGTTACCGGCCATATCGGTACCACCAAGAATTGCGCAGGTATGGACCGATTCTTGTCCAATGGCTTCCGAGCTAGAGCTTTCGGATTTAATCGAAGTGAACTTAACCAGTGAGCGAGCTGGTAACTCACTAGCGTTGCGACAGACTCCGACAGCTGACAGCCATCTTCCGTGGCCAATCGATGTACCCGATGCTGCTCGATTAAAATCGCGTCTACAAATGCTTCGCGAGATTACCGGCAACCGAACTCCAATTGGCTTGGTAATAAACTCCTGCCATGTAGCGGAAGATGTGATGCTGGCGATTTCGGCAGCAGCCGATTTCATTATTTTGCAATGGAATCTCAATCCGCTATCGGATCAGGATCGCGAGATTTTTCCGACAACCGACGTAGCGATCGCTCTTACAACTGCTCGTCGAACTTTACAGGAAGCCAAAGCTCTTACTACCACACTGATCGTCGATTGCCCTATAGAAGCAGCGGTGGATTTTCCAAAGCTGTTTGCCCTGGGTGCTAACTGCTGGTGCTGCCAATCTGCAGCTTTATCGATGCTGAAACCAGCCCCAGCCACACCGTCTTATCAAATGGGTGGAACCTTTGGAGGACTCGCCTCATCAACCCCCAAAGCCAATCCACAACAGGCTCAAATTGTAGAGAAAATCCAGAGATTGCTGCAGAGTCTCGTTTACGTGATCCAGCGTTCAGGCAAAAATTCGGTACATGAACTCGATTTCGAAGATCTACAGACCACTGATCTCAACCTAGCACACTGGACTGGGATTGCGACACCCTAGTGAGACTTGAAGACTCTTTAAGCAGACATTCCCTGTGCGTGAATTAGGTCGCGTTTTAACAGGTTCACGCCCAACGGCTTTTGCCTGTCCCTTCTTTGGCTTCCCCTATGATCCAGCCTTGCTGGCCGGATTCATTTACCATGTCGAGAACGGCTTGAGCATAGTACGGACTAACGATAAACGTTAAGCCAACACCCATGTTAAAGACGCGGAACATTTCCGCAGTAGGTACTTCACCGAGACGTTGCAACCAGCGAAACACTTGCGGGATTTCCCACGCTTCCTTAAAGACCAGATCAACATTCGGTGGCAAAATTCGTTCTGTGTTTTCTAGCAAGCCGCCACCGGTGATATGACCGATTCCATGTATGACATTTTTCACTCGGTAGTGCATCAAGACCTTGCGGACCAGTGAAGCATAGATAACGGTGGGCCGAATCAATGCATCGCCCACCGTCGTTCCTAATTCTTCTACCGTGTCTTCAACCTTCAAACCAGCTTTCTCAAACACAATTTTCCGAGCAAGACTGTATCCGTTGGAATGAACGCCCGAGGATGCAACACCGACGACCACATCGCCCGGCCGAATTTCTTTGCCGGTGATGGCCTCAGGACGATCCACAACACCTACACAGAAACCCGCCAAATCGTAGTCGTCTCCATGGTAGACATCAGGCATGATTGCCGTTTCACCACCGAGCAAGGCGCAACCCGCATCGACACACCCATCGCTGATTCCACGCACGATCTCTTCGAGCAACGGTGGGTTATCTCGTGACATCGCAACATAGTCGAGAAAGAAAAGAGGTTCTGCACCGCAGCAGAGAATATCATTGACGCACATCGCCACCAGATCGATACCAATACTTGAGTGACGACCGACGAGTTGAGCAACTTTCAGTTTGGTTCCGACACCGTCGGTTCCCGAGACGAGAACTGGATCGGTATATTTGCGAGAAAAGAGGCTTCCACCAAAGTCGAGACTGAAGAGCCCGGCAAATCCACCATCGTTACGCAGTACCCTCGGACAAAAGGTTCGGTGCATCCAGCGTGGAAGTCGCTCCATCGCCTGTTCGTAAAGCTCTAAATCGACACCGCTGTCTTTGTAGGTTGTCTGCCCCATGAACGCCCGCCGCTTGCCCACGTGAAAATGTTGGTTTCACCACCTGAATGTAACCAACAGGTTAACGGTTTGAGAGCGAATTGACCACCGGTAAACAGCGGAAGTTCGGTCAATCTCAGTCCCCCATGAGTAAGTTCCCTAAGCCACCGAGGACCGAACCCTCTTCTTTGCTACCCCCACCACGTCCAGACGCAGCGGCCATGATTCGTCCCGATAATCTAGAAAACGGCAAGCTTTGCAGCCAAACACGGCCAGGCCCCGTCAGATTGGCTAGGAACAAACCCTCCCCGCCGAATAATGTGTTCTTAAACCCACCCACAAACTGAATGTCATAAGTGACCGTTGGAGTTAAGGCGACTAGGCAACCTGTATCAATAAACAGTCGCTCTCCTGCTTGAAGGTCTCGGTGCATAAGCATCCCTCCGGCGTGAATCAAAGCGATACCATCACCTTTGAGTCGCTGCATGATGAAGCCCTCTCCACCAAAGAGGCCGATACCTATTTTTCGCTGAAAAGCAATGTTAATTTGAATCCCCTTGGCTCCGCAAAGAAAGGAATCTTTCTGACAGATGATCTCTCCCCCCAGCTTATCCAAATGCATTGGTACGATTCGGCCAGGATAAGGTGCGGCAAAGGCAACCATTTCACGTGAACCTGGATTCCGATTGGTAAAGGTGGTCATAAAAAGCGACTCACCCGTCAAAGCTCGCTTACCCGCGGTTACCACTTTATTCCAAAACCCTTCGGCCCCCGCCGACGGATTGCCAAAGACAGTTTCCATTTTGATTCCAGCGGTCATGTACATCATGCTACCGGCCTCTGAAATCACTGTTTCTCCTGGATCGAGCACTATCTCCGCAAATTGAATATCTTCGCCAAAGATTTCGTAGTCGATTTCATCGGCCATACGGTTCGTCTTGCCAAGCGATGGCTGAATCGTTTCGATGACCGAGGAGTTAGCATGTGAGGAGGCTGTAAACTCCTGCTGGCAGGCATTACATCGAAACGCTCTCCCATGATGTTCTTCCGAGATTCGGTAAGCTTTTCCACAGTTTGGGCAATTGATTTCAAGCATCTCTAAAAAGACCTATCGCACGAAAGAAGAAAAGAGTGTTACTAGTCCGTCTACTTCAAATGCATGAAAAATCATGCTTCTAGGCGCTGAGAGGCCTGAAGTTTTCCCTTTCAACAGCCTTGAGACTGAAAACAATCGCGTCAAGTTAGGAATTGTGCCGGTCCAACTCACCCGCCTTATAGCTTTTCCAGTACGAATCCATCTCTTTCCGGATAACGCCACTGAGTAAAAACACACCAATCAAGTTTGGAACGGCCATCGACAGAATAAGCATATCGCTGAAGTTCAAAATATTCGTCGGAGAGACGATCGAACCTAGGAAAGTGAAGAATAGAAATAGCCCTCGGTAAAGCATCGAGGATCGATTACCAAAAAGGAAAACAAAGCAACGTTCTCCGTAATAAGACCATGAGATACAGGTCGAGTACGCAAAGAGAATCACGGCCACATAGAGGACATACTTAAACCACTGGAAGCTTTGGTTTTGCGTGACAGCCATGAGCGTGATTTCCGCTCCTCGACTCTGGGCAGCCATTGCTTGTGCTTGCGGATCATTAGCCAGACCAGTGATCACTACCATCAGAGCCGTGAGCGTACAAACAACCACCGTATCGATAAAGGGTTCAAGTAGAGCCACGAATCCTTCGCTCATCGGTCGATCGGTCTTAGCCGCCGAATGCGCGATGGCTGCCGAACCAGCCCCCGCTTCATTGGAGAATGCAGCCCGCTTTACTCCTTGCACCATCACTCCGAGAATCCCGCCAGCAACTCCAGCAGGCGTGAAAGCTCCAATAAAGATCTGAGAAATCGCCCAGGGAATCTTGTCGTAATTCAAACCGATAATAGCTAAGGCCATGGCCATGTAGGCTAGGCACATGAATGGAACAATCGCCCCCGCGACCTGGCCAATCGATTTAATACCACCGATGATCACCGCCCCAACCGCAACCACCATGATCAATCCGTAGATCCATGGATAATCCTGCAAGATTGTTAAATTGGGATCGGTCTTAATGGCATTCAGCGATTGAACAACTTGGTATGAGTTTCCTCCGCCAAAGGAGCCACCGATGCAAAGGATGGCGAATACTACCGATAAAAAACCACCGAGTTTACCCAGGCCAATTTTTTCAAGTCCATCCTTGAGATACACCATCGGGCCGCCAAGCACCGTTCCATCCGCACCAACTCGACGATAAAGCACTGCCAGCGAGCATTCAGAGAATTTGCTGGTCATTCCCAACAGTCCACACAAAATCATCCAAAACGTTGCTCCCGCACCACCGACTCCTACAGCGACTGCAACCCCTGCAATATTTCCGAGACCAACGGTACCGGAAAGCGCCGAAGAGAGTGCTTGGAAGTGCGAAACCTCGCCTGGCTCGTTGGGATCGTCAAACTTCCCACTCACTAACTGAATGCCATGCCAGAATCCTCGGAAGTTCACGAATCCCATCTTGATCGTCAGAAAAACACCGCCAAACAACAACCACAAGACGACAAAAGGAACCGAGGCGCCTACCAAAGATTTAGTGCCAAAATCAAAAAACAGAATCGTCTCCATAGGCTCGACTACGAGCTTTCCGAAAATACTATCAACAGTTCCCATCCATCCGCTGATCTCTGGCTCTTTCTTGGCATCAGGTGCGGTTGGAGATGCAACAGCGGAAGACTTTGCCTCAGGCTCTGCAGAAGTCGGAGTAGTCGATTCCTTCGCCACGGATGGAGAATCTTTGGACGACTCCCGTTCAATCGCAGCATCTTGAGAAGCCGTTTCGGATTGATTCACCGTTGCAGCCTGCGGTTCCGCACCGACAACAACCGAGTCCAGTCCAACCAAAAACGAACCTACCAACAACAGGAACGCACCGAGCAACACTTTAAGTGGTGCGTTTGAAGCAGCAGGAACTTTTTGCATGACTGGTACCTTTTTCAAAAAACAACGCTGTAACCAAAAAGTAGTCCGCCGGAATAATTCGCCAAGTGAACTCATCTGTAAACGATGAATCAAACGACTACATTACAGTGAAAGAAAGCAACCTATGCGACTTGTTACCAGTGAATCACTGATATCAGTAACTTGATGTTGCTTACTTCACTTTCTCTAACGACCATTGATACTCCGCTGGCTTGCTGAGTAGAGCGATCTCTTTTTCAATCGGCTCAATAAGAGGAGGGAATTGATCGACTTCAACGGCATTATTCCCCTGTTCATGCTTACGGAACAAAAACAGGTAGGTCTCATTCTGCGGTCGATAATGATGGAAGAACAACTCGTTCTTTCGATGCAGCCATCTCCTGAGTTTCTCGACTTGTTGCTGGCTACCAGGAGCCTTGCAAACGACCCCTTCTTGCCACTGCTTACTTTCACCTCGTCCAACCTCCTGACCGTTGATTGCAAGAGAGTAAAGCCCATCGCTTAATCCCTTCACTTTGACAGTGTGCCCGTAAAAGCCGTCTGATTCGACCGGGATCTCTTCACCTACGACAGCCATGGGCAACGGCAAGCAATCGGCCTTCTCGATCCATTTCCAGGACGACTTACCTTCGCTGTTTTGTGGTTGCAAAACCCAGCCATTTTGATCGACGGCGATGCTCTTCTTGGAGCCTTCATCGCTAACGTCTAAGACAATTGCGGTTTCTCGATCCAGTTGCAACTGACACTTGCTCGGTATCAGTAGATCAGCGACCAAGCGACTATACTGGGAATAACCTGCGGCATTTAAATGAATTCCATTGCTGGTCCAATCAGCAGGAATACTTGGCAAGGCGAATGTCTTCAACTTTCGCTCTTCTGCAATACTTTCCAAAACGCCGGTGATCATCGGACGTCTCTGCAAATATGCTTGAAGACGCGGCTCACTTTGTTCGGCACCAAAGCTGGGAGGCAGCAACAAGGTAATTCGATAACCTGCTTTGGTAAGGTCATCCAAAAGACGATTCATTTGCTGACGGAAAGTATCACCGGTCAAACTAACATCGAATGACTCATTGATACCGTAGCACACCAGAACATGAGTAGGTTTAGCTGCAGCCAAGTCTTTGATGCGCCGTTGGTAACCCTCCTCAGCTCCGCCGAAAACAGCTCGGGCGCGACCTGTTGCTTCATCGCCACTCCAGCCAACATTGCGAAACGTGACGCCCAGTGGAGCCGTTCGCGCAACAAGAATGGTTTCCAACTCATCTCGCCATTGCATACGTTCCACCAAAGTCGCTCCTAACCAAGCGACTCGCTCACCGGATTGAAATAAGTTGTCCGTTGGTTTCTCGTGCTCGGACTCAACCGATGTATTGTTTGACTCCGGCAGAACAGAACTACAAAAATCGATGGTTTGAGTTGTTGCAGTAGGCGGCCGATCATCGTTGCGAAACTCTTGCTTGGGATTCAGGCCTGGCTTTTGTCCTAAGCCTGCGGCTTGCGGAGGACCAGGCGGTGGTGGTTCAGAAGCTCTTCCACCGAGACTGGCGTAAACATAGTAGGCTCCGGTTACATCGGTACTGCTATCCTCAGGCTCAAGAATCGTTTCCAACATACCAGTTCCGACTGGCAGCCTTAAATCCAACTGCACTTCCGATACATTGGGATCAATAACTTTAAACATCTGAAACTTGCCAAACTTAACTTCTGCTCGCAATGCTCCGAGTGGCTTTTCTACTCCATCGGGACGACGTCGCAAGCGGAAGCGATAATTACCTTCCTTCTTCACATCGATCGCCCATGCACCGTTGGTGATTGGATCCTTTTGGAGTTGGCTTTGGTAAGCGATTGGAGCGGGCCCGTGCCAATCCATGGCTGTCAAAAAGGTTTCTTCACCAGCCTTTTCACCGATCGAGATGTATTGATACGACTTGATATCCTTAGAGGCTCTTTCCCAAAACTGATCGTACTGTTCGGTCAGTCGAAGAACGACTTCTGGATTATTCTTGGCGACATCCGTTGTTTGGCTGGGATCTGCGTAAAGATCGTACAGCTCACTTCCAACCATTCGCCAACGTTCATCCATCACAACAAACTTGCGACTCTTTTCGGGATGCTCAACTCGCTGGGAATGCACAACGATGGTGCGTTCTGTCCACTCCTTATTGGATCCCGATAACAATCCCGACAAATCTCGACCATCTGGATCCCACGATGCAGGTAGCCCTACTTTGCACTGCGAAAGTAAGGTAGGCATGAGATCAAAATGAGCCGTCAGTTGATTGACATCAATATCGCTCTTAAATCCTTTTGGCCATCGAATAAAGCAAGGAACGCGATGGCCACCTTCGTACACGGTTCCCTTGGTGCCGCGCATCCCAGCATTAAACCCCGCCCATTGATCGTTGACAGGATTGCTGTTTACGCCAGCTGCCGTACCGTTGTCTGTCATGAAAACAACGATAGTATTTTCAGCGAGCCCTTCGTCATCGAGTAACTTCATCAGCTTCGCGATGTTCTCGTCGATATTGGTGATCATGCCATAGAACGACGCCATCGGTTCGGCGACGTTCTTGGTGAGATACTTTTTGCGATAATCCTCGGCGACGTTATAAGGATCATGTGGAGCGTTGAATGCTAAGTAACAGAAGAATGGCTCATTTTTATGATCTGAAATAAATTGACCAGCAGCTCGGCCAAACACATCGGAACAGTAGCCGTTTTGCTGCTCAGGTCGTCCGTTGTGCAAATAAACATCATCGAAGTAGTCATTGCCCCAATGATCCGGAACCTGACCGACGCCACCGCCGCCATGAATCAAGCTTTCTCCAAAACCGCGCTGCCATGGGCGATAGGGAGAGTTGTCACCTAAGTGCCATTTGCCAAACATCCCTGTCTTATAACCAGCATCTTGCAAAGCTTGCGGGAGAGTCCAACTCTTAGTGCTTAAAAGATTTCGGCCCATCACCGTATGCCAAACTCCACCTCGCATCGAGTATTGACCGGTCATCAACGCTGCTCGGGTTTCTGCACAGGTGGGATCGACATGAAAGTTGGTCAAACGAACGCTTTGCTGCGCGAGTCGATCAAGGGCGGGAGTCTCGATCACCGAGTTGCCATTGAAACCGATGTCCCCGTAACCTTGGTCATCGGTAATAATCAAAAGAATGTTCGGCCTCGCCGAGTCATTCGAGTTTATGGTGCGAGTGCTTCCAGCCGACCAGACGGTCGACGCAAAGCATATGCAGATTAGGAAAAGTGATAAGCGAACGAAGGAATCAACGCGAACAAGCATTGCAAACCACCTTTTAACGAAAACTAATCTTTCGTGCCCGCGAGTAAAACTCTACCAGCACATGAAGACCACTTGTATTTTGTGCACCAACCAGGGTTCTTAAGTTTGGCCCTGTCTTACGCGATCCCATAATACTATTTTCCTCTTTTCACTGCCTCCAGGGACCCACGGATCTTCCAAAAAAATCCCCCCTTTACTGAACATGACAATCATCCAATCGCCTCTGACCTTTCCGCGATCCCAGACCTCGGATTCAGATCCTAACGAAACAAAAGCGAATATGTTCACGCACCATCGTCTACCGAGCCTCTGACGTAAAACTGCCCCAAATTCAACGGGCACCCTAAGAGCGTTCTGTTGAGGAGCAATCCACGACTATGGGGGATGAGGGCCTTACGATAGAATTAGCGATCCAAGTTGATCGAACAAGGTGAGATTTTCATCCAGCAAAGACAAACAAATCTTGAGGTCTATGACAATGTCGCTCGACCGACGCAGATGGCTGCAAGCCCTTTCGGCTCTCGGTATTGGATCGCTCTCATTCCAACGCTGCTTGGCTTCCCAAGCGGCCGCCTCCAATACCGTTACTCGCGAGATGGTAGCAGAAGCTGCCTGGATTACTCAGCTTGACCTGCCCGAAGAGCAACAGGAGGAACTTGTAAAAAGCCTTCAGCAGCAAGTCGACAACCAAAAACAAGTTCGCAATATCACGATCGATGCCGACATCCCCCCGGCGATGGTTTTTCGTCCCCACGATCTCATAATACCTTCGAACGACGAACGCTCAGGTCCCTCTACAACGACCACTGCGATTGAAGTGAATGACAAAATCTCTGTTAAAACAACGGCTCCAACCACTACTTTCCCTGAAAAGCTCAACGAAGAAAATATCGCTTTCGCTTCCATCACCCAACTTGGACAATGGCTGCGAAATGGGAAAATAACTAGCGTTGATCTCACGAAGCTTTATTTGAAACGGATTAGCCGCTTCGACACGGTACTTCAAGCCGTTGTTCATCGGCTTGATGACCATGCGCTTGCAACTGCTGCTGAAGCGGATCGTGAGTTATCAGCTGGTAAAGATCGAGGAGCGCTGCATGGGATCCCCTACGGCGCAAAAGATCTTATCGCTATCCCTCCCTGGCCCACGACCTGGGGTGCCCCTGCCTATCGCGACCAAGTGCGTTCTCAGACAGCCACGGTGGCAGAGAAGCTGCAATCCGCGGGTGCGATCTTAATCGCCAAGTTATCGCTGGGCGCATTAGCGATGGGAGACGAATGGTTCGCAGGGACGACGCGCAACCCATGGAGTCCTAGACAAGGTAGCAGCGGTTCTTCTGCCGGTTCAGCCTCAGCGGTTGCTGCTGGACTTTGCGGATTCGCGATTGGAAGTGAAACGTTGGGCAGCATCATTTCCCCTTGCCGACGCTGTCATGTCACAGGCCTACGCCCCACCTTTGGACGCGTCTCGAGAGCCGGCTGCATGACACTTTCATGGAGCATGGACAAGATCGGACCCATTGCAAGAACGGCAGAGGACTGCGCGGTAGTGCTTGCCGCCATCATGGGTCACGACCCTAAAGATCCTTCAACTTGCGCAAGCAGCTTCAACTATCCATTCGATAAACCGGTTGATAATTGGCGGATTGCTACCGTTGAAAATCAGTTGACCGATGGTGAGAAACAATGCGTAGACGCCCTTCGCGCAGCCGGAGCAGAGATTGTCAGCGTCAAGTTACCTGATCGATTTCCGCTAGGTGCCATGCTAACCGCACTCGATGTCGAATGTGCTACAAGTTTTGATGATTTGATTCGCAGCGATAAGACACGCGGACTGGGAGCTTGGCCAAATATCTTCCGCGAGGGGCAATTCGTTCCGGCGGTCCATTATCTGCGTTGTAGTCGTTTGCGAACGGAACTGGTGCGGGAAGCGGAAGCCTTTTACCGAGGTTTCGATGTTATGATCGGTAGCGATGACTTGTTGCTAACGAACCTCACAGGACACCCCAGCATGATCGTGACCATTGGCCAAATGCCAGGTTCACCTCATCCAAGACCATGGCCTGTCAAGCTAACAGCTCGGTATTGGGGAGAAGATCGACTGACTTCTCTGGCCGCTTGGCTACAACAAAAAATACCGCAAAATCCACTAATTCCTGTAGGCTTCGGGGGGACAAATTGAGAGCTACATTTTTTTCGATGCCGGAGTTAAGCCCAATTACATGATAACTCTTCGAGTTGACTCCTCGAAAAATAGCCACCCACCCCCTACAATCTCCGGGTACGCAAACTTTCTACTATTGTTCGGAATGGACACAGCTTATGCGACTGATCGGTACGCTCGAAGGAAGACCACGGGCGGAGTTATTTGTAGCTTACCTCTTTTCTCAGCGAATACGTACCGTAGTTGAACCGCAAGCCGGCGCCTCTGATGTCTTCGAGATCTGGGTCTGCGACGAAGACCAAGTCCCCAAAGCTCGACATGAATTGGAACAGTACCGCGCTGCAAGCGATCTGAAAGTCTATGAGGAAAGTCTGAAAAAGGCAGAGAACCTACTTCGTCAAGAAACGCGACAGAAACAGACTGCTGCGAAGAATATAAAGAAAGTAACGTATCGAACTCAAGTCGCCAGCGGATGGCCTCCTCCGATCACACTGACGCTCGTAATCATCTCAACCATCGTTTCCTTGATCAGCAATTTCGGTGACCCAGGAGCAAATAACAGTCTTGGCAAAACGCTTGTCAAAGAAATGCTCTTCGTCGATCAAAACGATTACATCGCTGAAGCGGAAAAAGTTGGCAAGGAGAACGTTGATCCAGCAATCAGTCTCAAAAAAGGTCAGTTATGGCGCGCAGTAACTCCGGTTTTTCTGCATCTGCATGCCATGCATTTATTGTTCAATATGCTCGCGGTCATTCAGTTAGGAAGACTCATCGAACGGATGGAAGGTCCGTGGCGCTACGGACTCATCATTTTTCTAACTGCAATCATCCCTAACCTGCTGCAAGGACTAATGCCCGAACAGTATTTCGGAAATCCGATTTTTGCCGGGATGTCAGGAATTGCATTCGGCCTATTTGGTTTTCTCTGGGTCAAAACATCCCTGCGGCCGGAATTTGGTATGGCAATGCCCACCTCCTCCGTCGTCTTGATGTTAGCTTGGCTTGTAATGGGATTCACCGGCGCGCTTGGGCCTATCGCCAATCTTGCCCATCTTGGTGGTCTACTAACCGGTATGCTTTTCGCCTTGCTCTCAGTACAGCTAAGCTCCCGATAGCAGCTTCGCTACATCTCTCCAAGGCAGCAACCTGCGCAGAGATAACCCCAATAACGATAGCAGAACTCCAACGAGCAGGGCGATTCAAAGCTTGTCGACTACAAGACGGTGATAGGCCGATAGGGAAGACAAATAAATGGGAGCAACAGGCTCGGCCAACCAATTAGAAACCTCACTGGCGTGAGCGTGGCGGAATCATCGCGAGTCGAAGGATGACGCAATCCAGAAATCACAACCAAGACAAGCATCAAGATAAAAACTGCCTGTTGTGAGTAAATCATAAATCCAATTGCCAGTAACAGAAACAATCTAGCAATCCACACGCTCTTGGGTCCGATCAACCCAAACGTTACGTGTCCACCATCAAGTTGCCCCATCGGCACCATATTTAAGCCTGTCACTAATAGGCCCGTCCAGCCAGCCATCAACCATGGATTGATTTCACTATTAATGCTCGGCAAACTTCCCGCTCCCCCCTCGCGAAAGCAATCTGCGATCCACTGAATGACCAAAGGATGTCCTATAGCAAAACCATTCTCGCTGAGCGGTGAGCGACTGGTCGGCGTCATTACGCCAATGATCAAGATAGGAATTGCTACAGCTAAACCTGCCAGCGGGCCAGCGATACCGATATCAAATACTTCCCTACGATCCGCCTGTCGACCATCCATACCAATCACTGCTCCAAAAGTTCCAAGCGGTGAAAGCGGCATCGGTAGGAAAAGGGGAGGAGTCGCGGGAACCTTATACTTTAATGTCATGAGGTAATGCCCCATTTCATGCGCAAGCAGAATGCTCAATGTCGCGATCGTATAGATTAGGCCGTCGCTCCAGTGCGCAAGGATCACTTGCCGTGCGGGCATCAGGCTTCCCCAATATTGAGATACAGTAAGCGGTGCGATTGGCAACCAATTCGAAACGCCCGCCCAAAACATCGTAATCGCTGTTAGGGAAAAGAGTATGATCGCTGCGCGCCACCCCAATCTTAGTCGACGACGCGGAAGCACCGCCTGCTCCAATGAGTCAAGCGACAACGCTTCTTTATCTTGGTCTGCTCTTTTTTGGTCGTTAAGATTGGTCGCCATTAGCCTCTTCTTGTCACCAAATCGTGGGATGATTCTGGCTCAAAATACAATCTACTTCAAAACGCTCTATTCCTGACGATCGGCCCTGCTACTGTCTACCAACCTACGATTCACTGTCGCCTGTCAAATCCCCTAATCCCACTAAAGCAAGTAACTTGAGGGCGTTGGTGGTTGGTGTGGGACCAGGACGCATCCGATAATCGAAAGTCATACGTCGCTCGCTATTTTTCAACTCAAAGGTTTCCCGAAAATGGACGACCTCGCAGCGATCTACTAACTTACTATGAGATACCAAATCCAGGTCATGAGTTGTTACCGCCCCAAATGCATTGTTCCCCAACAAAGTACTCAGGACATGTCCGACAGCAATATGACGTTCTCGACTATTGGTTCCCTGCATGATTTCGTCGAGCAGGAACAAAACCCGATAGGAAGTCGAATTCGCATATTCCTCACTGATATCGACTACCGAACGTAGTCTTCTAAGCTCCGCCATGAAATAGGATATTCCCTGATCAAGACTATCTCGGATTCGGATGCTCGTAGCCAATACGATCGGGGGCATTTCAAATTCTTGTGCGCATACTGGCGAACCCGTCCGCGCAAGTAGAATGTTTATCCCCAAGGCTCGCAAAAACGTACTCTTCCCAGACATATTCGAGCCGGTGATCATCCACAGCGGTTTGTCTTCCGTAAACTCTATGTCGTTACAAACACGCTGAGCGTTCCTGAGCAACGGATGTCCTAATCCCTTCGCCGAAAGAATGGCGCGATTGTCGTCCCTAAAGCTAGGTTGGCACCAGTCAGGATGCTCGAATGGAACCGCAGCAAGAGAACAAAGAACTTCAAATTTCGCCAGCGCCGAAAACCAACCTGACGCGTCTTTCCCATACAGGATCTTCCAGCGTTCCAAAACCTCAAGCGATCTGAAATCCCACGCGCAAAGTACTTGCAACATTAAGTAGGGAATAAAAAACAACGGATTATGGCGGATCGCAGAGAATCGCACACGCCAATCCAAACTCGCCAAAGCCTTTAACGCATTGCGTTCACCTTCGATTTGATGTTTCATCTCGGCAACCATAACGGGGAGACTCTCATCACAGCCCCCGTGGGTACCCAGCGTCATTAGTCGTACTAACTCCTGATACTTCGCGATTTCCTGATGTCGCGAGGAAATACTCTGAAAAATCTCATGCAAGTAAGAACCATATCCTACACACACGATCACGTTAAGAAGGATACCACCAACAATCACCGCCAAGGACCATTCCAGCGGTACAGTCTGGCCAATGGCTCTCCCGCAAAACACCAAAGTGATTCCAGTGATGATCGTAAGTAATCCAAGCCAGCTGATCGTTCTTAAAAACGGTCGCCGTCCCAACCATGTAGGCCCCGTAGCCCAAGAGAGAAACTTTTCCGGTGAAGCCGTACCTGCGGCTACCTCGGTACTAAGACTGTACACCTTCTCTCTTAATTCATTTTGCTGAGAATAAAACCGCACCGCTGCCTGTCTCTTCCGAATCTCAGAAACATCGGGCGGCTCAATGACCCACTGCAATAGAAGATTTCTAGAAGGCTGCGTTTCCGCAAAACAAAGCCAATGCATGAGCGATGCACGACCTGTCACATCCAAATCGTCACCCGTCGCAAGATCACGATCCGTTAGTTTTACGTCGTAAAAGGGAAATGAATCCCAGTCTCGAGATAGCCTCGCTAGTAATCTCTGAAACAAAGCTCCCTTCTGATCGCATCCCCAAAGCGATAATCGCACCATTTCGTGCATGGTTATGACAACCAAAAACAGACCGGCAACGATCCATCCCGCGATGACCCACCGGAAGCCCGCCGGAGAAATCGCATAACCGTAGAACAGCAGCGCTACTGCAAAAAAGAATAAGACGACTCTCAGTTTGCTCAGCAGTCGATCTTGCGTCTCTAACTCAGAACGACTTTCTTGAATTACTTTGAGTCGTTGCGTGTAGTGGGTTTGAGCTTCCAGAAAATTATTCTTTCTTTAACGAGAGCATGTACTCGACAAGATCAACCAATCCTTGTTCATCGAAATTGTGATGCAAATTCTCTGGCATCAACGACTTCTCTTGTTTTTTGAACTCAAGTACCTCTTCGCGAGGATACTTTCGCTCGATGCCTTGTGCATCCTTCAAAATGATCTCTTCCTCAGTCTGACTAACCAATAGCCCGGTCCCCACTTCCCCACTATCCGTCTGCACGGCGAATGTTTCGTAATTGTGACTAATTCCAGCACTAGGGTCTAGAATCGCCACTAGCATCGCCTCCCGTGTCAGTTTGCTCCCGATTTCGGAAAGATCAGGTCCAACCCCCTTACCTACTCCGCGGACCACGTGGCAGTTCGCACAAGTGGCCACCCCCGTAAACAATTTCTTTCCTCCCTCGGCATTACCAACTCTCTTAGCAAGTTCGTCGATGGGAGGTAAAGGCTTCTGGTCCTTACTCATCGGCAACGGAAATAAATCCTTCGCTGCTTCCGCAATTCCTTTGTCCGAACTATTTCGAATACTAGAGGCAACTAAAGACTTCGCATCTCCTCGCAACTTGCCACCCTTGGCCAAATCAATCAATACCTTCTGTCCGGCGGTACTCCGCGATAAACTGAGAGCAGCCGTAGCAGCTAAGGCGGGTGCAACTTTCGCATTCTCGACCAAGGGAGCCAGCAATTCCGTCAATTCCATGCGATTCGTCAATCCAACTCTTTGAAGCATGCTGTTAGCTTCATTGTTTTCTAAATTCCCCTCGATCCACTTCGCTACAACTTGCTTACCACCACGTTCGAGCAACAAGCCTACTGCCTCAACAGCCGCTGAGTCAGTCGCCTGCTCCGAATTCGCAAAACTCCAAAGAATCTCGTTGGCATTGGTAGGTTCGCAATGTCGAACCACCTTGATAATCGTTGCGCCATCTTTGGATTGCTTAAGGAATCTGCTTACAAGCAAGGATGTCTTCTCATCCTTCGGAACCGACTCCTTGGGAAGCCGAAGCAATGCCTCTACCATAATCTTATCACGGCGTGCTTGCAGTGGATTAACAGGTTCATCACCGATAGAAACCAAGGTTACCTTAATAGCCACGCAAATCGTTAGCAACACGAGTCTGAAGCAACACTTAAATCCACACATACGACGTCTCAGAACTTTAGAGAGCTTTCGAATCTAAAAAGGCATTGAAGCTCTACGAACCTCAATGCCTAGCGCCAAATCAATTTACCTTTTAATCCTATGGTTTGCTGACATCGCCCAGCAACTCTTTCAGCGCTGCTTCGCGACGAGACGTTTCTTGATAATCGAGTGCTCGGAAGTATCTTGCCGAATCCTCATCGGAAAGACTCTCTTCGGAAAGTAGTTCAACAAGAAGCTTCGCTGTGTCATTGGAACGACTTCTCCACACGATTTGCTTGCCGGTAGGAGATTTCCAAGTATCACCAACAAGCGTCTTCCATGATGCCAAGCATTCGTCCCAACGTTTTTCAGCGGCAATACCTAATGCTTCAAGATACCAACGATCTTTGCCATCATGCTTTTGTGCCAGCTTTGCCCAGAGTGCAGGCATTGCTTCTGACTTATCGCCATGCAGTGCAATCGCTAGCTCTCGTCGAACCGCGGCACTGGTGTCATCCACTAAAGGGGAAACAAACTCATTAACACCTAAGCCCAATTGGCGAGCGAGCCGAATCGCCGTGATACGAATATTCTCGTCCTTATCGGCAATTCCGATTTCTACGTAACGCTTTCCACGACCTTCAATCTTTCCGAGCAGCCACAGTGCACGAGCCCTTACTCGAGGATTGGAATCCTGCCAAAGAGTCTTCAGTCCAGCCTCTGCTTTTTCACCCATGCTATGCAGTGACTGCCAAGCCATATAGCGAATGGATTGGCAAGGGTTCTTGAGGGCTTCCAAGCAATCATCTAGTTTTGCAAAGTCAAATTTAGGAACAACATACTTTGTTCCTGGAGGCGCTACTCGGAAGAGGCGTCCACGATCAAGATCACCCATCGCATGCCCGCCAACACCTGGGTCGTACCAGTCCGTGATAAAGACCGAACCATCTGGAGCAACAGCTACGTCGGCAGGACGGAACCATCGATCACGTTCACCGACAACAAGATTTTCAATCTTTGCTGAATAACCTGCCCCCTCGGGAGAAGTTACGTAGGCTCGTACTACGTTCGGACCGGCATCGCAGTGCAATGGCTGATCCCAAAACACTTCCGGTAGCAATCTACCTTCATACACGGTAATCCCTGTAGGCGAGCCGGCCCCGGTGATCAACATCGTCGGAACAACACCAGGATCATTGAGATGCCAGTGACGCTGCGGAATCTCAGATTCCCAACCGGTCCTCTCCGCTTGCCATCCTGCGCCAGTCAATTCATCCCGATAACCGTAATTGCCAAACTCCATGACATAGTTGATTCGTGTCGCACGATTTCCATCGTCATCGTTGTCCGATTGCCAAATCGTACCGAAGGAGTCTACCGCCGCTTCATAATTGTTGCGGAAGTTGTGGCCGAGGACTTCAAAGTTTGAGCCATCAGCATCGCAGCGGAAGACCATGCCGCCGAAGTAGGGCTTTCCGTTATCAACTACGGTGTTGCCCATTTTGTCAACCACTGGCTTGCCGGTAGCATCATGCACCGCCTTACCTGTGTTACCGAAATTCCAGTAAAGCTTTCCATCAGGGCCAAAGACAATTGAATGCGCTGAGTGGTCATGCTGAGGCTGACCTGTGTTGGAAAAAAGCAATTCCTTCTTGTCGGCTTTGTCGTCTCCATTCTCATCGGTGAAGATCCATACGTTCGGAGAGGCAGAGACGATTACGCGGTTCCCGAGCACGCAAATGCCCATTGCCGAGTCCACTTCATTGCCTTGATAGAAGACCGTTGACTTATCTGACTTGCCATCTTGGTCCGTGTCCTCCAAAACGAGAATTCGGTCCCCCTGCGGACGTTTACCGTTGTGACCGCGATAATTAACAACCTCGCAAACCCAAACCCGGCCCCGATGATCAATATCGAGATTAGTGAGACTGAGCAATTCAGGTTCGCTCGAAACAAGCGTAGCTTCTAATCCTGAGTGGACATCTAAGCCAGCGATAGCTCGCTCCGGTGAACGAACTTCGGACTCTTGCTTGCGCTGTTCTGCTTGAATGTCTGGAACAGCATCTGCATAAACCGAGAAAGTCACTGAGGTCGCATTACCCTGTTTCGTTCCACCTTCATCAAGGCCGCATAGTACTTTCAGCTTGTCGAATCCTTCTGGGATTTCAAAAGCAATTACGCTGTTGGCATGAGTTCCAATCCCATCGCTATAGGACTTACCTGAAACGGCCAAGGAGCCACCACCAGCGTTTTTCCCGACCGCGACATTGCCCCACTGAGTCGAGGCGTCGCGCCATTTCAATTCGGTTAATTTCTTTGTTCCACTCGCTCCAACCAGTGTTGGCTCAATCCAATCAGCCCAATCGCAGGAGAAACCATCGCCCGCATCACCTACTACTAAAAAGAGTTTCTTGACTCCTTTGATATCGACGTCAGCAGCAACAGAATGGTTTGCTGTTTGAGTGTTAACCACAGGACTAGCGTAAAGTTTTCGAGGCTTAGGAGCGTTTGCCGTTTGCTTTGCTTCGGCGCCTTGAGTTGATGTCAGTTGAAAACGCTTGCGAACATCGTCTGCGTTGAAGTTGTTTGGAACTTTCTCGTCTTGACCTTCTTTGAGTTGATCCACACCTTGGATTTTAACGGTGACACCATCCTCTGGAATTTCAATCTTTGCGGTCCATGCGATCGCATTAGAAACGAGCTTTAGGATCTCAGGACGTCCCCAATTCCAGTGGAAATGGCCACCCGTGAAACCGAAACTTCGTCCCCCGTTGGGACGCTCAAATGCCCAAGCCATGTGCTGAGGAATACCTGCAGCGACATCTTTGCGGACATGAGGATTACCGGAGTGAGGACCATCGGGACGTTCCATTGTCGAAGCTGGAGCTACGGCGCTGAGAATCGGAGTGACGTTTTTCATTCCTTCCGGGAAACGCATATGGAAGTACCACTCATCGTTGGCCTTGAAAGGTGGCACGCCGCGAGTGATAGGATGCTTGGGTAGAGAAACATATTCGGCAACCCAATGCGGATTGACCGACCAATCGGTTTCGAAATAACCTCCCAGCCAATTGAGAAAATTGTTTCCTGGCTCTCCCTTGGGAACCTCGACACCATAGTGAATACAGACCAGCCCTACGCCCTTGTCCATCAATTCCGCCATCTTCTTTTGATGCGGAATCACTGGATGACCACCGCCACCATCGGCATACATGATCACAGTCGAGGCACCATCAAGCACCGAATCATCGGCAGGCCAGCCACCTCGATACACTTCGCACTTGACACCTTTAAGATTGTCTTGCAATGCAGCTGCCAAGATTCGGCAACCTGCATAATGCTCGTGAGAACCATAGTCATGGCTAGGATTCCCAGCCAGAAAAACGATTCTCTTTTCTGCTTTGTCCGAGTCTGCAATTGCAGGTTCAGCGGCCTTCAGACCCACACTGAGCCCAACGATCGATATCAAGCATCCAAGAGCCAAAAGATATTTCATCGAACCAATTCCATGAGGAGGGAAACAAGCTAGAAAATCCGGCAGGCGGTAGTCAGACAGCAGAACACTCAGCATTACGTCAATCAGCGGGATGCCAAGGATGCCAACCCTACCCAACTGTATTGTCGCCCCAAACACATCCGTATCGCAAGAGGCAAAAGCACGAACCTACTGTTCAAATGTCATACATTGAGGCTGTTTTTATAGTGCAACTTTGGCCTAAACCGCTCAATCCCTTAACTTACCTATCCAGCGGCGACCAAAAGCCAACCAAGATTCGGGCTACAAAGACCCTTCTTCCACGATTTCACTACCATTGGCGAAACGAATCGGAAAATGGTCTCTCACTACCGCTAGAAATTGCTCGCGATCTTCAACGTTCTGGACATGCGTACGAAATAATCTCGCGCCGTACTTTCCTTGGGCGTAACAAGCCGCAAACTTTCGCATTAATAGCGTTCCCTTCCGTTCGCCGAATCGTTCAACGACAAGTTCATAGTGCCGCAACATACAGTCGCGCTGCTCTTCCAGCGTCGGATCTGGCGGGATTGGATCACCGCGCAGCGCCGCGGCGGCCTGAGCAAAGAGCCATGGCCTTCCCAGCGATGCACGTGCAATCATCACTCCATCCACATTGTAAGTTCTATACGCGTGCAAAACTTTCTCAGGAGTATCAAGGTCTCCATTGCCAATCAAAGGAATGTTGCGCAAATGGGATTTGATTTCACTAATGCGATCCCAATCCGCACTACCCTTGAAAAACTGCGAAGCTGTCCGACCATGAACCGTTAAGGCCGATGCACCGGACTCCTCAACCACCCTGGCAATGCTATTCGCATTGATACAGTCCGGCGCGCAGCCCAATCGAATCTTCGCTGTTACCGGAGTGGGACTACAAACCTCAACAAGGCGACTGATGATCTTCGACATGCGATCAGGATGTCGAAGTAAATAGGAGCCGCTATGCGCTTTCTCTGTCACCTGCTTTACGGGACATCCGAAATTGATATCCACAACGCTTACCCGATATTCCTCGACCAACCGTTGTCCTACTTTAGCCATCGTATCGGGATCATTATCCCAAATCTGAACCGCTAACGGCCGAAACTCATCGCGTACCCCCCACAACCTTTCGGGATGCTCACACTCGTGCTCATCAAGCCATACAAAACCGCGAGCATTGACCATTTCCGTAGCCTGTAAGCCCGCTCCGCCGTAGTCACGGACAATCTGACGAAAAGCATAGTTGGTGTAACCAGCCATCGGCGCTTGCAAAATCGGTGGATCTACTTTGACATTACCGATCCACAGTGGCTTGACTTCTCGAAATGGAACCTGACCAACCCCACCTCCAGCCAGTGATTTCTCCTCCTGGCCAAAACCTTCCGAATCAATTGCATTTGGATCAACCGTTGACGACATGAAAGCTACAAACCCATTTTCCGAAGATTAATCAACTTTTCCGAAAGGCCTGGATTTTCGCCCAATGAGCCGAAACCGCAGTTCTGATTTTACACGCAAAAACAGTTTCGGTGGAGCTTAGTCCCGAAATGATTGGTAATCCTGCAACTCGGAAAATTAAAAACCAAGCCACGAATTGATCCGCCTTCCACTACAAGAAAAAGTCGCCGATCCAACGGCAAAAAACCCCAAAACTACCATTCCCCCCAATGCCCCCAAGGCTCTCCCGTTTCATCTTGCTGCAAAGCCTTCTCTTTGATAAAGACCCGTTCGGGAAGAGCGTTCGAAACCAACCCTCACCATTTGCCGATTCCAGAGCTATTTCTTTGCCAAATTCCTGTGAAATAACCCACTCAGTACTTCCTTGTTCATTTTTTTACTGATGAGCCAACAGTGAATCCAACGCTCCGTGTGATTTCATATGCCGTATTCATGCTTTGCTTGACCAGCACGGCTTCTATGGCGCAGTCAACGGATGGAAACCTCCCTCCCTGGTTACGCAACCAAGAGGCAAAGTATCAACTCCCATCAACGCCTCCCTACAACCCATCACTTATTCCTCTCCCCCCGATCACCAAACCTCCACCTCCACTCCCCTCAATCCAGTCACCACCACCTTGGTTGACCGGAGCAAAAGCTCAGAATTCCTCGGGTAGCCAAGCGACCTCCACGCCCCAAATGAAGTCGATGACTCCAGCTTTACCTGCTGGATACCCAACCACTTCCAACGGTAATGCGAATACGTTTTACATTCCCGGGATGCAACCACCACAGACTCCAGTTGCCGTACCACCATCACCAACCTTAGAAGTCTTACCGCTGCCAAATATTTCAACTGCTAAGGATTTAAGCAACGCTGACATGAAAGATGCCCTCTCCCAGGATTTAGCGGCGGGCGAGGAAATCGTGATTATGGAAGAACAATCTCAGTCTCCGCATTCCTACTGGAGGTGGCCATTAACTTTCATACGTGGCGAAGATTGGAGTAATAGCGCTGAACTTGGAATCAATGGAACCGATGGCAACAGCGAGTCAATGAGCTTACTGACTGGTATCGTGCTGAATCGCAAAACCAAACGCGATTTGAACGACTTCAAAATCACGGCTCAAAAAACCAATACCAATGGCATTGAGACTCAAAACAACGCCTTAATGTATTACAACTACGAGTACTTCATCGGCGAAAGTGCTTGGTCGTTGTTCGTGAAATCTGGTTTCGAGTATGACGAATTTAAAGCGTTCGACTCTCGCTTATTTATCAACAGCGGTTTGGCTTACAAATTTATTCGTACCAAGACCCTTACAACAGGCACTCGATTTGGTCTCGGTACGAGTCGTGAATTTGGAGGACCAGACGACCGCTGGGTACCTGAGTTGCTTTTTGGTCTCGACTACGATCACCAAATCAACTCCAGAAACAAAGTAATTCTGAAAGTCGATTACTTTCCCGACTTTACAGACTTCAATAACTATCGAGTCATTTCCGATGCCTCATGGGAATATCTACTCAATTCCGATGGCAATCTCAGCCTGAAACTATCTGCTGTCGATCGCTATGACAGTACACCGAACGGCCGCAAACCTAACGATGTCAACTATGGCGTATTACTTCTTTACAAATTCTAAACCGCAATTGTATCAGCCTTTGCATTATCAGAACTCGTAGATAACCCGTTCCACCCACGGACAAACAAAGCTGAAAAGAGTATCAATCCCGTTGTCGCGGTATCCATTTAGGATCGGTGCCAGTAAACAACTCCCCTCCATAACTACGCTCATAGCTTTTAACCGCCTAGAGAAACGGACTACCGTGAATCAATACTGTCGTTAGCAACTCTTGGCTCAGAGTCGGGTCGAGTTTAGAAACGCTAGCAGATCTCGAATTTCGTTATCCGTAAGATGCTTCCATAATTCGATCGGCATTAGGGAAGTTTTCAATTCTTTTCTTTCCACAATATCTTTCTTAGGGAAACTACGTTCCTTCCCCTGACTGTCGCGAAATACCTCGGTATTCGACGAACGCAACAAGATTCCTGTGAAAGTTGTTCCATCTTCTAATTCGACAGCCGAAGCAAAAAACTGGGGAGCCACATCACGGTTCGGTTCAAGAAGCGAATGCAAAATCGAGGCGGTATCCCCCTGACGAGAGATCATACTTAATTCTGGACCAACAACATTTCCTCGACCATCCCAGCGATGACAATCGCTACATGAAGCTAGCCCACCATGGAAGAACACTCTTCGGCCCGACTCCACATCGGGCTTGCCTGGCAATTTCTCAAGATATTCAACCCAGAGTTGAGGATTTTCGATCGAAGGCCTGCTTTTTTCAACGCTTTGAGGATCCTGCAATATCGCTACGACTGCTTCCGTCTCAGGTACCTCGTCGTCCTTAAGTTCATTCAGTAAATCAGGGTTCTCAGTAATTCTCGGCTGTCTTCTCAAAGATCGAAAGGCTTCTTTTTTAAGCACCTCATTTTTCATGGCAGCCAACTTCAATAGCAGGTCGACATATTGCGAATCGTTTACTCGAGAGAGCCCAGCAATCGCATCACCACGAATAGCCGTTACCTCGTTCTCGCTGGAAGCAACCTGAGAAAGCAAAGCCCAAGCTTCCGGCGTATTTCGCAGCGAGAGTGTGCGGACGACCTCCCTTCGAAGATCTTCATGTTCGGACAGCAACAACTTTCCTAAATACTCCGCTGTCAGCTTTTCGTTCGATGCTGGAATCAGTCGCAAGCAGTATCCCTGAATGGCAGGTGGTGTTGCCGGATCGAGCAGTCGTTGCAACAGCACTTCGATATCTGTAACACCCAACTCCGCTTTATCTCGCAGAGTATTGTGAGCGGCCAACGCTGCTTCGAAGGTTCGATAATCAATATCGGATCTAACAAGCAGCTTTTCGATTTCGTCCGCAAAATCCGTCAGTACACCGTCAGCGATCCAACGGAGACATTCAAAAACGATTTCGCGATCTGAAGAGGTTAAAAAATTCCTAACCCACTTCGTTTCTTTTAAATCGACTCGTCTCAATGCAACTAAGGCCCAAAGTTGCTGATTTATCGGCAGTGCCTTGACTTGCTCGACGCTCCAATCTTTTCCTTCGCGAGCTAAAGCGGTAAGAGCCGCATCCGACATGTAAGAATCTTTGCTGGCAGCTAAGTCGAATAATTCATCGAGAGTTAACTGCTTTGTCCCTTCGCGCAGTTGCTTAGCTAAAATCGCTTCAGCATTCGCGGGAGCACTCTCCTTTTGAATCCAATTAGCCTCAAGGTCGACTTCCATCTTCCACAGTCGCCCAAGACCATGGAGTTCATAGGAAGGAGAGACCCAATCCGCCAAGTAGAATGTCCCCTCGCGTCCAGGTGTCATACAAACAGGCCTAAAAGTATCTGGACCGCTCACCACTTCAAGTCTCTCTGACTTAAATCCCGCTCCGTCTCGATAAAGAGGAAAATAATCAATTCGATGACTGCTCCATGATGGGATCAAAACTCCGCCACCAAGTTCAACCACCGCACAAGGCGCTTCACCGCTTGGATGCACCATCCCTAACGTCCCTCTCAACTCACCATTCCAAGCAACAAAGGGATGAATCGCAGACTCTCCGTAGATGCGCTGAAAACCGTAATCTGCACCAGGAACAATGTTCAACAGCCGACAAGGAGGTCGACTACCGGGATCATTTTCCGCTGCAAAGATCTCACCGTCGTCTCGCACTAGAAGACCGAATGGATTCCAAAAACCAACTGCGATTCGCTTCAATTCCTTTCCATCAGGAGAGCACTGAAAAATCCCCCCTTCACCACGACCTTCTACAAACGACCCATCTCTTCCCGACAGTTTCCACTGCTTTGAAAAATTCTCGCCCAAGGCGAAAAGCAAAGATCCATCTTGCATCCAAGCCATACCACTGAGACCGTTGTGCGGATAGTCCGCCGATGTCTCTAGAACTGCAACAGACTCTTCTTGATCTCCCACGCCATCGCCGTTGCTATCGCGAATTCTCAAGATACGATCGCGCTGTGCGAGATACACCCAACCATCAGGTCCAAGCTTCAGCTGCATCGTTGCGGTCGTTTTGTTGTAGAACAAACGACGATTTTTTCCACTGGCGTCAAACACCAGAATCTCATCTTTCTCGGGGCCTTGATAGTTAGCTGGTCGGAAATGAGTATGACATGCTACGAGCCAAACATTCCCTTCGCGATCAACGTCGATTCCAGTAGGAGTGACCAGATCAGGATGTTCTGCAAGCAAGGTCACGCGCACTCCAGGCACGTTTGAAGCGACAACCTTTTCTCGCTTTCCATTTGCCTCGATTGCAACTTGCGAATACGCACTCTCTGTAAAGCTCAGCGTGCATAACATAGTAAACAATCCATGCATGCAACAAAACAGAGCAACTGTTCGTTGATTCATTGCCACTACCCCAAATCAAACAGACCACGAGACAGCTTAAGTACGATGTTTCGAACACCGTTTAAAGATAACCGATCGACGTTTGAATTGCTCGTATCGATGTTGCAAATTTGAAAAGCGATCCTGCAGCGACCAAGTGGGAATTTCCATAGTTTGCTTTAACTGTCGTGAATCTTGATCCATTGCCGAACTAGGCTACAAACAGAAGTTGTTAAAGCTGAAAGTTGTTATTTGCGGAATTTTAATTTGCTTGACAAACCACGGTTTTCTGATCGCTCAGCCACAGCACGATCAAGCGGTACCAGATGCGAACCAGAATCATCCTTATTGCGCTAGGACGACTGCGAATCGAACTCCTTCGCTTCAGTACGCTCCCCAACCTAAAACATGAAAACCTAACGCATCCGCCGTATGAAACCGACGAGCAACTAGGAAAAACTCTGATTTAACACCGACACCTGAACCTATTTGGTGGGTTTAGAGTCATGGAACATTGCATTCATTTTGTCAATCTTTGGCGAAGAATCGGGTGGTATTGGGCGAAAACAGAAATCTTAATCTCGGCTTAAGGTCAAGGGCTTAGGATTCTTCTAGCTACCAATAATCGCTTGTCTTTTTCCTCGTCGGTGGCCGAATAGAAAAACGGAATGAGTTATCGATAGGTTGGGAACGGATTTTTATGACGAAAACCAGGATCGGGATCATCGGAGGGGGCCCAGGTGGGCTCATGTCGGCGTATTTCTTAGAAAAGTACGCCGACCACCCTCTTGAGATAACACTCTTTGAAGCGACCCATCGCGTCGGTGGAAAGGTCAGTACCCAGCAGTTCAAATCAGCTCCTGTAACCTACGAAGCGGGAGCGGCTGAACTTTACGACTACTCGCATTTGGATACCGACTCGCTTAAGGAATTGATCTTTGAACTCGGTCTCCCCATTCAAATGATGGGAGGCTCCGCGGTCATCATGAACGACCGCCTCTTGAGCAATGTCGAGGATATTCGCGATACCTTTGGCAGCAATGTCCTAAACTCCTTACTTCACTTCCATCGTATTGCGAAGGATGAAATCACACCGTACGAGTTCTACAACTCAGATCATCCTGAAGGTGCGCCTGTGCAGCCACCAAAAAAGAACTTCGAGGAATTCCTGAACGAAAGTACGGGACCCGAATCAGCGAGCTTTGTAAAAAATCTGATACACAGCGATCTTGCAACCGAGGGTAATCACACCAGTATCACCTACGGCCTGCAAAACTATCTCATGAACGATCCAGCCTATATGCGACTTTATTGCATCGAGGGTGGCAATGAGAAATTAACTCAAACCCTAGCTGAACGAATCAATGCGACGATTCGTTTACAGACATCAGTTGTATCGATTTCCAAATCGGCGACAGGCCGCATTATCATCGAATCGCAGTATCAAGGTTCGAAGCGATTCGACGAATTTGATTACGTAATCGTCGCCGTACCACACAATCATATCAAGTCGATTGAGTATCATGGCAAACAACTTCATGATGCCGTTTGTGCTCACTACGACCAATATCATCATCCAGCTCACTATCTTAGAATGACTCTACTATTCAAACGCCCTTTCTGGCGTGAATGGTTTAGCGAATCGTTCTGCATGCTCGATCAATTCGACGGCTGCTGTCTGTACGATGAATCGCTTCGGCAACCAGGGATATCCGAAGGAATACTTGGGTGGTTGTTAGGGGGTGCAGCAGCAGAGCGAATGAGCTATCTTTCAGATGACAATCTCATTGAGATGGCGCTAAGTTCTCTACCAGAGCCGCTTGCTTTTGGAAAGGAATTGTTTCTGGAAGGAGCCGTTCATCGTTGGGTCAATGCCGTGAACGCCCTGCCCAGCGGTGTCGTAGCTCAACCTGTAGCCAAACGTCATTGCCCTGAACCAATTCAACACAGCAACTTTTTCTTTGTCGGCGACTATCTTTTTGATTCAACCCTCAACGGTGTTCTCGACTCCGCCGAATACGTCGCCGCTTGGATCACGGGTAATTTGCATCACGCAAAGAAACCACATTTCCAATGGGACTCACACCCTGCAGTCCCACCGAACAAAACCGGAAAAGATAAACTTTTAAATGGAAAGTCCAATGTCATTGTCTAGCTTACCAACGGAATCTCCAGTCACGGGAAGAGTACTCGAGTTTATTCGTTTTGAAAAAAACGCCACTCAGCAAAGCGCGAGAGTGCTACCCATTGCTTCTCCTGACAAGTGGTGCGCCGTCTCCATCAATCCCAATACGAAAGGAGCAGACTCGACAACCCATGAAACCGTCGATCTTGAACTGCTAACTTTCTCGCCCGAAGCAATCGAGGAATCCAAGTGGTTGGATGAAGCTCGTGAATGGTGCGAACGTGGTGCTTCTCAAACAGCCAAAAGACCGACCCTCATCAGTCTTCATGGAGTCGATATTCTCTGGGGCCAAGCAAGAGCGGTCATCCGCGCACCGCAGGAGAAATTACTAACCGTGCGCAAGGCGGTGATCGAATTCGCATTTGTCGAACGCGAACTTGCCGGTGTCGAAGAAGCAATCGCTAAGGGTTGGAGTAGCCTAGAGGACGACGCGCCACTGGCATATCAGTTCAAGGAGCAAGCGGTTTCTCGCAAAGAAGCGTTAGGTGAACGATTTCGCAATGTGGTCTCTATTCGAGCCCGATTATCCAAACTTATACCGTTGGCAGTTCAAGCAGCTCAGTACCCACCCACACTTGAAAGCCAAACTGCCGAACGGCTTCGCGAGCGAACACGCATCGAAGACAGGCTAGATGTCGCCGAGCGACAATTGGAAGCTTTTGAGAGGGTTTACGATATGTGCGGTCAACGCTCGAGCGATTTTATGCTTGCTCGATCGGGACATATTCTTGAATGGATTATTATCATCTTGCTCGCTGTACAAACGGTCTTGACGGTCATCGATTTAATGCCTAGCAGCGGAACCTAAACGCATGCGTTATTCGTCGATCGACATTATGCGAACAATCGCTATCGCGCTGATGGTACTTGTTCACTTCATGGAGAACTTATCAGGAGAGGCAGTCTGGAATCCGGCGGGTTTCGGTGCGCCATTTTTTGCATTCCTTGCTGGTGTCAGTTATTCGATATGGTCCCGCAGCCAAGAGAACAAAAAACGATCCGACGAAAATATTCTCAAAGTCAGTATCCGTCGTGGTCTCTTTTTGATCGGTGTAGGTTTTCTGTTCAATGTACTCGTCTGGCTGCCTGAAGGTACCTTTAACTGGGATGTACTCACCTACATCGGCTCGGCACTTCTCGTCCTTAGCCTCATGCGTAACTTGCCACCTGCAGTCATCTTACTTGTCGCGGCGGCGCTTTGCCTCTCCAGTCCATTTCTACAGAAATTGGCAGGCTATCCTGAATACTGGGCCGAAGGCTACTTCGATTACGATCTAACGCTTAGCGATGTTTTGATAGGCTATCTGGTAACAGGCTACTTCCCCTTGTTTCCATGGTTGGCTCTCCCACTAATCGGCTTCACAGTCGGAAAATACATGCTCAATGGCCAAGAGTTTCAACGCGAAAGAACTCTTCGCATCGGTATCATAGGAGCCATATTTATCGCTCTGAGTTTCCTCTTGCAGGCGATTCATACCTACTTACCAGAGCAAATGGTCGTCAATCCTCTTAAAGCTTGGACGATGTTTCCTGCGTCGCTCGCCTACCTCGCCGGCACCATTGGTATGACGCTTTTTTCTTTATCACTGTTACACACCTTTGTGGACCAGAATCCAAAATGGAACAGGGACAATCCAGTGATACGAGTAGCAAGCACTTTTAGTCCTCACTCACTTACCGTTTATTTGCTACATCATATCGTCCACGTCTGGCCGCTCTGGATTTACGGCATACTACAGGGGAAAGAGATTGACTTCTACTGGGGCCAAGCATTTGAAGTAACCTACTCGATCCCTCTCGCTGCCATCTTCATGATTCTTTGCTACTTTTTTCTCCGCTGGCTAGATCGAACAGGACGTCACGGTGTTGAATACTGGATGCGATGGATTTGCGACTAGTATTTTTCGTTAGCATCTGTGCCGCAAAGCGTTCAACAAATCACGAACCCAGCATTTTGCGATAACAGAAATGGACTGTATCTCAATCGCTTACTGAAGCTTAATTTCATCAGCGATTAAGCAAGCATCATCCATTAGTTTGCTGGACGATCTTTGGCTTATGGAGCCAGCGCCCGCCATTACTAAAGGATTGCCAGCCCTGCTTGAGCCAATTAAGCAATGCAGATGCCAACCAGAGGGCCCACAGCAACATGAAGAGTCGGTAATACCACAGCGATATCGAAATCACCCAGGGCTGTGAAAGCATCTTATCTTGTGTCTGTGGCTCAAACCATTTTAGATAATTTCCGTAGGATCCATTTCCTACGACAAACATCTCAGGCTCACCAAGTAAACCTTTACCTACCACGGCGACAAAGATTCCCAGTGCAATGAAGGTCAAAAGAATTAAGCCAACTTGCACGAAATTAAAGCCAATTCGATTCATAGACTGTGGATCAACCGTTCCTCTCCAGGCCAGCACAAAGATCCAAGCGACTACGATAAGGCCTGCCAATGCATGTAGCTGAGTCAATCCAAGGGCAAGTAAAATCCATTCGTACGTTTTTAAAGGCGTATTCCCTTTGAGACTCAGAACGATTGCAAAGAGAATCGATGAGAGCAAGAAAACCCAGAGTCTAACGGCGGGGCCCCGCAATGGTCCTCCTGCCCAAAGTATCCATCGATTAGAAGGAACCAAAACCGTTGTTGTGACATTGGCGCTAGAGACTGGAAGCTCTACTGGGCGTACCTTAACGGTAGTTACCAAGTTTTCGTCTATTCCAGTTACGAGCTTCACTTCTTGCCTTCCCGGCTGCAAAGGAACGATGACTTGATCTCCGTTTCTTCGAACAGGCTGCTTTCGCCCTTCAACGGTGAGTGTATTGACCTCGGTATCTGGGGAGAGATTGATCACAAAATCACCCCCAAGACTCGACTCCACCTTAATCGCTAACTCAGATGTTACTTGTCTTGCGCCTAGATTTACCTCTTGTGTAACACCTTGCACGGTGAGTTCCGCGCCCGAGATCGCTTGAGGACGTCGAATATCTAACTTCACTTTTTCACCGGGCCATACTTGCCATACAGGCAGAAGTTCAGTTTGCGTAGCTTCGTAAATGGGTTGTTGTCCGCTGATGGTAATGTTCCACACCGCCGAACTCATCAGCACCCAACGCTCGACATACTGATTGGTTTCAGCAGCCTGCAAATTGATCTCAGCGACCAGAGGTAACTCACTTTCCCAAGAGTAACTTGCCTCATCTGGCCCCAAGTTCACTTCGATCATACCTTCGGATTGCTCGCCCGTTGAGCTAACGACGCGTTCTCCTTCAAGCAAAGGAACTTTCAAGTTTATCGCTTTACCTGGAGCCGATAGCCTAGACACCGTATTGTAGACCTTCCACTGCAATCCGATCTCCAGTTTCCGCTCGATCGACACGATAGGTCGGAATACGCGTTGATCATATTTGGCTTCCTGCTCGCCGAGTTTTTCTACCTTCGTAAAGAACAACTGATTTCCTGGTACTCCATTGGGTTGCACCCCAATCACATTCCACTGTGGAGCTTCGACAGTCACTTTTCTCGGTAGAAGAACAAAGGCGAGAACCCATTCGTTGGTATCAACTACCAGCCCATCGACCTTTATGCGATGAACGCCTTTGGGAACAACGGTCCAAAGAAAACCATCTTCACGCCGTGCCACGATCAGATTCTTTGGGTTACCTTCAACACCCTCTGGCTCTAATTTCACCGATCGAGGCGACCACACTGGAAATTTACCTGGTATCGGAATCGCTACATCCTCAGCAGCATGCACCTCAAGATTCATCGATAAGACATTATCCTGAAGCTTCAGATCTAGCGATGTGATATCAGCAGCATTCGGAAATGCGTCAGAAGGAGTCAGCAATCGCTCGCGGAGCGTATCTAGCAAAGCGGTATCAGGGAACTGTGCTTGCGCTGAACCGCTCGACCACAGCATCATCGGCAAAACAATCGCGGCAGTGACAACCTTAGGAGTCTTTGCAAATAAGAGTGGCTTCATGCGGATCAGCAACGCCGCGAGCAACAGGAGCAAGATCGATCGAACCACAGCGATCACTTGATGAAGAGATCTCGAAAGGTAAATAGGCTGTATGGTTTGATCCTTCTTGACCGGACTAGACCAATAGCATTCAACGACATTGCCATTCCAGCTAGGAAGCGCTGGACCGGTTTGAGTCCTCGCTGTTGGATCGAATTTGAGATTTGCCGTCTGCGCTGCCTGCTGCTGACTAGCTTTCGAGTCGATAGATTTCATCGGCGGGATGTTCTGAGACAAACTACTATCTACATTCAACCCATAGGATTCCTGCACAGTAGTTTCCTGAAGACCTTCGGAATCTCTATACGCACTCATTGGAGCGTACGTCGAGTACAACCATCCCACCATAGGTCGTGAACCATAGGGCATCCCTACCTGTTCAAGCTGAGGATAAAGAACAAATTGAACCTGTCGGGCCACAAATGGTACGAGACTTAGAAGCAACATTGCCAGTGATGCAAATCGCCATACCTGTATCCACGATCGAGCAGAACCGCTGGGAATAACCTTCAGTAACGCGATCGGCATCAGTAGCAAAACCCATGTCCATCGAGGTGCCCCAGGCTCATGGTAACTCAAACCAAAAGCGACTAACGCTAATATTCCCGCTGGCACTCCCCACATACGATAAACGGCTAGCGAAAAGACCAGGAGAATAAACAGATCGAGCAGATTCCAGGCGGTCAGCCAGTCACCATAAACATCATCTGCCCCGAATACAGCCAACGCTCGCCAACCAGGGGGCAGGGAGAATGTCAATTGAAGAGAATCGGCATCAGCCTCCCAACCGCTGGCCGGAATAGATGTCGCGCGTTCGATTCGTCCGATCGCTTCCAATCTTGGAACACGATTACGAATCTCGACTCCAGGCTTTCCCGATACTGGATTGGCAGTGATCAACTGCCGTTCGCCGTTGATTCGCACCACTCCCAACGCATGATCTTCGGCTGCATCAAGACGCCAAGTTTGCTGGAGATCACCTTTAAGTTGGTCTTGGTAAGTGATTCCCGCCCCGTCGTCGTCTAACCAAAATCTTCTCTGAACCGAAAATCCTTTTGGTTGTGCTTCTCCCATGCCTCTCATCTTTTCAACTAACTTGAAGCTGGTATTGACGGGCCACTGAAAAACAGGCCAGGATCGCCAAGCTTCCGGAAATGTTGTTTGCTGAACATCGACCGATACCAAACCGTCGATTTCCGCCGATCGGAATTGTGGCTGCGCCATGAAACCTATCAACTCAGACTCGACTTTCGATACACTTCCAGGGGCGTAACGAAACTCTTGCAACGGCTGGTTTCTAAAGCTATCGATATCAATAAACCAATTGCCCGGGCGCACTTGTACTTTTGCTCGCCCAGCTTCATCTACAGCGATTGGCACGACACTTTCCACGCGTGACAGTTGCCAACCTTCTGGAAGCAGACTACCAAGATCCTCTTCGCGACTTTTACCCGAAACAATTAGTTCCACTCTGGTACGAAGCCACATTGGTATACCATCCTCGAGCATCCGATAAATCTTGATTGTGATGGTGTTCTGAACTGCGCTTTCTGTTTGCTGTCTCCTTAGCCAGAGGTGACCATTGGAATCCCAGTTGGGGAAAGCAACCTCACTATTGTCGAGTTTCAATGACACGATCCCAATCGACTTGGGAAGCAAAAGTCTTTGAGGCATCTCCTTCCATTTGAATTCCCCTGAGACTCGATAACGCCCCGGCGCAAGTTCCACAGAAGGAATGCCCTCTCGTGGAAGCACAACTAGCTTTGACTTGGTCGCATTTCCATCTGCTGGCTCACTGGATGGATCGCTCAATGAAATTGCAGTGACATTGATCGGCCAAACCTCACCTTCGCCAGGTAAAGCCAACCAGCATTTGCTGAAGACTTGGACGTCAAACTCCCAAGTACCATTCTCCGACCTGACATCTAAACTCAGCGTAGATGGCCAGATTGGTAGAGGAGTTTGGGCGTTGTTGAAAGGCTTGGGTGACAATCGAAAATCGGTGCCCCACAAAACCCAAGGCTTCCAAGGCTGTAATGCATCGGGGACCTCAGGCTGCTGCGCTCGAAGCAAAGTAGTAGATGAGAAAAAATTCCATGGGAGTATGAAACACATCAGCAAGATTAAAACGGAACCATTGAAAGACCGTTTGGTTCGCTTCATACACTCAACTCCCACTCTCGATTCATTAGATCTTCTTACAAAGTGCGAAAACGCTCACTTCAGGCCCACCCCAGCGCGCAGTAAATCGCGACTACTAGTTACCTAGATTCCATTGTACGTCAGGTCTCACGCGAATTTTTCATTCTTGGAGAAACTGGCTTCTATGGCAGAAACCACGACGATGCAATCGATATGCCTGACGGAATGATGACGTGGGAATATCGGGAAAAAACTAATTGTAGGGCTGCTCGGAGCTTGGGTGGTACGCGACCAACCCACCTATCAGCGGACAAATCCACCCGGGAATAGCTTATCCGGTCCCGTACCTCTGGGGTGGAAAATCTATATGATTTTGGCTCCCAGGTAATAGAAACGAAAAAACCCGGCTCATCACCGGGCTTCTTCTGCAGGAAAACCACTCTAAAATGGACCTCCCGCTCATTGGTTGTTCACCAAAGATCCAGTATGCGATCAAGTCTTTGCGGAAACAAAAACCTTTACACTCTTAAAGATCAAATCAACGTGACGCGAGATCAACGCTGGGCCGTTGAAATCAGGGTAAATGTCATTGGGCGAGTCCGCTGCGGTATCTATCGCTAGATGCAGCTTGAGACCTCTCAAGTGCTCAGGGATCATAAACGTTTTCGGATCGTGAGAACCATTGAGCATGATAAGGAAATCACGACCTTCACCCTTGGGATCATCCTGCAACGGCGGAGCCGTCAACCATACCATAAGAGAACCATCGGTCTGATCCCAGTTCAGCGGATGTCCATGGGTATTAAACCATGCTACATCAGGCACTCCCCGGTGATCACGTGGATTGCCCGCGAGGAATCGTGTTCTTCTCAGCGTCGGTTGACTTCGACGAATCTGAATCGCCCCACGCACAAAGTCCAGCAGTCCCTCGTTCCGTTTGATCAAACCCCAATTAAACCACGAGATCTCATTATCTTGGCAATAAGCATTGTTGTTGCCGCGCTGTGTGCGGCGGCATTCATCACCCATGACCAACATCGGCACACCCTGGCTTAGCAAAAGCGTTGCCAGCATATTTTTGATCTGCCGCGTTCTCAACTGCTCAATCGATTTCTTGCGAGATGGACCTTCAACCCCGTAGTTATCGCTACAGTTATGATTGTCGCCATCGCGATTACCTTCGCCGTTAGCTTCATTGTGCTTGTCTTTGTAGCTGACAAGATCATTCAAGGTGAAGCCATCGTGCGAGGTAATGAAATTGATACTGCAGAACGGTGCTCGGCCCGCATGCTCGTAAAGGTCCGAGGAACCTGCAAGCCGTGTTGCCATAGCTCCAGTCATACCGAAGTCACCTCGCCAATAACGACGAATGTCATCTCGATATCGACCGTTCCACTCAGCCCATCTCAAGTCACCGAATGAACCAACTTGGTAAGCTCCAGCCGCGTCCCATGCCTCTGCGATAATTTTCGTATCAGCCAACATAGGATCCTCGGCGATCATCTCAACCAAGGGTGGGTTTGGCATCAAATTGCCGTAGCGATCGCGACTCAAGATCGATGCCAGATCGAATCTGAAACCATCGACATGGTAGTTGTGCACCCAATGACGCAAACAGTGGAATATCAATTCTCGCCCAATGGGATGATTGCCATTAAATGTGTTACCGCAACCGCTGTAGTTGCTGTAATGACTTCCGCCGCTATTGAGAATGTAATAGACCTGGTTTTCTAGCCCCTTAAAGGAAAGAACCGGACCATGCTCATTACCTTCGCATGTGTGATTAAAGACGACATCCAGAATCACTTCGATTCCCGCTTGGTGTAAAGCTTTCACCATCTGCTTGAACTCGACCACTTGGGCACCGGGTTCATTACTGCATGCGTACCCGCGATGCGGTGCGAAGAAGGCCATCGGATCATAGCCCCAATAATTCGGTCTCTCAGGCTTATTGCCATGGATGTCGAAAATCGGAAACTCATGCACCGGCATTAATTCAACAGCCGTGACTCCCAAACTTTTCAGGTACGGAATCTTTTCGATAACCCCGAGGTAGCTGCCTGGATTTTTCACCTTAGCAGTTTTACTTTTGGTGAACCCTCGAACGTGCATCTCATAGATGATGGTCTCGGAAAGCGGACGTCGCAGGTGACGATCCCCTTCCCAGTTAAAGTAATCGTCGACAACGACACACTTAGGAGGCCTAATCACTCCGTCCGTGCTCCGCTGAAAACAACCAGCAAGCGCCTTGGCGAAAGGATCGATCAACCGAGCGTTGCCGTCGAACCACTGACCTGTTTCCGGATCGAACGGACCATTGGCTTGGAAGTGATATAACTGGCCGGGACCAATTCCCGGCACAAATACACTCCACATATCGCCCCATCGATCGGTTTCTCGATTGAACTCGATCACTTCGGCAGGCTCACGATCCTCAACGCGGTCATAGAGCAGCAACCGCATTGCCGTGGCAGATCGACTAAACATAACAAATTGAACACCCCGTTCATTTACGACCGCTCCATAGGGAAGCTGGTAGGAAAACTGAAGTTCAGGGTGAGGGTGACGCATGAGCATAGAGGCCGAATCCTTCTCCTTCGCGCAATAGGCTTATCCAGATGACATGGCAAACATACCACCGCATCTAGAAGTCATTGAGTCATTTTGGCTCACATCGAACCAAATACCGCTGACGGTGTGCACAACACACCACCAAGCCAAACGCTACCGAATCGGCCTAACCTTTCGATCCAGAAAAATATTCCGGTAAGTCCCACAAAGATACTGCAACTTACGTCACAATATGACACCTAACAACGATTGTATGCTGCAAACCCGTTGTTTCGAGTTTGGAAGAGAACATGCCATTGAATCATCCTAGGTGGATTCTTCGATCAACGATCACACGCGCAGCCAACTGCCAAACTTCATACCTGCTAGAACCGCTACAAGCCCACCAACCAAATTCAAAAGCACGACCACTATTGCCGATAGAGGACGATCATTTTGCAGCAATCGAATCGTTTCAAGACTCAAGGAACTAAAGGTGGTTAAACCTCCTAGTAGCCCCACTCGGAATGTGACTTCCCAATACGAATTCAACCATCCATCTCGCTGGGCCGATTGAAAGAGCCAACCAATTGCGAAAGAACCAAGCAGGTTAGCAACCGCCGTCCCCCAAGGAAAAGCATCGCCCAAACATTTCAATGCCAACTGATTGCAACCGTGCCGGCAAAGCGAACCAATCATGCCACCTAATCCAATTGCAAGCCACAAGTTCCAATTCATGAATCTGAATCCTATTTAAGGTCGAATCTACATCCCAGGAGGCGGGAACTATCGCGTCCTGACGGGCATCGTAACGGTATCGCGCCAGCGGTTGAAATCGGAAATGCCCGTTAATGTTGGGAAAATTGGGCTGATAAGAACTTATTTTTGGGTTGAAAGGGAGCCAGCGGTTCGATTGACCCTTGAGCAACCCAAAATTCCGGCAAGAATAAGGTAGCCGCCGTCGACCCAGACACCACCCGAGGCAGCGATACACTTTTTACGCACCCCCCAGAAAGCGATCATCCAACGTGCTTCTGGCGGGTCAGTCAGCAAGAGAGCAGGAGGAAGGTTTTAAAATGGCCAGCGGTCAAGTTAGTCGATCCACAAAAGTTATGACGGGAGCAGATATCCTTGTGCAGTCATTGGTGGATCATGGAGTGGAGGTGATTTTTGCTTATCCCGGCGGTTGCAGCATGCCCATGCACCAATCGCTAACCCGCTATTCCAAGCACCTTCGAACGATTCTTCCACGACATGAACAGGGTGGAGCTTTCGCGGCTCAAGGCTACTCGCGTTCAACCGGTAAGCCGGGCGTGGTCATGGCCACAAGCGGCCCTGGTGCGACCAACCTGGTCACTGCTATCGCAGATGCCAAACTCGATAGTATTCCGCTCATCGCAATCACAGGTCAAGTTCCTACTCGTGCGATTGGAACCGACGCCTTCCAAGAAACACCCATCATCGAAGTCTGCCGTGGCATTACCAAACACCATTACTTGGTGACGCGCGTGGATGACCTTCCTCGGATCATGAAGGAAGCATTTCATATCGCCACCACTGGTCGCCCCGGGCCAGTGATCATCGACATGCCTAAAGACGTCCAACTCGATCGCTGTGAAGTCGACTGGGATGTCCCGATGAATTTGCCCGGGTACAAGGTTATCAAACCATTGGCTCGCGAAGAGCAAATTCGTCAAGTAGCCGCAGCGATCAAACATGCCAAACGCCCCATTCTCTACGCAGGTGGTGGGATTATCTCAGCCGAAGCGTCCGAGGAGCTTCGGGAATTAGTGCGTCTGACTGGTATTCCGATCACAATGACAGTGATGGGCTTAGGCACCTATCCAGGCAGCGAAGAACTTTCGCTGGACATGCTCGGTATGCATGGTAGCGCCTACGCGAACTATGCAGTTCGAGATTGCGACTTGCTGCTGGCACTGGGCGTTCGCTTCGATGATCGCGTGACCGGTCGTGTTGAGTCGTTTGCCAAGCATGCGAAAATCGTGCATATCGATATCGATGCTTCGGAAATCAACAAAAACAAAGTGGCTCATATTCCGATTTGCAGCGACATCAAGTACGCATTGCAGCGCCTCAATGCAATCGTCGAAGCCCCAGAAGACATCTCCGCTTGGGTAAAGCATTGCAAAGAACTCAAATCCAAGCACCCCTTTCACTACGACGAAGAATTCGATGGAATCCTTCAACAGCATGCGATTCGCACACTCTCGGAACTCACTGCTGATAAAGAAACGTATGTTTCCGTCGGTGTTGGGCAGCATCAAATGTGGGCGGCTCAGTTCTTCAAGTTCCAACGCCCTCGCGCTTGGATGTCTAGCTCAGGCCTAGGCACCATGGGCTTCGGTCTACCCGCCGCAATGGGAGTCCAAGCAGCTCATCCCAACGCGATCGTCATCGACATCGATGGAGATGGTAGCTTCCAAATGAACATCCAGGAACTTGCAACCTGCCACTGCGAGAATCTGCCGGTTAAAGTGCTGCTACTGAACAATCAGCATCTCGGCATGGTGGTGCAATGGGAAGATCGATTCATGGGCAGCAATCGCGCCCATACCTACCTCGGTCCAGTGCATCACGAAGAGGCGGCCGGCGTTGGATGCAGCATCAGCCATTCGTACGTGCAAGAACGATATCCTGACTTTGTGCAAATCGCTAAAGGCTTCGGCTGTGGAGCAAGCACCGTCAAGCGTAAGTCCGACCTCAGGGCAGCTCTCGAAGAAATGCTCGCCTACCCTGGGCCTTATGTTCTCGATGTCGAAGTACCATACCAAGAGCATGTGCTCCCGATGATTCCATCCGGAATGACTGTCGATGACATGATTCTCGAGTAATCGATAACCGTTTTGAAAAGTGACTCGCAACTTATGCTGCGGTCGGCAATGCCGGCCGCAGTTTTTTTATGATCCGATCGCAAGCCTCAACGACATCGTCAATACTGATCGCCATCATGGATTCGTTGCTAGCAGTCTTCCGATTTTCAGGCGAGTAGATTCTTTGAATAGGCTCATGCTGTGAGCCGTAGGGCCCACTTTTTTCGAAACTTGTTGGCCCATGCAACGACACACAACCAACACCTAACGCTGCCGCCAGATGCATCGGTCCTGTCTCGGAACCTAAATAGAATTCACTGGCTTGTAGAATAGCTGCCAATTGAGGCAATGTCGTATCAGGTGCCAGTACAGCGGTACCTTCACTTACATCAATAACCTGCTTGGCTAATTGATACTCTCGAGTTCCACCCCACAAAACTAACGGAGCAATCCCATGGCGACGAAGATGCTTTGCAACTTCACCGTATCGCTCCATCGACCACATACGACTCATCCATCCAGCTCCTGGATTGATCACACAGTAGCGACTGCCTTGGACAACTTGCCTTGACTCCCTCAACCACCAATCGCACTCACTCTTTCCAGCTTGATAACCAAATGTGACCTGGTGTTTTTCAACTCCAATCGGTTCCAGCAATTCAAGTTGCCGATCTACCAAATGCTTACCAATTGGTGAAATCTTATCCGTATACAGAAACGGTGCGATTTCTTTACCGATCGGCGCAGCAAAACCGACTCTACGCTTGGCCCCGCTCAACCATCCCAGCAGCGAACTTTTACTCAGCCCCTGCGGATCGATGGCTAAGTCAATGGCTCGGCGACGCAAATCATGGCGTAACTTCCAGATTAGCTTTGGACTCTTTAGCCATCCCTTGGGTAGCCGAATCACTTCGTCGACATATGGATGCCCGCGAAGCAAACTATCGACACCACAGTCGACAACCCATGTGATTGAGCACTCGGGCCAAGACCTCTTCAATGCAACCGCAAGCGGCCATGTTTCAATACAATCCCCAATAGCGCTCAAGCGGCAAATCAAGATGTTTTTGGGATTCAAAATCATGCTTCCATTCAGTAGGCCGTGAAAACCTGGGCGAGTCCCTCGCTGATCCTTCGCAATGGGAAAAACAAATCCTACTCTATTTTTCTCGGCTCGCGAATCAGCCTCCAATTCGATGGCCGGAGCATACCAATGAAGCTACGAATCACGAATACCAAATCCAGAAATGAATTGCTAGCATCGAAACCTAAATCACAAATCTGGCGGACAGTCGTAGCGATCATCTTATGAAGTAGGATTTCGAATGAAGTGAAAAACAATATGGACAGTCCAACATTATTTTGAAATAAGATTTCGCTGAAAGATGCGTTCTTTTGGAGGTAGCTTAACATGGCATGCACCCACAACTATTTTAGATTCGTAAGAATTCTTGCTTTTGCTTTCTCGCTTTTCGCGAGTTCGGTGTCTCTGTTTGCTCAGGAAGATTCCTCGCCAAGTTGGTGGAATCCTTTTTCCGGATGGGGATCAAGCTCTACCAAAACAGCCCCGAAATCGCAGTTTGCAAGTTCCAGCTGGCAGGCTCCCTCTACCAGTAAAAAGACCTCGACAGAAACAACCTGGACATGGCCTTCTCTCCCTAAACCGAATTGGAAAATGCCATCTTGGTCTATGCCTAAACCTGCTTGGCCTTCCTGGAACAGTTACGGTAAGGCTACTAAGCCTAAAAAGCCCTCAGCTTGGAGCAGTTGGAACCAGAGCACCAAGCGATGGTGGCGTAATACTGCGGACTTCCTGAGTCCCTACCCACCCGAATCCTCTGCCAAGAAACCTTCTTCTTCCGGTTGGGGTGGCTACTCGAGTACCACTACGACGAGTGACGACTCCACAAGTGGCGGTTTCTTTTCCTGGGGCGATAGCAAAAAAGAAAAGAAGATCAGCACACCCAATGAGTTCTTCGGGCTTCCCCAACCATAACGTTGCAACATTTACGTTTCGATTACTGAAATCTCAAAAACTTGCATGAGCTATTAGCCCAGCTCCCACTAGCACGAACAGATCAAGCCTGTTTCAATTAACGCTCTACTTGAGTTTTCCCAATTCTCAAGAACCTTGGATACTCGGTGAAGCTTTGTCTCGTTCGCCCCAACCAAGTCAACCTCTTTGGGATCGACGACTTCCTTAGTCCTGCTATGTGGCCGAAGTCAATCAATGACAACTCTCTTCCGAATAAACATCTAGGAACGACATGCTTGAAGACCGTGAAACCTTACTGCGACTATCGGTTTTCATAGCGACACTCTCGATCATGTCGCTTTGGGAATTCTGGTTTCCACGGAGACGGTGGCACAGCGAATTCCGTTTCCGACGATTACTAAACTTGGCACTCATGCTGCTTAATACGCTCTGCGTTCGCCTTGTTCTCCCAGTCTCTGCGGCCGGGCTCGCACTGATCGCTCAGCAGCAGCAATGGGGACTACTGCATTACCTATCACTATCACACGGCGTCGCTTTCGTTGTCAGCTTGATCTTGCTGGATCTCGCGATCTATCTGCAGCATGTTGCTTTTCATCGTATCCCCATTCTATGGAAAGTCCATCGCCTTCATCACGCCGACGAAGATGTGGATGTAACAACCGGAGTTCGCTTCCATCCTCTTGAGATTCTTCTTTCCGCGATATTCAAATTAGGCGTCGTCGCACTAATCGGCCCTTCCGTTTTCTGCGTGATCGTCTTCGAGATTTTGCTCAATGCGATGGCGATGTTCAATCACAGTAATGTATTTATTCCATTGAACCTCGACAGATATTTGAGGCATCTCATCGTCACTCCCGACATGCATCGTATCCATCACTCAATTCATACCGAGGAACAAAATAGCAACTTCGGCTTCAACTTATCTTTTTGGGACCACCTCTTTGGTAGCTACCGGCCCCTTCCGCTCGATGGGCAGTTGGACATGAAGCTCGGGATTTCGGAAAACGACAAGTAATCCCCTAAACTGATTGCGAAGCTCATCGCGCTGTACTAGTTTTAAGAAACTTATCAGAATGTAAACGCTGGGCTCGACCATCTCCTTAGTGACTTTTTTCATGCATTTAGCCGCGGAGCTACTTCATGCTTCTACCTACGCTCATGCTTACGTTACTTGTTGGAACAAATCCAACAACCATGCAGGTCACCGTCGACGGACTGCAACGTGAAGCACTTGTTTTTGCACCCGAAAAGCTCGATTCGCCTACTCCAGTTGTTTTTGGCTTTCATGGCCATGGAGGTACTATGCGAAGTGCCTCTCGTACATTTCATTTTCATGAATTATGGCCCGAAGCGATCGTGGTCTACATGCAAGGTGTACCGACACCTGGTCGACTCACCGATCCGGAGGGAAAACGTAATGGATGGCAGCATAATCAAGGTGATCACAACGATCGCGACTTGAAGTTTTTTGATGCCGTCCTGACCTCGCTGAAAGAGAAATACAAAGTTGATGACAAGAGGATCTTCGCATCAGGTCATTCCAATGGTGGAGGTTTTACTTACCTGCTCTGGTCAAGTCGTGGTGACCAACTCGCTGGAGTTGCAGCAAGTGCTGCCGGCGGCCGAGGTATCACGAAACTGAAACCCAACAACGGTTTGCATATCGCTGGGCGCAATGATCCGCTAGTTAAATTCGCTGGTCAGCAATTAACTATGAAAGCCGTCAAACAAACCCTAGGTTGTAGTACCGACTCGGTGCCCTGGAACGAAAAGGGACGCAAATATCAAACCAAAGAAGGATTTTCCTGGATCGAAGTCATCCACGATGGAGATCATAAATATCCATCGTTTGCCCCTGACTTAACCATCCGTTTTTTTAAAGAAATAGAGACCACTGCCGGAGCCAAAGAACCAATGCCCAGTGAACCAATTCCTGGTGAACCAATGCCTGATGCTAATAAAGAAAACAAAACTCAAGCAGGAAAGTGAGCCTGCCCATTTTTGCCCCGTTGATGCTACTGCACGCAAGAAGGCTAGGAAATTATTTCGAATTAGACAGCTTCGAGACCTAACATCCCCAAGCTGGCAACTAGCAAGGTACTGACACTTTACTATAGCCTTAAACCATCCCGCTCATTGATTCGAAGTCGACTTTTACGGGAACCCGTTGCTACAGCATATCGTTCCGATCAACCAATGACTTGCGAGATCGGCTCCACATACTCCACTCCAACCAATTTCTGATCTAAGCCCGAATGGAAATAAGAGAGACGATTTGGGTCGATCCCTAACTGGTTCAAAACCGTAGCATGCAGACGCTTGACGTGAAAAGGCTCATCTACCGCAGCAGAACCAAGTTCATCGGTCGTCCCGACACTGACACCACCTTTAATACCACCACCCGCCATCCACATCGTAAAACCGTAGGAATTATGGTCGCGGCCAGTCCCCTCGGCATACTCCGCAGTCGGTTGTCTTCCGAATTCGCCACCCCATACGATCAGAGTATCTTTGAGCATATCGCGTTGCTTGAGATCCTGAATCAGACCGGCGATAGGCTTATCCGTATTCAACGCATGATAGTCATGATTCTTCTTCAAGTCGGAGTGAGCATCCCAATTGTCATCGTTATGTGCCCCGCCGGAATACAGCTGAATGAAACGCACGCCTCGTTCAACCAAGCGTCTTGCTAAGAGACATTTGGTACCAAAGTCGCGGGTGCGATCGTTGTCCAGGCCGTACAATTTGTGAGTCTCCTCTGTCTCCTGCTGTATGTCCACCGCCTCAGGAGCACTCTCTTGCATCTTATACGCCAACTCGTAACTCGAAATACGCGAAGCCAATTCCGAGTTATTGTTTCGCAGCGCCGCATGCTCGGTATTCTGTTCCTTGAGCGCGTCAAGCAATTCCCGTTGAAGAGAGCGACTCACACCCTCTCGAGCCTTGAGATCAAGAATCGGGGTACCGTTGGTACGGAAAATGGTCCCCTGATAACTCGCTGGCATGTAACCACTGGACCAGTTCTTTGCTCCGGAAATAGGGCCACCTTTTGGATCAAGCATCACAACGAAGCCAGGAAGATTTTCATTGACACTTCCAAGACCGTAATTGACCCATGACCCTAAGCATGGATGACCACTTTGTACCCGCCCCGAATTCATCATCAACATCGCTGAACCATGGATCGGCGAATCAGCTGTCATTGAATGAATGAAGGCAATGTCATCCACGCACGTAGCAACGTTTGGGAACAGATCGCTAACCCACTTACCGCAATTTCCATACTGTTTAAAATCCCACCGTGGTTCCACGATACGACCGGTGTTTCGATGCCCACCACGACCAAAAGTCTTTACCTGCACCGTCTGATTGTCGCGTCCCTTCATCGTCGGCTTGTAATCAAAGGTGTCGATGTGACTTGGGCCACCGTACATAAACAAAAAAATCACACTTTTCGCCTTGGGAGCAAAATGCGGTTGCTTGATACCAGCAGACTGCTCGGCACCCATCGCTTGATTGCCGAAAAATCCGTCAGCCGATAAAAGGCCGGTAAGAGCAACTCCACCAAACCCCGCTCCCGTCTGCCACAAAAACTCGCGTCGTGTTCTTCCGCAGAAATTACCACTCATATGCTCACCTGAAATCCGTATTTATTTTTAATTCCGACGCTGTCTTGAAGCCTAATCGAGATAGATAAACTCATTGAGGTTGTAAAGGAAAAGGCAGAAGTTGTCTAAAGCCTGATCTTCGCTCAGCCCATGCTTTTCTTTAAGCCGCTGAATCAACTGTAGCCCTCGTTCAATCTCTTTCTCTTCTGCTTTTCGCGTCAGAGCATAACCAATGGCAGCTTCAACCTGAGAACGCAGATTATTGCCACCGTCCCGCCGAACACGTTTTGCCAACTCCGCCGATTGCTCGTTGAGATAGTCACCATTGAGCATACTCAGCGCTTGACCAGGCTGAACCGTAATAAAACGAGCCTCGCAACTCGTATCGGTATCCGGAAAATCAAATGCCGAAAGGAATGGGACAACCAGCGATCGTTTGACATGAATGTACACGCTTCGCCGAGCTTGCTGTTCGTAGCTCGACTTATCCCAACCGCTTCCAGGTACTGATTGCCCAGCAAGAACCTCCCGCGATATCTCAGGGAAAACTCCCGGACCATACATTTCTAAGTTCAATCGGCCATTGGTTGCCAAAATAGAATCGCGAATTTCTTCAGCGCTCAGTCGCCGCATATTGAAATGACTGAACCAATCATTGCTAGGATCTTTCTGCTGAGCTTGAGGACTTGGAACCGACGCCTGACGGTAGGTCTCAGACATCACCATTGTTTTTTGAAGTTCCTTGAGCTTCCAACCTTTATTTATCAGTTCCCGAGACAGCCAATCGAGCAACTCAGGATGCGTGGGCATGTCGCCCAGTTGACCGAAGTTATTAGGGGATCGGACGATTCCCCGTCCAAACAGATGTTGCCAAATTCGATTGGCAATCACTCGGCTCGTGAGTCGGTTGTCAGGCGCTGTGACCCAGTTGGCAAATGCCAATCTTCTTCCCGATGTATTCGTTTTTTCATTGGGGACAATTTCGGGCTTTACCGAACCGAATATCGATAAGAAAGATGGCTCTACCTTGTCTGCTTTCCCCTGCGGACTTCCTCGAGTTAGAACAAACGTCTCGGGAGCAGTAGTACCGCTCTCGCTCACACACATCCCATACTCTTCCCAAGGCTTAATCCTCTTGGCTTCATCTAATTCCTTTGCAACTCGACGATATTCGGCGACCATTTCCGCATCGAGACCAGCAGCTTCGGCATTGTTGAGAGCTTGATTGAAATCTTGTCGACTGAAAGCTTCACCAGCCGTCAAAGAACGTCGTTTAAAACTAGGTCCAGACCAACTTAGCTGCAGCCCCTTACCAAAAAGTCCTTGAAAATAATCCAGCCGCAATGGCACACGACCTTGCGACAGCCTCAATACGGTTCGCTTCGCTCGTCCCTCTCCGTGAATACCATCGTGGTCGATCACCATCTTGCCATCGATGCTTAATCTTGAACCATCATCGGAATCCAGAATGAATGTGTATTCCCCATCCTCAGGAACGATGAGACTTCCTGTAAACACGAAACCAAAATTATCGGGACGCGTTGCTGGCTTGATATCGATGAGCGGAGGGTTGAGTTTCGCGACGGTCTCAGGTTTCAATTCGTCAAAATTGGGAAGCTCTCGAAACTCATCTCGATAAAATCGATACTCCAAATCATCGAGATCATACCCACGATTTGCTTCTTTCTCTCCATCCTGCATCTGGCTGCGAAGCTGCTGCTCCAACTTCGTAAGTTCCCCCTGTAATTGATTCACTCTCTCGCGACTATTGCTTTCAGCCAAGCGGAACTGTTCCCTATCCTCTGCGTTAGCCAGTAGTGGACGTTCCACTTGTGGACCGTTTCCATTGGGTGTCACATTGCGAAAGAAGGCAAGCATGCTGTAATAATCGTGAGTAGGAATCGGGTCGATTTTGTGATCGTGGCAACGACTGCAGTTCATCGTCAAACCAAGTATTCCCTGCCCCACGGTGGTGATAATGTCATCGAAGCCATCGTACATGGCGAGTTCTCGATCAGCGGGCTCGTCATCCCAAATTCCCAAACGATAAAAGCCTGTTGCGATCAATGAATCTCTGGTCACCTCGGGCAATTCATCCCCCGCCAATTGCTCGCGCAAGAATTGGTCGTAGGGTTTCCCAGAATTGAAAGATCGAATCACATAATCACGATAACGCCATGCATGCGGCTTTCGCCCATCACGTTCAAAGCTATTGGTTTCCGCAAAACGTACGACATCGAGCCAATGCCGCGCCCATTTCTCACCATATCGTTCGGAAGCGAGAAGTTTATCAACCTGTTGTTCATAAGCTTTCTCAAAGTCAGCATCTGCAGCCTTCTTGAAAGCTTCGATCTCGGCGGCAGTGGGCGGAAGTCCGGTGAAGTCAAAATACAAACGTCGAAGAAGAGAGGCTGGCTCTGCCCTTCCATTTCGGGTCAGCCCAACGGCTGCAAGCTTCTGATCGATGAATCGATCGATTGGATGATTTGAAGCGACAGACTGGCTACCAGGCGTGGAGCCAACTGCCGCGGGTATTTCTGGCGTGCCAATCGGTTCGAAAGCCCAATGCCTTTCCCATTTCGCTCCTTGCTCGATCCAACTGCGCAGCAAAGTTTGCTCCGCTTCCGACAATGGTTTACCCTCTGGCGGCATGCGAAAATCTTCTTCGCTAGAGGATATGCGTGTTAGTAAGGAACTCTCAGCGGGCTTGCCGGGAACGATCGCTAGTTCACCGGATTCGAGTTTGGCAAATGCCTTATCGGGCTCGTGAAGCCGCAATCCACCTTCAGCTTTGTCGGGTCCATGACAAGCAAAGCAACGGCGAGCAAGCAATGGCTGAACCTCACGCGCAAAATTGATCTCGCGCTGACCCGCCGACGGTTCCTGCGCTTTCAATATGCCATCTTCCCAAATCGTGCATGAACACAGGAATGCTAGGGCAAAGAAGGCGCGAACGAACAAAGACACTCTAAGCGACAACGTTTTCATGATGCCTCACAAGCGGCAGCGGGGTGGGAATTCCTCTTCCTTGGAACCTGAGGGTCCTATCTATTGTGACTGATCACGGGAGAAGTACCATCCCGGAAGCCGACAAGACCCTATCCAAATCCGACATTTCTTCAATTATCATCGATAGCGTGTTGCAAAAAAAGTCCCCAGTATTCGAGTTGTCATGATCGAACTCACCGAAACCGACATCCGTGGCCCGGATTGCCAGACTTGGGCGATCCGCTGCGATGCCATGGACCGAAGAGATTGGCTTCATCATCAACCGGTCTGCGAACTTCTTTCGCGGTATCATATTCTGCACCTCGGTGTAGCCCAGATGCCTGCTCCCTTCCAAATTGTGCGAACTCATCTCGGTGGAAGCTATTTTTTGGCGAGCCTGGAAGGTGAAGGAAAGGTTTTGGTGGACGGGAAATGGACGGTATCTTTTCCAGGGCAAGCATTCCTACTTCCACCAAAAACACTGCATGCATTTTTTACTCCTTCAGGAAAAGCTTGGCGATTCGCATGGGTTCGCTATCAAGAAGCACCAGGACAAAAGCCTATCGCTCGCGCCAATTCTCCCGTGCTTGCAGGCTTTGAAGCCGCTCCGCTCGAAATGGCCATTCTAGGCCTATATCATGAATGCCGCTTATCTTCTGCTCCTCCGATGGCCGAGCAATGGCTGAGAATCATTCATGGCTATGTACAGAGATTCGCATCTCCAACGGATCATGACCCAAGAATGTGGAAGACCTGGGAAAAGGTTGCCCAACGGCTTGATCATCCTTGGTCTATTAGCGATTTAGCGAAAGAGGCTTGCTTAAGCGAGAAACAGTTTCAACGCCTTTGCAAAAAGGATTTGGGCCGTAGCCCTCAACAACAACTGATGTGGCTTCGCATCCGCCGAGCCGCCGAGATGCTCGCCGCCGGAGAAAAGAAAATCCAATCCATCGCCCTGGCTGTTGGCTATCACAATCCGTTCGTCTTTTCGTCAACCTTCAAACGCATGATCGGCTGGTCACCCTCAGAGTACTCGCGCCGCCGAATCGATTCCTCGCAGCAGCCATTCCCTGGCGAGCCAATTTCGGGTGGGTAGCCCCACCCCCGTGCTCAGCGCAGCGGTGCTCGTGCTCGTGCGCAGCGGTGCTCGTGCTCAGCGCAGCGGTGCTCGTGCTCAGCGCAGCGGTGCCCGTGCTCAGCGCAGCGGTGCCCGTGCTCAGCGCAGCGGTGCTCGTGCTCAGCGCAGCGGTGCTCGTGCTCGAATCAACGCCGCAAATCGCACAAAGAGCCAACAAAAAACGATTCGGTTCAAACTGTTTTTTTCCCATCGAGATAGTGCGGGCTTTTTCGACTACCGCATTTCGAGCACGAGCACGAGCACGAGCACGAGCACGAGCACGAGCACGAGCACGAGCACGAGCACGAGCACGAGCACGAATACCGCTACAGGCTCAATTTCCTGACACGAAAATCATACCCGGCTCAAATCGTTTCAATGGAACCACAGTTACACCCGTACCCCCATTCGTGCTCGTGCTCGAATCAAAGCCGCAAATCGTGCAGAGAGCCAATAAAAAACGATTCGGTTCAAACTGTTTTTTTCACATCGAGACACTCCGACGAGTGCTTCACTCATCCAGCGGTCTTCCCAAGGGCGGCGCGGGGGGCTGTCGCCATTGAAAATCACTCCGGTAAGAAAACGATAGCCACGGCGTCTCGATTCTCTTTCCCCCATCTCTTTTCGAAACCAGCAAAGCATCTAGCAATCCCGTGGTTAATAGCGTTCGTTCTAGAGGCCATGTCGGCTTACCAGTCTGTACCATTTTTTCGATACCCAATAGTTGATGATTGAAATGTTGGAAAGGCCGCATCTCTTGTGTCCAAAACAGAGTCGCCATAATCTGCTCTTGATCACTGGATTTCCATGCTACAGCCCACTCAGCGACCGCGCCATTTAGCGTCAATACACTAGCTCTGAGTCCATCCAAGTATTCGATAACAAACAACACCGGCTCTGATACAAGTTTCTTTAACTCGTAACCTTCCGGCAAAGGTCTTTCTTTTAAACAGCGAAGTGCTTTATCGAGTAAGTCTTTTGAGTAGATTCCTTTTTCACCAGCTTCCCAAACAGCATTCCCAACAAGGCATTGCACGGATCGAACACCGCTTTCATCCCCTTTCCTTCGCTCCGCTAACGATTGAATCATTTCCAATGCATGAAATCCATAACTATCCAGCCGATGATAAGAGACCGCCACAATTTCCTGTACTGGTTCACCTCTCCGAACATCAATTGGTGGAAATCGCCAGAGCACAGGTAACACGGATCCTCCCATCATGGGTATGTTAAGATCCTTAGCGCGATCATAGATCCACTTAGCGTCCTCCCAATTATCTGAAAGATGTTTATCAAAGAAGACCGGTTTGGTCTCCTTCCGACGTTCCATAACATCCGCAATCTCAGCAAAAATCTTTCGCTTCGGATAGACGATTTGCCCGGTATCCGATTCCCGATAACTCCCGTGCTCGGCGATCAACATGACCCCATCGATATCAACCTCGCCATTGGAGTTTGTTAATGCAGACGGTATATCCTTGGCAATCTCAAAACCGTACTTGCCAGCGAATCCTCTACTACTGTCGTTTTGTGGAACTTGATCCGTAAACACGGACGCCAATTCCATCGCTGGTAATCGACCTTTTCCATCGAGAGTGTCGGTACGAAACAAACGACTCACCAAGAGATCCGCGTGAGAATTCTGTCGATACTCCGTGGTGATCGCTGCCACACGAGGTACTTTGACCTCATGCAGCGTGAAGGGATAGAGAGTCGTTAGATAAATGGTGCCATTCTTTGTAGCGCAGATCCCCATCACCGTGTACCGTGGTACCAAGATATGCTGGTCGTCGAGTTTAAAGATCCCATGATGCCATGGCTTATCCTTCCCCTGCTCATCCTTGACAGCAACGTAATCGGGATTACTGATCGCGATCGGGCCATGATCGATCGGTGATAATTCGCCCGGTCGATAACTGACCAGATGCAACGCATCGGGCTGTCCTTCGAAACTTGCATTGATCCCCGCCCAAACCCGTCCATCAGGGGCGACACACAGGGCACGGCAATCCGTGTTCTTGGCCTTCGGGCTAAGAGGTCCAAGACTTCTACCTTCAAGCAGATCGCTCTGCCCCGTGAGATCATAGGCGTACAATTGATTGCCGCCCATGGCTACCGCATACAGCGTTTTGCGATCTGGTGAAACTTCCCAGTTGATAGGATGGGATTCAGGATGCGCAAGTAAACTCGATGTGCTCGGCGCAGCACCATCGATGGTTTGTTTCAAACGAGTCAGTTTGCCTTCGCGTGGATCATAGCGAGCGATCTCACCGCCAAGGATCGGATGATAAGCCCTTCCAAGATAGTCCACGACGATGAAGGCATACATGTGCTTACAGTCCAGCAGGTCTTCATAATGACCGCTCGACAGATCAAGCTTGAGAAAATGTGTGCTTTCAATGGGCCGTTCATCGGAGCAAGTGGAAACATAGGCGATTCCCCTCGACTCATCCGGGGTTACGCTGATAATTCCTTGCTTTGGCACAGGAATACTATATACGCGAGTCTTCTTGGTTAACGGATCATAGACCATTGGATGGCCACCTTCGTAATCCGTGACCTTTTCACCTTCCTTTGGATAACCTTGCTTCGTACCAAAATAAATCTTCCCGCTTTCACCCACGTTATTGCGAGTATGGATCTTTGCTTGAGCTGCAAATCCCTTTCGATCGACGCCGATTTCTTTTTCTGCATCGACGACCATTTCTAGCACTTTTGACTTAGGATCAAAACGGATGAGATAACCGTTGTCGCCATACTTCGCGGAGCCTAAATAGATTGCCCCATCCAAGCCCTCTACGATGGAAAAATAACCACTTTCTTCGCTGGTGTATTGGGATGGAATTCGATAAGCCTTGCTCCATACAAAATGCTGAAAGTGACTCTCTTTTCCAAAGTCCCCTTCGGCCGGTGCTTTCTGAGGCAACAAAAACAGAAAGAAGCATAAGCACCTACGAAACCATTCCGAGCGATAAGGTAGCTGCACGATAGCCCATGAAAGAAAAGCAAGCCTTGCGCATGTGCTCGCCAAATCTGCGAGAACGACAGTCCTATCATGCCACTTATCCGAATGTTGCTCAATTGAGCGTTCGGATTCACTCATGGATCATCTCCTTTCCTTGACGCGAAAACCGAGCCCTGAGAGTAGTAGCTTTACTTTTTCACGGTGGTCACCTTGCAATTCCATCAAATCCTCACCCGGCTTGACGCATCCGCCGGAACCACAACCCGACTGAAGCTTCTTGAAAACTTCCGGAAGATCATTTGCCTTAGCGGTAAGCCCTTCAATGACCGTTGCTACGCGTCCCCCTTTTCTTTTCTGTAACGAGATCACCGCAGTTTGTTTCTCAGGAGGCAAACGCTGCGCGATCTCCTTTTTCTTCGTTTCCCAGTCCTGCTTAGCTTGCCACGTACACTGACAATCAACAAGCAAAACACCGCAAATTTCACAGGTCGGAGGGATATCAAAAGGGGTGCCCGAAAAGAGTCGGTTCACAGTATCTGCCTGTACCTATCTGAAGAATATCCCAACAAACTGTTTGGTTAGAAATCGAACTTCCAACAGTCCAATCGGGTCAATCTAGAAACCATTTGAAAACCACAATCACTTCCCGGTGAACCGTCTTTACCTTGCCCAAAAGCAAATGCTTTTACAGCAACGGTTCACGATCACTTGTAGTGAATCATTTTTTGGCACAAAAAAGCCTCGTCATACGCTATTACAAATAGTCTTTTAACAAAAACAAACTTCCCTGGAAACTCTGCGAAGTTACACTCCTGCCGAAAATCAAGGGCCCCAGAAGGTTGGAAAACCGGTTTTTTAACATCCGAAAACAGGAGCTGCCTTTTCTTCCTTGACCGTTTTCCCGTGCCAAGCAACAATCCAAGGTGTCCGAGTCTTCCTACCCAAGACAGTGCCCGCCTAAATGTCAGCGCCAACGCAAACCATACCAAACGACGATGAGCAGTGGCTTCTTTCTGAGGCGATGGAGGAATTTCGGCTTCTTTATTGGGAGGGGAAAGCTCCTAAGCATGAGGACATCTATCAACGACACCCTCAGATTGCTACACAGCTGAAAGAAGCCATTGAATCTTTCTTGGAAGCGCACCCTTGTCCGGTTTCGGACTCGAAATCGAGATCGGACTCCATTGAAACCGCGCCACCTCTGAAAACTCCTGAAGAGAATTTTTCTGGACAGACTTTTGGTGACTACCAAATCATCCGGAAAGTCGGTTCAGGAGCGATGGGGATCGTTTATGAAGCAGAGGAAAGTAAGTTAAAACGCCGTGTTGCTCTTAAAATTACCAAGGGCGTTAAGTTATCTGAAATTGCGGTGGCAAGATTCAAAGAAGAAGCCTCGATCATTGCCGCTTTGCATCACGAAAATATCGTTCCCATATTTTCCTTCGGAGAAGTCAACGGAAGATATTTCTATGCTATGCAATTGATCGATGGCGTGCCACTCAGCCAGATCGCTCGATCTCCTGAAAGAATGATTGCCTTAGTAAATTCCGACCTGACGGAAGAAACATTCTCTAACGCTAATATCCCTACCAATCGCTCGGAGACATCGCCACTCTCGAACCAAGAAACCAGTCAACTTCGAAAACAGAAAGCATTCTACTTAGCTATAGCGAGAGTTGGAATCACGACCGCCCGTGCCTTGCAGTTTGCTCACTCAAAGGGAATTCAGCACTTTGATGTAAAACCGGGAAACCTCCTCCTTGATCGCCAGAACAAAGTTTGGCTGACAGACTTCGGAGTCGCCGAGTTTATTCATGCCGCGAATAATAAGAAGAACGTATTTGGAACCATTGGCTACATCAGCCCTGAAGCAGCTGGCGTTCTACCTGGTCTCGGTAGCGGTCTCAGCGATATCTACAGTCTTGGCGCGACCCTTTACAGCCTAGCGACAGGACAAGCCACCTACACCGGCCCTTCAACTCAGTATGTCAATTGGCTACGCGACTCAGAACCTGTAGCGCCACGTCGACTTAATGCAGCGATTCCGCGCGATCTGGAAACAATCATACTCAAGGCTCTCTCGAAACGCTGTGAGCAACGGTATCAAAGCGCACAGGAATTGGCCGATGACTTATCACGTTTTCTCTCAAATCGTCCCATTCAAGCCCGCCCTCCGCGATTGCTGGATATTGCCTCTAAAGCTTTACAACGAAACCGGCGCCCCCTTTCCATAGCAGCCGCATCATTGCTGGTCATTCTCTCCATCTTTTCTGCAATCTCTTTCCGGCTTTATCGCAGAGCCGTCAAAAGCGAGCAGGGTTACTCCCATCTAGTGTTCGATATTTTCAGAAATCTCGACGATCATGGGAATCTTCGCGGTGGAGATGATCCCAAAATTCAATATACCCGCTTTAAAGCGATCTGCGATTTTCTTGAGGAACGACATACCGATCAAACCAACTCACAGTCCGAAACGTTTCTGCTAGCGCAGATGCAGTATTACACGGCGATTCATCTTGCAAACATGGGGACCAACCGCGAGGAGGTTTTTAATCGACTACGTCGCTCTGCGCAGCTCTTCAAAGCCCATTCTCAGGTTTCTGGCGATCCATTGCATCGACTCGATGCCATTCGAAGTCGTATGTCGCTGGTCAATTACATGAATCGCCGATCTGACCATGGAGAGATTGAACTTGAAATCGCGCTCAAAGAACTTGAAGAACTGATCAAAGATTATCCAGATGACTTACGTTTTCTCGACGCAGCAGCTTGGGCACATAACATCGCCTTTAACAGCTACTCAGTTCAACAGGATAAAGAACAATGCGAGAAACACCTGCTTCTTTGCCAATCGATTTCTAGACAGCTCCAGCGAATGAATCCAGAGAAGTGGTGGTTTCATGCTTTCAATGAGTCCTTGACCTATTCCAGCTTTGTCGATCTCCTTCTTGCGCAGAACAAGTCAGAAGAGGCACTTGCAAAAGCAAACGAAGGCGTAGATCTTTTTCAACGAATCATCGAGGCGATGGATAAAGCTGGCGAAGACTCAAGTGGCATCAAAGTGAATTATCTTATCAATTTCAAATATAAGCTTGAGTTACTCTGGATTATCAACCGCGATCAAGAATTCCTTTCCGAGATCGATTACTGGGATCGGGAATCATCCGAAATCACTGCTGATAACCTCAATAATCAATGGCTACTGGAAGTTTGCTCGCAAGTAAAATTATTCGAAGCGGAAATCCACATCCGCAAAGGCCATCTTGACCTCGCAAAAAAAGCAATGCAGTCCGCTTCCTCTCTTGTCCAAGACTCACCCGCTGTAGCAAAGCGACTTCGTCTGCTTAATCCCTTTTCATCGAATGAGGATTTTGAGGAAGTATTGGCTCAACTCCAGACGATGGCAGATAAGTCGCAAGAAGATGACTATAATTCCACCACACACTTCATGGCCCTCTTGAAATGCAAACGCTTTGAAGAAGCCGTTGATTACTACGAGAGCAAAACAAATCTCTCAGAAAATAATTTGCTATGTAGCTATCTGAATGCTTTCGCTCTGAGAGAAGTTGCTCGGGAGAATAATCCAGAAACTATTCCGTATGCCCCGGTTAAAATCGGCAAAGCGCCAACTCTTGGTATGAAAGTGTATCTTGACGCTATTCACCGAGTATCCCATTAGAACCTGCCTTTTTATTATACTTCTTCAGAGTAGCGGTGATTCTTTCAACGCTTTCCGTCTCTATTAACTGCGAAACTCAAGAGCACTAAAATGAACAATAGACTTATCACGTTTTTCGTTTCCCTCGTGATAATTGGCTGGCAAGCTAGCGTGACAATCGCGCAAGAGACTTCCATCAAGCATTCTTACCTGGTACTCGGACACAAAACGGCAATCATCGGAGAGGATGACCAACCAAAGTGGGTTTACAAAGACGGATCACGCGATGGCTTCGTCTTACCCAATAGCAACATTTTATTGGCATTCGCAGATCGTGTTGAGGAAGTGACGAGAGATTCGCAAGTTGTCTTTTCATACAAACTGAGCTCTCCCAACAAGGAAATCAGCACGGCTCAACGGCTTTATAACGGAAACACACTGGTAACCGAGTTAGGCATTCAACCACGACTCCTCGAAGTAAACCCCGACGGCAAAGTCATCAACGAATTTCCCTTGCTACCCGAAACGGATAATACTCATCTTCAGACCCGAATGGCGAGGCAACTTCGTAATGGTAATTTCCTAGTCCCTCACCTCCTTGCATTTGCCATCAAGGAATATACGCCCAACGGACAGATCGTACAAACCTACAAAACGGACCTGCAAGATCTGGGTGGACGCCCCGCAGAAAACTGGCCCTTTACTGCGATACGATTAGACAACGGTAATACCCTTACATCGTTGACTCACGGCAATAAAGCCGTCGAGTTCGACCCAGACGGTAACGTTGTTTGGAAAATCACGAATGAAGATGTCAAAGGACTATTCAGCGATACCTGTGGTGCACAGCGATTGGCCAATGGCAATACGGTTATCGGAAGCCATCACACATCGGGAGATATGGTATCGATTGTTGAAGTCAACCGAGACAAGAAAATTGTTTGGAAAAGCAACCATCCACTCGCGGCCGGTGTACACCACTTTCAGATCCTAACGACCAATGGTTCAGCAGAACCTGGAATGCCACTGAAGTAGTTCGCGAACATTTCGTTTGAGTTCCTGGTGACGCCGTTACCTTCACACTATTTCAAGCCGCCAACGATTGGCAATTGGAGACGGACAGGCATAGATCGACTCCGATGACCGAGCGGGGGAAAATAAAGTTTCCATCAGGAAGCGTCCGATCCCCCGCTTTGGTCCATCGGATTGTTCGTCCGCATTTCGGCCCGCTGTTCCGCGCGACGATTTTCAAGCCACCATGCTATGGTTCTCATCGCTTCAGCACGCCGATCCTTTTCCAACCAGTTTGTTGAAAGGGTAGTTGCCGTTGCTATAACGGTCTCATTGCCAAAACCCGTCCTAAGTATATCGGCCATTGTTCGACACTGGCATTCCAGGTTTTAGCTATCCCTTCGAGAATTGCCTCCAGCGATTGGTAGCATTCTGGCATGACATCGACTAGCAGTCGTCCAGCCACTTCTTGGTCTGCATACTTGTCAAAATCTACGTCATTTGTGATGACGCTAAGCAGTGCGTCGAATCGTTCATTTCGATCAAGAGCCTGCAATTTCAAACGCAGTTGGTGCAATGTATGCTTCCGCGATCGAATCTGTTTGCGAAACTCTTCAGCGTCAGTTGGATGTGTCAACTTAGTCTCTGAGAACGAACACTCTATTACTTCTGCACTCCCCAAGCCACTGCGTTGTTGAGCAGACGGATAAATCCTTCCTGCGAAAAATCATCGATGTGCCCAAGGGAAGTGTAGAAACTTTTACCACCATCAGTTCGACGATAGATCCATGCTATTGGCTCTTGGGGCTTGTCTGGGATATTTCCAACGATCAAGACTTTCGTGCTAGGTAACAAAGGACTTACTTGATAAAGGGAACCATAACCTTTCCACTTCTCAACATCGACGCCCTCTAGAATAGCTTGCTCAGCTTCAGTCAAGTCGCTAGCTGGCCGTAACTCGACGGTTGGCCCTGCACCGTGATGATTTGTGTAGTTACCGCCAAAAACTTCCTGATCCCAGCGCCCCCACACCTCTCGCCCAGCTGGCGGCTGACCACTGCGCAAGGAAAACGCATGATTCGCAGTGCGAATTCCCAAAATGGGTTTGCCTGACTCCACAAACTTCCTGACTCGCGTCATCTCTCCTTTGGGTAATGGCCGACGACGTACACTGAGCAACAGAAGGTCAGCAGAATCAAGCGATTCAAGCCCCGGCAAATCCCCTTCACTCTCACGACCATAGACTAAGGAAACTCGATAGTCCTTCAGCAGTTGTGTTATAGCGTAGTTTGTTAGCGAAACCTCTGTTTTGTATTCTGGCTCCGCCATAACAACAACCACTTCAGGCCTTTTATCGTTTTGAAAGCGAAAGGGGCTTCCTCCAACAATTTGATCGCTGGTTATCGTTGGGCAAATCCATTTTTCAATGTATTCAACCACTAAATCCGTTCCAGAAAAATGATTGACTTTCGGCGGCATCGCTGGGTTGTACATCGTGTCGGTCATGTCGCGAACCAACGCAACATTTTTGCCATTACGCACCAAGTTTCTTAATCCAAAGGGGCGACCAAGCACACAAAAGTTAGTGTGCACGCCCATCAACAAGACATTCTGAATGCCTTGATGCTCCAAGACACTCCAAATTTCCGAGCCCTTATCACTGACGTAGTCCTCTGCGTCGATCTCGATCAATGGAGTCTGTCTTTTCCATGGAGCCTTAGGGTTCAAGCCGCTCCGCACCAGTTCTTCAGCCCATTTTTTGTGTTCCTCCGGTTGATCGTCCTCACCTCCGTCTGAATCATCAATCGGAAAGGAGAGTTTCTCTTCAAGCGTCAATTTCCGACACCATTCGTCGATGCCAGGAGGAAGCTGGGTAGCTCGCGGAGTTTTCATCGCATGGATCCGCGCAGGATGCTCGGCATAGAAGTCCATACAGCTACTTGGCGCATGGATAATAATCGCTCCGTCGTCTCTCAAACGCCTAATCACTTCATTCATTCGAGGAGCGATTTCATTCACTCTCTGAACCGACTGAAAGCAATGATGGGAATCCCACATGTCACAGACGATCACAGCAGTTTGCGCGGTATTCCATGATTCTTGCTTGGTTAGAGCATGAAATCGATTGCTCTGCGGAGCAGTTTCAACTCGATAACGCAGCTGAAAATCCCAAGAATCTTTTGCCTCGGTGTAATTAAACATGAAACCAAAGAAAAAGAGCAAGAAGCCTGAGCGGATCATTCGATGTGTGACGATCTGAAACTTCACTTTGGACAATTCGCACATGAAACGATTCCTATTAAAATTCTGCTCATTAACTGATACCGAAATATTACCGAGTAGCGTTCAACTACTTCTCCAGTCGCAAGGACATCAGGTAACTCGTTTTCCACCAACTCACTTTGGAATTATTTTAGCGAAAACCCTTGCGACCGATGAACCCCTTGTTGCTATTCCTTAGGAATAATCCCTTGCTCTTTGGTTAACGCCTAAACAGCACCAGTTCAACTGAGAACAGAATGCCACATGGTGATAGCAAAATACGATGGCGGTTTCTAAACTATACTCTTGTAATTTTCTTAACCAGACCGGTGCACCACAACCCAGTTTCTACGATAACTTCTCTTACTACCGAGCCACCCTAGAAAGAAAAGCCAATGCCATCGACCCTCTTCCCTCCCATCCAAAGTCGAAATTTAGCAATCCTATTACTTCTTGCTTTAAGCGGATTACTTTGCTCGGATGCCGCTCAAGCTGAACAGCCTCAAACAGGAACTGCTCGCTCATTATTTGCTGCGGACTACCAGAAAAAGGTAGCTGCGTTAATTCGACCAGACAATTCGATTGTTTGGCAAATACCAATCCGCGATATCCATGACGCGCAGCCACTTGAAAATGGTCACTGGCTTTTGCAAACAAGCTTTACCAATGTGATCGAAGTGGATGGAACCGGAAAAGAGATCTGGAGATATGATGCGGGCAAAACGGCAGACGGCAAGCAAGTGGAAATCCATGCCTTTCGAAGAATCAGCGAAAGCGTAACGATGATTGCCGAAAGTGGAACGAGCCGAATCCTGGAAGTTGGACGTGATGGAAAGATCCTACATACGATCCCACTGAAAGTTAAACAAGCCGATCCTCATCGTGACACGCGTCTTGTACGAACGACGCCTGATGGCAATTACTTGGTCAGCCACGAAGCGGAGGGACTAGTTAGGGAGTATCGACGCGATGGCACCATTGCTTGGGAATATCCAGTCGGATCAAAAGTTTACTCGGCCATTCGTTTAAAAAATGGCAACACGCTCATCGGCACCGGTGACGGTCACAGCGTTATTGAAGTCGACCCGAAGGGAACGAAGGTTTGGGAAATAAAAGAGAACGATCTACCAGGCATACGACTAGCCTGGATCACTATGGTAGATCGACTTCCAAACGGAAATACATGGATCGTTAATTGTCATGGTGGAGAGCAGCCACAAATTCTCGAAGTATCCAGCGACAAAAAAGTCGTCTGGCAATTCCGAGATGCCGAACGCTTTGGTAATGCGTTACCTGTTGCAATACCTCAGTAACTCACTTAGCAGATCTCCAGACCAACCAAGCACTGCATTCAAAAGAACCGCTTGAATTCTTACCTGCTTGGAAATCGAATTTCGATCGCTCTATCTACGGCAACGATAATCGCCGCTTTCTTCGCGGCGATTACCGTACCGTAATTAGGTACTCTCTTTGCGGAAGAGATCAAGAAACTGATTTTCATACCTCGCGAAAATATGAAGGCGATCCAATTCCCTCTTAAGTTCATACGCCTTGGATCGGTCAATTTTTGCTTCCGCAAATAGCTTGTCGACATTTGCTTGCTCCTCCTGAGTCAAACTACCTATCGTTGGCAACTCCTGTGCCTCCTCTTCAATCAACTCTTGGGGCGTCTCTTCCTCGACGCGATATTCAACATTCGCCTGTTCCAGGAAATGATGTAAATGTTCTTCAAATTCGCTGGCCTGTTGCGATAACTCGTCCAGATCAATTTCTAAACCAGTCAGTTGTTTAAACGTTTCCAAAACCGCTAGCGACGAAGTGGGATAAGTAATCTGCGTGAAGGCATGTGGAAGTTCTCCAAGAAGGCAGATACCTGGGAGACCTCGCGCTGCGGCTGCCCCCAATAACACACCATTCATTCCGCCGATATGACCACCCTTAAAGAGACCCACTCCTTGGATCACTAAATCATCAATCAGATTAGACTGGGTTGCCGCCGCAAATGTCTTACACGCTACACCTTGCTTAATCTGCGATGATAATGCCGCAAAAGTAAACACCTGGGAAACACCAACGGACTCGGCAAATTCCAACAGCTTCTCACAAAACTCGTACTTCCCCAGTGGCGGTTGTACTTCCCCCACAAAAACAATCACATCTCTTCCTTTGTCAGGATTCTCCCAAACAAAGAAACGATTTCGTGGTCTCTGCGGCTTTTTAATCAAGCCATGCTCCACAGAAACATAGTCCACATCAAATAGACTCTCAGCTGGGAACTCGGCGAGTTCATGCATTCCCAGTTTCGCCATCAGATAGTAACCGGCGGTAAGAGCCACTTGCCCCATACCGGGCCAAACAGCTACCAAATACGGATCTTTAAATTTGAGTTCTTCTTCCATTTCATACACCCCCTAGAGGATTCGGAGCGTTCTCCATTATGGCGGTTCAGCCAGACTTTCTGACATAGTGACAAAACTCGCCCCAGCAACCAAATCAAGTCTGTCGCATTTGCCCGCTTACAGCGATTTTCGAGGAAACTCGCAGCGACTTTTGACAGTAAAGCATTATGAGCAAAAGACGTACCAAAACCATGTCGACGGAAAACTCGACGCTCGGCGCCGGTGCGTACTGCACTTCGTCAAGACAACGTCTCGAGAGGATTCGCTCGACGAACAAGCGGTAAATCAACCTCACCACCTTTGACCTGCGACTCGTAGATCGAGACGATCATTTCAGTAATCTGCAGAGCAACAACCTGATTACATTTAGCCGTGCGTTGCTGCTCGATACAGCCTATTAGGTCGCGAATGGCCGCCACATGGCCATCTTCGTAAGTTGTATCTCGACGAAGTTCTGGCTTGCCAATACCTCCTGATGTAATTGTTTCCCAAGCTTTACCACTTCGGCCCGGAGCCCAAGTTGGATCGCGCAGGATATGTGCGGCCTGCATGTATCCAGTAGGCAGTTCGATCACACCTTTCGTCCCAAAAATCTGAAGTGCAAATCGATTGGGACTTCCCCCTGCTTCTCGCTTTGAAGCAAAGTACGCATCCATTCCATTGGCAAAGCGATAATGAGCTTGAACTTTGTCGCCAGCAATTTTCCCAAGCCCCTCGGCTCCCTCGACAACGTCCTGCTTTTTGATTGGCTTTCCCTGAACGGTCACTTGGGCATCGCACGAGATAACTTGGCTTCCCGCAACGAGCAACATCAACCCGAAGATATGAGACCCTAAAACCCAGAGATCTTCCCCACCTCCGCGACGATCTTCTTTACCGCGACCTCTCAGTTCAAGCAAATCGCCAATCTCTCCTCCTCGAATCAAATCGAGTACCCGATCTAAAACGGGTGAGTAAAAGGCTGTATGCGCAATTGCTAATTGCAAATGACGCATTTCCAATTCGCGAATGACACTGTCACACTGCTCAAGCGTGGGACAGAAAGGCTTCTCCATGTAAATATGGCAGCCTGCTTCCGCTGCAGCCAAAATCATTTCCTGATGTTGGTCAATCCAGCGTGGGCAAATGACCACGATATCCAGCTTCTCTCTCTCCAGCATTTCGCGATAATTTAAATAGCCGCTCGAAACAGCTGTCCTTTTTTTTGCTGCCTCCAATCCTTGAGGATTTTCATCTGCAATTGCGACTACCTTAGCCCCTCCAACCTTAGTACAGGCTACGTCGAGCCCGTGCCCGTAGTCTCCTTTTCCGGTTCGACCGATGACACCGATTCGATACTCAGATCGCATAGATGGCTCCTCAATTCAAGACAACTGTAGAGTTACGATCAGTGCTACGATCTTTAGAAGCTGAACAGTTGCGACAGAAATCTATTTTCACAATGCTTTGCAGCACGGATTATAACAGACCTGTAAACCCGATTGCGCATGGGAATTCTCATGAAATCGCCGAATGACAAGCGGAGCATTTTGCCATCGGCTCGTCTAAGCTCGAGAAATCACTTGGAATGTATTGCCTATAAACCGAATTCTAGTGCCAATTGGTGCAGCCACCTGAATTCATCTAGTGGTGGGAGCAACCATCCGAGATGAACACCAACTTGGAACGCGGTAAACCTAAGATAAGGTCAGCTTTTTGGAAATCTAATTACCAGCCATCGCGTTGCGTATGTTCCGCAAACGTTCCACTGCCACCTCTGCTGATTCATCTAACGCTGTGATATGTCCCATCTTACGACCTGGCTTTGCTTCCGACTTTCCATACAGGTGTAAATAAGTCCTTGGTTGCGTCAATGGTAACTCCCATTTCGGAACACCATCGCCCCACAGATCTCCCAGCAAATTCACCATGGCACATGGAGCGACTAAATCGGTACAACCAAGTGGCAAATTGCAAACCGCTCGAACCTGCTGTTCAAACTGACTCGTTGCACAACCTTCAATCGTCCAGTGGCCTGAATTATGTGGACGAGGAGCGATCTCATTGATCATCAATTGTCCGTCAGCCACAAAGAACTCGATACAAAGCAATCCTTCCAAACCTAAGTGGTCAGCGACACCACAAGCAATCGTCTTTGCCTGTTGCTGTACCTGTTGCAGATCGGTTGATACGGGGCAGCGCGAAACATCTAAAATGTGGTGGCTGTGGACATTCTCAACCAACGGATACACGGCCGTTTCGCCTCGAGGATTGCGGGCAACTAGAATCGAAACCTCAGCTTGAAAATCTATCATCTTTTCTGCAATGAGAAGTCCGTTGCCCAGCGATTGACGGACTGAGCTTAAATCCTCGGTCGACCTCACGGTCTTTTGTCCTTTTCCATCGTAACCGAATTGAACCGTTTTGATTACTAAGGGCAAACCTAATGATTCTATTGCAATTCGAAAATCATCATCCTTTTCGATAGCCACAAAGGGTGTAACCGAAAAGCCTGCTTGCTGCAGCGTACTTTTTTCAATGATTCGCTGCTGAGATACTTCAAGAACTCTAGGGCCCGGACGAACTGGAACGCGTTGACTCAACACTTTCAAAGTGTTTACAGGGATGTTTTCGAACTCGAGCGTAATCACATCTACACTAGAGGCGAACCCCACGAGGCATCCAACGTCATCGTACGGAGCTCGCAGATGTAGGTTAGCGATGTCACCTGCAGGCGACTCTTGCTCCGGAGCATACACAATAACTTTGTAACCCATTCTTTGAGCAGCAGCGGTAAACATCCGCCCCAGTTGTCCTCCTCCAAGAATTCCGAGGGTTGCTCCGGGGAGAATCACATCAGACTGGCGGCTCATAGATGAGAATCCTTCAGCACCGCTTCAGTTTGCGAGGAAGCAAATTGTTGTAATTTATCAGCTAGCGGCGCATCGTGAAGCGAGAGAATACGAACCGCAAGCAATGCAGCATTTCGTGCGCCGGCAGCACCTATCGCCAGAGTTCCAACAGGAATACCGCCAGGCATTTGCACGATCGACAGCAATGAATCAAGCCCTTGAAGCGACTTGCTCTGGACGGGAACTCCTAGCACTGGCAATAGCGTGCAAGAAGCGACCATACCAGGTAAATGAGCTGCCCCACCCGCCCCTGCAATAATTACCTGGATACCTCGACCAGCCGCTTCCTTGGCATACTGCACCATCCATTCAGGCGTACGGTGCGCTGAGACAACACGGCATTCATAGGGAACTTGAAAGTGCTGAAGTGTATCTGCTGCGGACTGCATCGTTTCCCAGTCCGAGCGACTTCCCATAATGATTCCCACCACCGGCTTTACTTCGTTTGTCATATAAGGGCTCTCAATCGAATTTCCAGTACCGGCCTAATGCATCTCGCTGTATCGCCGTCAATGCTTTAATTCCATGCTTTGCCTTGGCGATCAATTGCGCGAGTTGATCGTCATCAAAAGTCGCTTCCTCTCCCGTTCCCTGCAGTTCAACAAATCGCCCACGTCCCGTCATGACAACATTCATATCGACTTCAGCGGCAGCATCTTTCTTGTAGTCTAAATCTAACTCGCACTTTCCATCAACGATACCGACGCTGATGGCCGCAATGCTATCCACAAGAGGATATTCCTCTCGTGGAACTTTGCCAAATTCGCTGTGCAGCGCATCGACAAGAGCAATGAAACCTCCGGTGATACTCGCCGTCCGAGTCCCACCATCGGCTTGCAACACGTCACAGTCAATCGCGATCGTTCGCTCACCCAATTTTTTCAAGTCGACGATGGCCCGTAAGCTACGTCCAATCAAACGTTGAATCTCAGTTGTCCTTCCATCCACTTTCCCACTTCGCTCGCGGTTTTTCCGTGGCGCGGTGCTCGATGGAAGCATGTTGTATTCCGCGGTAATCCACCCTTGACCGCTTCCTTCCAGCCATGGCGGAACTTTGGTTTCGACCATTGCAGTACAAAGCACCATCGTCTCGCCGCACTGATAAAGCACGCTGCCCGGCGCATGTTGCGTGAATTTTCTTTTTACCTTAACAGGTCGAATCGACGCAGCTGCCATTGCCCACCTCAATCAATCTTCTCTTTAAATAACTGCTCGCAGAAATCTTGAATGCTAGATCGCATTCCTCTCCACCCAGCCAGCCTGTATTGCTAACCACACCAGCAATCCTTTTTGCCCATGCATTCGATTACCCGCTTGTTGCACGATAGCGCTCTGCGGACCATCGATGACTTCCTCAGCAATCTCCTCACCGCGGTGCGCGGGAAGACAGTGAAGCACCTTGGCATGCTTACCGGCCAACTCCATCAAACCTCGATTCAATTGATAATTACGGAAGGTACGTAGACGTTCCTGAGTCTCTTCCTCTTGTCCCATACTTACCCACACATCGGTATAGACAAAGTCAGCATCCTTCATCGCGATTTTCGCATCATGAGTCTGTACGATGTCGGCCTGCGGGTAGCGTTCCCGAATTCGTTTAAGCCATGGCGTATCGAGATAATGTGCTTCCGGTCCTAGGAGCTTAAAACGCATGCCGCTCATCGCACAGATCAATGCCAAACTTCGAGCTACATTGTTTCCATCCCCCACAAAGGTCAACTGCTTACCTCTCACGTTGCCGCAAAGCTCCTCCATCGTCATGAGGTCGGCTATTGCCTGACAAGGATGAGACAGATCTGTTAGACCGTTGATCACCGAAACGGCATTGTAACTTGCGAGTTCATCAACCGTCGCATGTGCCTTGGCTCGGCAGACAATAAAGTCAGCGTATTGTCCGAGCACTTGGACAAAATCACTTGTCTTTTCTCGCTTTTGCCAACCAACATCTTGGCCTAGGAACATCGCGGCGCCACCCAATTGCGTCATCCCCGCCTCGAAACTAACACGGGTTCGCAAGCTTGGCTTTTCGAACAAAAGAGCTAAAACTCGTCCTGCTAACAAGGCAGGTCGTTTCCCCTCGCCCCATAGTTTCTTTAGGGCATGAGCGATTCGCAGAATCTCGCCGAGTTCGCCAGGACTGATATCAAATAATGTTGTAAGGTGTCTCATAAGACCCGTCTCGAATGAAAATTTCCCATCTCAGTTTTAATGCATAGATCCGAGATTATGCACTCTGACTGGCAACTGTATTCCCCGCTGTGGTCAGCACTTCCGACAGGATTTCTAAACTCCTATCGATCTCAGCATCACTAATCGTCAATGCGGGCAGTAACCGCAGCACCTTGCCTTGCGTGCAATTGATCAGCAACCCATTCTCCAAAGAACTCTGTACCAGGGCTGCCCCATCAATCTCCAATTCGATGCCGATCATGACACCCGCAACACGCACCTCTCGGATGTAGTCGATATCTCGCTGGAATGATTGGAGTCCAGCAGCAAATCTTTCGCCGATCGCGGCGGCGCGACCCAGCAATCCTTCTTGTTCGACGGTTTCCAGAAAAGCGATACCTGCTGCCGCGGCAATAGGATTACCACCGAACGTCGAAGCATGCAGGCCAGGCCGCAGGAACTCCGCGATATCGCTACGAGCGAGCATGGCCCCTCCTGCGATACCTCCACATATCGATTTCGCAAGAGTGATAATGTCGGGCTGAACGCCGAAGTATTGGTAACCAAACCAATGTCCCGTCCTACCACAACCCGTTTGAACTTCATCTAGGATTAAAAGAAGGCCGTGCTGATCAGCCAGATCGCGTAATCCTTTTAGAAACTCAGGCGAAGGGATCCGAACACCACCTTCACCTTGAATCGGTTCTAGCATGATGGCAGCGGTCTCGGAGTCGATTCGTTTGGAAACTGCTTCAAGATCCCCCCAAGGCACATAGGAGAAACCTGGGAGCATAGGACCGAGACCGAGGTGATATTTGGGTTGTGCTGTCGCAGACAAAGCGCCCATCGTTCGTCCGTGAAAGCCACCTTCGAAGGTAATGATCTTGTAGCGATTGGGGGCTCCATGGAGTCGCGCTAGTTTAATTGCCGCTTCGTTTGCTTCGGCACCGCTATTGCAAAAGAAGGCTTTTCCTTGAAAGCTTCTCTCTGAAAGCATCTGAGCCCATCGGCCTTGCTGCTCGATGTGCCAGGTGTTGGGTACATGAATCAACTCTCGTACTTGACGACTCACCGCCTCAGTGATCGCAGGATGACAATGCCCCAGAAGATTACAGCCCCAGCCTGGAAACAAGTCGAGCAACTCTTTTCCTTCGCTGTCCCAGACGCGCGAACCTTCACCACGAACAAGATTTACTGGATAACGCTTGTAGTTTCCAATCACATAGTGTTGAAAAAGTTCAACCGTTGCCTCTGAACTTAAGTGGGAGGTCATACTAACTCCTATCTACTGCTCTAGGCCCTCACCCATGATCCCAAAAAATCGTGAGCCCTAAACGCTGTAGTTCCTAATCAACTGCAAATAAATTGTTTCAAACGTCAAAAGTAAATCGATTAACGACTAGAAATCACGAAGTTTCACGAGCATCGCTTCGGAGTCAGTTAGAGCGACTTACTTGGCGAGGACCTGCAAGAATTTCAGTGCCAACACCACTTGTGGTGTAGACCTCAAGCAACAGGGAATGTCGCAAGCGTCCATCGATGATGTGCACCTTGCCAACGCCACGTTTTAAAGTCCCCAAGCATGCTTCAATTTTTGGAATCATACCGCTATCGATCACACCGGATCTTATGAATTCCTGAGCCTCTTCGGCAGTCAATGAAGGAATGACTGTATTGGGATCGTTTTTATCTTTTCGCACTCCATTAACGTCGCTGAGAAACACCAACTTCTCGGCACCGAGGCTCTCGGCGACGGCCATGGCAGCGGTGTCTGCATTAACATTATATTTCTGCCCATGTTCATCAATGCACATACTGGGAATCACAGGGATCTGAGCCGTGTAAGTTAGATTCTCGATGACCGTTCTATCCACACGAGTCACATGCCCGACGAAGCCGAGATCGATCTTCTGGCCATCAGCACCATCCAGCAGCAATTTCTCGCCGAACAAAACCGGTGTTGTCTTGAATGATAAATTCATCGCTCGACCGCCAAGCCGCTCGATTTCTTCGGTCAACGACTCGTTAATTTCGCCAGCCAATGTCTTCTCGACAATGTCCAAGGTGGCAGCATCTGTCACTCGCCTACCGAGTACTTTTTTGGGAGTGATATTCGCAGCAGCCATTGCGCGATCGATTGCCGCTCCACCGCCATGAACGATAACCGGCCTCATACCTACCGTTTCCATGAAGATCACATCCAGCAAGATGTGATGAATGGCTGTTGGATCATCCATCAAGCTACCACCCAACTTGATCACCGTCGTTTTATCTCGAAAACGACGAATCCACCCCATCGCTTCGATGAGCACATCAGCCTTTGCAATCGCTTGTTCCACGGAGGGTAGTACCCCTTGTATATCATTAGGTTTTGTCGGAACTGGACTTAGGAAAAGCTCACCATTAAATCACTCAACTGAAGCACTTAAAAATTGCTATCGAGGGATTAATCGTTGTGAGTTATCGAAGCTATGTCGACGAGACAATCGAAAAAACAAATAACAGCTTGGGCCGGCAATATCTAAATAATGCCGAGCCCTTTTAGGAATGTCGTGTTAGCGGAAAGCCCACTAGAATAGGGCTTTCCCGTTTACTACGCAAATAAACTTTCAGAGTTTAGGGGGTCGGGCCTTCTACAAATTTGTAGATTCGGCCACCCGACGTCACCGTCGTAAAATAGACCTCACCCTGTTCATCGCTGCCGAAGGTAACCACGGGCAAACTTGGTGGCCACAAAATGGGTTGGTTGGCAACTACTTTGCTACCCTTAGAGTCATATCTCAAGGCCCACAACTTGCCTGACACATAGTCACCATAGAGATAACTTCCCTTCAAGGCAGGAACTTTTTGGCCGTGATAGACCATCCCGCCGGTAATTGATTTCCCCCATGATTCGTTATGTGGATAGTCCCATATCGGATCGATCGGAGGTGTTGGGGCGGTCTGATTTTGGTTCTTGAAAGGCTGCTTGCCTTCGCGGAGACTCCAACCGTAGTTACCACCTTTAGTAACCAAATTAATCTCTTCAAGCAAATCCTGACCAACGTCGGCTACCCAAAAGTCGCCATTAGCAGGATCGAAAGCCATGCGCCAAATGTTTCGAAAACCATACGCATAAATTTCAGGTCTTGCTCCCTCACGACCTACGAATGGATTATCTTTGGGAATCGCATAAGCCAAGCCTGGCGATTTGTTGTCCACATCGATGCGGAGAATTTTTCCGAGCAAAGTTGAGAGATCCTGACCGCTAAGCAACGGATCAGCACCCTTTCCGCCATCACCCAAACCAACATAGAGATATCCGTCTGGGCCAAAGACTAGCGTTCCACCGTTATGATTCCAAAACGGTTGCTTAAGTGTCATCAAGATTTCTTCAGATGCTGGATCCGCTTTCTGCGGATTGGCGGGATCTACCTTGAAGCGGGAAATCGTGCTTAGATGCTTTTCCGATTTCGCTGTGTAGTAAACAAAAAACTCACCATTCTTTTTGAAGTTTGGGTGAAAGGCGAGTCCAAGTAAACCTTCCTCATTCTCTTCGTCCTTGTAAGTCACGCGATCCGTGATATCCAAGAAAAGTTGAGCTTCTTCTGCTTTCTCATCATTCGGAAGAACAAAAACGCGTCCGTACTGACTGCCTACGAAAAGACGATTGGTCCCGTCTCCTGAATGAGTCAGGAAGACGGGCCGCTCGATCGAGATGTTCGGAAAAGCTCTTTCCACATGAACTTCGAGAGGAGATTGTTTAACGTCTACTACTTCTGCAGCTTCAATCGCGACGCAGAGCGATGCGATACCACAACATGCGACCAACACATGTCCGACTCTCATGCCACATTCCTCTCGATTACAGTGATTGCCTACCGAAATGTTCTCCAGGAAAGACGTCACATCAGAAATTAATTCTTGACGTCCAACAATTCAACTTCGAAGATCAACAGTTCATTGGGACCAATGTCTCCACCCGCGCCACGCTCACCGTAAGCAAGTCCTGGTGGAATAAAAAGCATCCACTTGTCACCAACCTTCATTCGCTGCAACGCTTCGGTCCAGCCTTTGATAACACCAGAAACAGGGAAGCTCACTGGCTCTCCACGCTTGATCGAGCTATCGAAGATCTTACCGTTGACCAATTTTCCTTCGTAGTGAACCTTCACTTCGCTACTGAGCTTCGGCTGAGCGCCGGTTCCCTGCTTGATGACCTTGTATTGCAGACCGCTAGGAAGTGCGACAACGCCTTCCTTCTTCTTGTTCTCTTCTAGATAAGCATTGGCTTTGGTCAAATTATCTTTGGTCGCAGCCTCTGCTCGCTTGCTGAGCATTTCATTGATTTTTGAAAATGCATCTGCCATCTCTTCATCACTGAGACGGGAATCAGCACCAGAAACTGAATCCATAATGCCCGCAAGAAGATCTTCTTTGGAGATGTCTTCCATGGAGAATCCACCTTCCTTGAGACTCTTACCGATGTTGATTCCAATAGCATAACTCGACGGATTCATCGGCTTAGCAACCTCTTTCTTTCCAGCCGCAGCTGGTTCTTGACCTACCACCGCAGGACTCCACATCCCACTCGACATAGCCCACAATGCTAGAACGCAACCCAACGACGCCATTCCAACGCGACGCATAATAATCCCCTCAATGCAAACGGGGTGAATTGCCAAAAAGCGCTAGGCAGAGCCCCCGTTACGGCTACCAGATCGCTAAGTCTTGGCGGCCAAGCCGCTCGACGAAGAGATAAATATATCGAACCAACCCCTTCATTCCCAGTGGCTTAGGGTTTACGAAGACTTCGTCCCCTTATCCGAATCAGTCCCTTCTGGGGTGTTGCCCTGAAAATGAGGGCATCTCAAGACCGGTTGGGGTGGGTACTTAGGCCAAGCTGCATTACCAAGCCCCAGCTCACAAAGCAGAAACAAGGATCCCTTGCCGCTACGGATCTCCCGATGATGGGTACAACGACTACAGAGCGTTACAGCGAGATGTTTTGGGGGCTGCATTGGCTACTATTCTTAAGTTTTCTAGAGAAGCGACAGCGATTTGTGTCTGCGGGAATGGTAGCTGGCCGCCATAAAACGAAAAGACCGCAAAATTGGAACTTTTCGACCAATAAAAAGCTTGCGCAACTTACCCAAAAAGCGAAATATACCTAACCCCTACTATTTTTCGTTCTATGTTTGCTTGCGGTTGAGGATGCGACGAGTCGCTCGGGTAAATGTCCCGAAAATGAATCGTCTCACCCTTGGCTCGCCAAAAATCTGGGGGGAGTGAGTGACAGGATTTTTTCCTTCCTGTTCGAAATTACGACCTAGATTTGCAAGTGCCTGAAGGAAGCAGTTCTTAATTTTGTGGCGAAATTACGACTGTCTCCGCCGGGAAATTTCACCCTATGTGTGCTGAACAAGCACGAAACCGTTTTTTTAGTTTTGAGAGGAACAGTCATGAAGAATTTCGCCGCTAAGATTCGTAGCTTTTTGAAGTCCGAAGATGGTCCAACCGCAGTTGAGTACGCTGTTATGTTGGCTTTGATCGTTGTGGTTTGCTTGGGTGCTATCCGCACCATCGGCACCAACGCGACCAAGACCTTCAACAAGGTTTCGCAGCAGTTGAACGTGGTTTAATTTTTTCGCTGAGGTATCTAGTCGCAACTCAATCCTATGATTAGCGACTAGAAGCTAACGGCCAATTCACGGTCGCGAACTCCGATTCGCGACCGTGATTCCCGTTAGACCCTCTCGATGGCAACGGATCGCCTTTATTCCTTTGATAAAAAGAAAAGAGCGTTTGTTATGCCTACGATTCTACCCATTGAAGCCATTCAAAATTCAACTGAAATTTTATGGTGTGTCGCCAGCATGTTTATGGTTGTCGTCACTTGGTTATTGAATCTTCGCTAACCTACAAACTCTTCCCCGCCTGAGATTTATTGGATGCTTGTAACTCGTTGCATCCACCACACCTAAAGCAAACATCGTCCCACCGATTTAGTCACACCTTACAAAGAGATTCCCATGAGTTCTCTCCTTACAATAATGACGGAGCATTGGAGCGTTTGGCTCGTAGCTATCACCCTAGTTGTCGCAGCAGTCATCGATGGTCTTTATTTGAAAGTACCTAACTGGCTGACGATCCCTATGATCGCATCAGGATGGATATTCAGTTTTGCGGTAGCGGGATGGAGCGGTCTTGGTTGGAGCTTCGCCGGCTCCGTGGTAGGACTGATCCTCTTATTAATCGTCTACAGCATTGGTGGAATGGGTGCAGGAGACGTGAAATTGCTCGCAGGCATAGGTGCTTGGCTTCATGTCGAACACACTTTTTGGATTTTTATCGCCACCACGATTGTCGGTGGAATCATGGCCCTGGCTATGATCGCCGTCAGCGGTCGCTGGCGCAAACACTTCGTGCAAATGCAATCTATCGCAGAAGAAATCGCAACTGTTCGCGACCCAGAGAAACTATTTGAGATCGCGAAGGAACGAAAGCCTCGTATGATGCTTCTTCCCTACGGTGTCCCGATGACATTTGCGGCTCTTGGGTATTTTGCTACCCAAGGCTTACTCTGGTAATCGCCGAACAACCACGCCGAGTCGGATAGGTAACGGTACCGAAGCACTCGGGATAACGATTTCGAAATTGCTGAATTTCAATAACGCCAGTTCAATCGGGTTTCGAACCGATTCAGCTGGCGTTTTGGTTTTGAGCCTTCATTCTACATGAGTCAAGCAGGCTGAAAAAATCTGAAAAAAAATTCCTGATTTAGCCTCCCCCGCCAAGTTGTGACATAAGGTTCAGATAGCTCTCATGCTGCCCTAGAAGCCGCAGAGAAAATCTTTTCTTTAAACTCATCAACTTGATTCTGCAGGCGGTAAAGGTCATGGATTCCTTCGTATCCTCAGTAAGCGCTCACTGGGACATTTGGCTGGTTTCATCACTTCTAATCGTCGCAGCTGTCATCGACGGTATCTGGCTTAAGGTCCCTAATTGGCTTACCTTCCCGATGATTGCAACCGGTTGGGTCTACAGCCTGATGGCGGGAGGATGGACTGGCCTCTCCTGGAGTATCGCAGGTAGCTTGGCAGGCCTGGTGCTACTGCTCATCGTTTATTCCATCGGTGGTATGGGGGCCGGTGATGTTAAATTGCTCGCAGCTATCGGAGCTTGGGTACATCTGGAACACACCTTCTGGATATTCGCTTGCACGGCAATTGTGGGGGGCTGTATGGCACTCACGATGATTTTGCTCAGCGGCAGATGGTCCCGCCACTTATCAAACATGAAAACCATCAGCGAAGAGATTGTGATCCTGCATGACCCTGATCGTCTATTTCAACGTGCTGCTAAACGCAAATCTCGAATGACCTTATTGCCCTACGGAATTCCAATGACTGTCGCCGCTTTGGGATACTTTGCTAGCCAAGGTCTTCTTTGGTAGGCGATTTTTTGGAAATTCCTTAGGGTAACCGTAATCAACTGCACAGCCTGAGGCAAATAGGCAACGCAGATACTTCTGGATACTTAGGCGCAGTGTAGGGCTTGAATCAAAACCTTTTTGGATCGTCCAGCAAATAGTCCGAAAGACTTCGGGCAACGACTACCATGTGAAAATGGAACAATTAAATATTTTGGTGCGGTCACGCTGCCTAAAGCCCCCAAAATACCGATCCTCAAGGTTACACAGATTGAAAGCCAATGATAGAGAAGATGCGATGTCATAACTGATAACCCTGGCGACCTAAGTCAGGTGCTTCAAGTCGGCTCAAGCCACTTTTGTTGGCGAGCAAGAACGTTTTTTGAACGAGTAACGGCAAGAGGAATGTACGATGCGTGGTAAGTCAGGGGTTCTTCTGATTGTGGCTCTTGGTTGCGGCATGGTGGCATCGGTAGGTATCAGCCAGGTCGTTATTGAGAAGCAAGCAGGAGCAGAAACCGTTGAGGTGGTGGAAATCCTGGTGGCTACCAAAGACATTGATGTCTCCGAGAAGATAACAGCAGAGAATATCCGGCTAGAAAAGTGGCCGCAGGATCGTCTCCCGGAAGGGGCTATCGTCAAACTCGAGGAAGTTGAAAACCGATTTGCCAACCAACGCCTATACGAAGGAGAGCCAATTCTCCATCGCAAATTGATGGATTCACAAGAGAGTGTTGCCCTGAAAATTCCTCCTGGTCACCGAGTATTCGACCTCTCAGTGGACGACAAAACAGGCGGGATGGGATACATACAACCAGGAGACCGAGTTGACGTGATCGGATTCTTCCCGAGCACAAGCAGTAACTCGCCCGGTCAAACTCAGACAGTGCTTAGAGCGGTTAGCGTGTTTGGCGTTGATGGAAATACCATTCGCTCTGCAGGCGAAGGGGACAAGAAAAAAGCTGCTTCAACGATTCAATTGCTGATCCAGGATTCGCAGCAAGAAGTCATGACGACAGCTGCCGCTTTGGGTCAAATGCGCGTCTCTCTTTGCCCTCCCGGCACCGACAAAGACAAAGTGGACACAGGCAAGGATTTCCTTGAATGGCTCAACGACCGACACCCCAAAGCAAGCTCAAGTTCGTCAAATGTGGAACTTGCCTCGCCACCCCCCCCTTCCGCCGACTCCCCAACCATGTTGACCAAAGTGGCAGATGCGTCAGAAAAGGCAACACCAGGTGAGATTGCAATTATCACTCCGAAGGGAGTCACTAGGTATTTGTTGGGCAAACCAGGCGAATTGCCACGCGTCGTAGATACCCAGACCATTCCATCGGCAATTCCGTCACCAGGAGCCGGTGCAACCTCCGCCGCGGGATCCACTGGATCTGCCGGCAATGGCAGCCCTAGCTACGGCGGGTTCCCAGTTAGCTATCCCCCCGGATCGCAACCAACGAACGCCCCCTCGGGCGCTGCTCCTGCTGCTGGCGCAAGCGAGAAGACCGATAATGGAAGATAGGTAAGAAGGAAGAATAGGGAAGTTTGACTGTTATAACCGGATCTTCCCTCTTCGACGACAGAAATGCCTCCTTTCGTCCGATTTAATGCTTAGTAGGGTTTGAACGGGTTGTAATGAGGTATCCCCAGGGTCTGAAATTGTCATGATTCGATAAAGCCCCCTAACCCATAAGGGCCGCCGAATCATGCTTCGGTACAGGGAAGTGCTGAATTTAAAGCTCTAGTGGCAGAAGGGAAATCTTTAGCCACGATGAGTCAAAACGAATGTCTCACAAGGATGTGAACGGATGGAGTCGCGGCAAAAGCCCCGGATCATGCAACTTTGGTTGCTGTCCCTAACTCTAATGCTCAGTGGAATGTCAGCTTTGGCAAAAGCCCAAGGTACTGTTCCGTTAGGAGATCTTCCAGCACGTGCAACCGGTGGCCAAACGCTTTTGACTACCACCAACCAAGATTTGACAATGGTCGTCAATTCCTCGCACACCATCCAGACCAATGAGCCTATCAAATACGTCACTGTTGACAACCCGGAAATCATTACTGCTCAGCCGATCGAAAGCACCAAGATTCAATTAGCAGCTCGCCGTAATGGTGTAACACAAGTTGAATTCGTCACTGGAGACGGAAAAACTTATACGCTTCAAATCGTTGTGTTTGGTGACTCCCGCGAACTCGAAATTATTCTCCGCCGCCAGTTTCCGAATTCACAATTAAAAGTTATTCCCATCCAAACTGGTTGTATCGTTAGCGGCGTGGTTGCTGATAGCGATGACGTCGAAACAGCAATCTCGATCGCCGAATTGTATTTCACCAAAGTCATCAATGGTATTCAGGTGATGGGAGTTCACCAGGTTCTGCTACACACTCAGGTTATGGAAGTTTCCAGATCAAAACTTCGCGATCTTGGTTTCGACTGGCAACTAGGTAACTCGGGTGACTTTGCAGTACAAAGCTCATCTGGATTAGCAGCTCCTGGTCTGGATGGGACCACACTGGGAGCTACCGGCCAAGATACTTTTCGCTTCGGGGTAGTGGGAAATAACTCCGCTTTCTTCGGGCTAATTCGAGCACTCCGCCAGAACAATCTGGTCAAAGTACTCGCCGATCCAACCGTAGTCGCTGTTGATGGCCGCCCAGCAAGCTTCAACTCCGGGGGTGAATTTCCGATCGTAGTTCCATCGGGTCTAGGACAAGTCGGCATAGAATTTCGTGAGTTCGGAACACGAGTCGACTTTGTTGCAAAAGTTCGCGGCGATACTCGAATCGCACTGGAGGTTCGTCCAACCATTAGTGAAATTGATCCTACACGCAGCGTCACGATTGCTGGTACAACGGTTCCTGGACTTCGCAGTCGTTTTGTTGACACCGCCGTGGAGCTTAATGCCGGCCAAACGTTAGCGATTGCAGGTTTGATTCAGGTGCGTTCCGAAAGCGAGATCATAGGTATCCCTTGGCTTTCCGAGTTACCTTACTTGGGAGTTCCGTTTCGTCGGACTCGCGAAGTTCAGAACGAAGTGGAACTGCTAATTCTCGTAACGCCAGAATTAGTTGAAGCGATGGATCCTTGCGAAGTACCGATGTCAGCTCCAGGATTAAACACTCAAGCTCCTACAGATTGTGAGCTATTCTTTAGAGGATACTTGGAAACTCCAGTTGAGGGTTCAATCGATGCGGGAGCGGCGGGTTGCCTTGATTCTTCAGGTCAGCCGCAACTGTTTAACAGTTCCGTCGCGCCGCCAATGCAGGCACCAGCCGGTAACGTTTCGACGGAAGGATTGCCCACGGTGACCAACCTACAAAACAACGCGATTAATCCAGCGTATCCGGCAACTGCTCCTAGTCAGTTGTCGCCCGCTGGTATGCAGCCTTCGCAGCAACCACTGAACACGCAAATGCCATCAGTTCCATCCAATAACACTCAAGATAACAGCAGAACTGCACTGCCAACGTTTCCTCAGAGTGGTGGAAGGCAAATTCGTTAATCATTCGAACAGCGAACTTACATAGGTTTCTCAGAGAAAACGATCGCCATGAGCAATGTGCTAAGACTCGCGCTTGTTGATCCAAACGATGATTCCCGAGAAGAACTTAAATCGATTCTTCACGGCTTGGAAATGGTTTGGTTAGAAGCAGAGTGCTCTAGATATGAATTCTTTCCCGATGTTGTCGGTCAATCCAATCCTGACATTGGACTGATTGTACTCGACTCTGACATCGAGAAGTCGATTGCGTTATTGGATCGTCTGCGCGAGGAATCTCATGGTTGCGAGACGATAGCTCTTAGCAGCAGCACCGATGGGCAGTTGATCCTAAGATGCATTCGAGCAGGAGCGCGTGAGTATTTGACTCTTCCGCTTGATGTCGAAGAGTTAATGGCCTCGCTAGATCAGATTGCACAACGCAAGTACAGCGGTACTGAAGGAAAACTCCGGTCTTCAAAAATCATCGCCTTTTGCGGTGCGTCGGGTGGAGTTGGATGCACTAGTCTTGCAGTGAATTTAGGATGCATCCTAGCCTCCAATCCAAACAACTCGGCTGCTCTTGTCGACCTTGATTTGGCAATCGGTGATGCCGACGTCTTCCTTGATACAATCCCCGACTATAGCTTGGTCGACGTTACACAAAACATCGCTCGTTTGGACTTCCAGTTGCTCAAGCGATCGATGACAAAACATCCATCTGGACTTTACTTGCTTCCGAGGCCTGTACAGCTTCAGGACCTTTCACTGATCAATCCAGAAAGCCTTCGTCGCGTATTCGGATTGCTCAAAGCAAGTTTCACGCATGTGATTCTCGATCTCTCGAAGGGCTTCACCGAAGTCGACGTCGCAGCGTTAGAAATGGCCAATGAGATCGTCATGGTGATCCAGCTTGATTTACCATCGCTGAGAAATCTCGTGCGACTTCTCTCATCGTTTGATGAGATCGCTGAGATTCGCGACAAAGTAAAGATCATTGTCAATCGAGCGGGTTTGGAAAGTGGTCAGATCAGCCTCAAGAAAGCTCGCGAAACCATTGGTCGTGAAATCTTTTCACAAATTCCAAACGACTATCGAACCATGGTGGAAGTGCGCAACAACGGTATACCGTTGATTCAGCACGCTCCACAGGCAGCTATTACTACCGCCATGGTCGATCTTGCTGAACGCATCAGCGGCCAGCACATCGCCACAACAGATGTCAAAGAAGAGCAAAAGCAAGTCGCTCCATCTTCCAACTGGCTCAGCTTCTGGCCAGGTAAAGGTGGCAAACCTACGGCGACCAAAAGCAAGTAATTTTTAAACAATACACGTTGGGCCTGAACCGGATTGCACCTTTAATTGCAATTCGGTTGCTCCATTGGTCTAAACTGCTGGCCGATGCATTATGACTCGGTACCTTCAAGTTGTGTAAGGTAATCGATAATCGTTCGTACCATAACGCCCGTTCCACCAGCATCCATCCATGGCTTTGGTTTATCTAGAAAAGCCGGTCCAGCGATATCTAGATGACACCATGGTTTACCAGCCACAAATTGCTCTAAAAATTTTGCTGCGGTGATCGCTCCACCCCAACGTCCATCTCCAACGTTTTTGATATCTGCAATCTTGCTGGAGATTTGCTCGTCGAAAAATGAATGCATCGGTAATTGCCAAACCCATTCCCCGCTACGCTCCGCCGATGCTTGTAATTTACGAGCCATCTCATCGTTGTTACTCATTATTCCTGCGATGTCCGATCCTAGAGCAACAACGCATGCACCAGTTAGGGTTGCCAGGTCAATTATCCTTGCCGGATCGCTTTGAAGTGCAACATCCAACACATCCGCTAAAACGACTCTTCCTTCTGCATCTGTGTTTAGAATTTCAATGGTCTTTCCCTGCCGACTCCGTATTACATCGCCAAGTTTGAAGCAACTTCCCGATAGCATGTTTTCGACTAATCCAACTGCGGCAAATACAGGAGTCTGAATATCCAGTTGAGCTGCTAGCTTCACCAACGCAATGGATGTGGCAGCTCCCGCCATATCGCACTTCATAGTTGTCATACCTTCGGTGGGCTTAATCGATAATCCTCCGCTGTCGAACGTTACTCCCTTACCGACAATGGCGACAGGTGCCTGCAAACCATCTTTACCTCGATAACGAACGATCATCAGGCGCGGGGGTTTCAAAGATCCCTGCGCTACCGCCAAGAGCGCGTTGCAGTTTTCTTGTCGTAGCTTCCGTTCGTCCCATACTTCGATAGACAGTCCGGATTCCTGGAGAAACTCTTCCGTTAATTCGACGAATCGTTCCGGATAAAGGTGGTTGGGAGGAAGATTCACCATCCAACGTACCCAGTTCATCGCATCGGCAATCTTTTGAGCATTCGGAATCACCTTATCCGAAACACCAATCCAAACAATCTTCTCACTGCTGAAGAGACTCTTATCTTTTCGAAAAATATCTTGACCTACCGAACCGCATAGAGATCCGATTGCCGCCTGAGCATGGCACAGCGAGGGGAGTTGATCCGCTACAAACGTAACCTTTTTTCTCGCTCGACTCGCTGCTGCCTTCGCCCCGGCAGCCGCCGCCTGGAAGGCCGACGCTGGAGTGATTCGTTGACTCTCTCCCAATCCGACCAGGATAACCGAAGGTGATGAGACTCCCGGAAGGTGATGAAGCTCTAAAACCTTACCCGTCGCACCGTTCCAAACGCCATCGGAGGCTAGCTTGGCGATCACGCCACCCGTTGCCTCGTTGATTTCCGCCGCCTTAGGAGGAAGTTGTGTAGTAAATTTCGGGACCAGAAGAACTAATGTATCGGTAGCTAATGTTGCCACACTTTCCCCGTATTCCATCGCTTCTAGCATACGTCACCCCTGTGGCTATTGGCCAGATCGTTACAATATCCCAGTCCGTCAAACAATAATGCTCGCTTCTTCCGTTAGCCTAGCAATTCTGCTGCGGTCGTACATAGGGGAGAAGAGCATCAGGGGAAGCATATGGCCGGCTATCGTCGCATGCGCGACACAGTAGATGATTTGAAACGCGGTGGTCGGCTCGTTGTCTTCGACGAACCTGTCGATGCACGCTTAGAAATCGCTGAGATACAGCGCCGGCTTTATTTGAATAACGCCCCGGCAGTACTGTTCACCAACGTCAAAGGCTGCCGCTTTCCTATGCTGGCCAATCTCTTTGGCTCTCTCGAACAAGCTCGCTATGTATTTCGTCACACGATCGACCGTGTGAGGCGAGCGATTGAATTGAAAATCGATCCTGCCGCAGCCCTGCAAAACCCATGGCGTTATCGCTTCGCTCCCCTGGTCGCCCTGACCATGCTTCCGAAGAAAGTACGCCGCGGTCCAGTTCTGCGAAACCGTTGCGAACTTTCGTCACTACCTCAACTGATCTCCTGGCCCGATGACGGCGGCGCGTTTATCACTCTCCCTCAGGTTCTAAGTCAATCGATTTCCACCACAAAACTCAACGGCTGTAACCTCGGGATGTACCGAGTTCAAATCTCAGGTAATCAATACCAGCCCGATGCGGAAACAGGCCTTCATTATCAACTGCATCGCGGCATTGGCGTCCACCATCAAGAAGCTATTGCAGCCAACAAACCATTTCGAGTGAATATCTTTGTCGGTGGCAGCCCAGCAATGACTGTCGCCGCCGTCATGCCGCTTCCGGAAGGAATGAGCGAGCTAACGTTTGCTGGAGCTTTAGCGGGCCATCGAATTCCGATGATCACCTCGCCCGATCGTGCCCCCATCTATGCAGATGCTGACTTTTGCATCGTGGGTGAAATCGATCCCACAAGATTGCTTCCCGAAGGCCCCTTCGGCGATCACCTTGGATATTACGCAAAACAGCATCACTTTCCTGTACTCAAAGTCAAAGCCGTCTATCATCGCGACGATGCGATATGGCCCTTCACCGTTGTTGGAAGGCCACCGCAAGAGGACACTACGTTTGGCGAATTGATTCATGAACTCACAGGCCCCGTTGTCCCGACCGTTCTGCCCGGCGTCAAAGCGGTTCACGCCGTCGATGCTGCTGGCGTCCATCCCTTGCTGCTAGCGATCGGGAGCGAGCGATACACTCCATACAAGAAACCGCAGCGTCCCCAGGAACTGCTAACGCAAGCCTCGGCTATACTTGGCCAAGGCCAAATGTCACTAGCGAAATATCTATTGATCATCGATCAAGCCGACAATCCGAAACTCGATATTCACGACATCGAACCGTTCCTCCGCCACTGGCTGGAGCGAATTGACTTCAGTCGAGATCTTCATTTCCATACTCGAACCACAATCGATACATTGGATTACAGCGGTCACGATCTCAATCAAGGTTCGAAGGTAGTGATGGCTGCCCAAGGACAACCTCGCCGGCAACTCGCACAGTCCCCCGAAGGATACCGTTGGCCTGAAGTCTTTGGTTTCACGAACCCACGCCAAGCGATGCCAGGCATCATGCTCCTTAACGGCCCCCGTTACAAAGATGCCAAATCCGCAGCATTGTCGGTCGAAAGCCTGTGCCATGCTTTGGAAAACATACCTGCAGAACAACGTCCACCACTGATCGTTGTGGTTGATGACAGCGACTTCTCGGCTCGCCACCTCAACAACTTTTTGTGGACCACTTTCACTCGAAGCAACCCAGCCAACGACATCTCCGGCACTCATGCCTTTATCGATAACAAGCATTGGGGTTGTCGCGATACCTTAGTGATCGATGCTCGGATCAAACCTCATCATGCACCACCGCTAATCGAGGACAAATCCGTAACCGCAACGGTTGATGCAATTGCTGCACGCGGTGGTCCACTGGCAAAATATCTTTAATCACCTACTCCACGGAAAGCTGCTTCTGAGAGTACATTGAGCGGGCACTTTCGAAATCACTCATCACGTTGATTATCCAATTCCTTTGCGAAACCACGGAACCATTTGTCCCTGATAGCTTGCATGATGCAGTTCCCATGCCTGCTATTAAACGTTAGGCGAAAGAAATATTTATGTCTTTGTCATCTTGCCACTCTTCTTGGACACCGAATCATGAAACCAACCAGGAACGCCTTGTGCGACTTTTCGGTTGTGAGAATCCAGTAGCGTGGATTACCGGTTCTGCCGCAGATCGCGTGGGGCGACAAATTGCCAAGCATTTTTTTTCGCGTGGCTACCGCGTGGTGATTCATGCTCGACATTCTATCCAAGAGGGAGTGCAAGGTGTCGAGCAACTTTGTGACTTACGTCCCAATCATGCAATGCTAGTCACTGGAGCCATCGAAGAAGATAACTTTGCAGAGCGTGCGATTGGCGAAATAAAAGCAAAGTTCGAAAGATTGGATGTTTTGGTTAATTCTGCAGCGATTTGGGATCCTGTTCCTCTGGAGCAGATCACCGCCAAGGAATTACGAAGAAATTTCGACGCAAATACGATTGGGAGTTTTTTGTGTGCCCAGCAAGCAGGCTTGCTGATGGTCTCCCAATCTCATGGAGGAGCAATCATCAACATCGGCGACTGGGCAAGCGAAAGACCCTACAGCGGCTTTGCTTCTTACTTTCCCAGCAAAGGTTCGATTCCTTCGCTAACCAAATGCATGGCCGTTGAATTATCACAGCGCAATCCGCGCATTCGTGTTTCGGCGGTCCTGCCAGGGCCAGTGATGATCCCTAATGAGATGACGCCTGAAGCTCGTCGAGACTTGCTTAAGCAATGTCTTTTGCAGCGTGAAGGGACAGCCCAGGATGTCGCTGAGGCGGCTCTATTCCTAGCGGAAGCGCCGTTTATCACAGGAGTCTGCTTAGCAGTCGATGGTGGTCGAACGCTCTTTGGAACCCAATCGACAGATGCTACAGCGCACCCATCGCACTGGATCGACTGAAATCTGATCAGGATTTCATTGTTTGGCAAACCCTTCATTGACCTACGCTTGGCGAACAGTTTCTATGCTCAACTCGATCTTGCTAAACGTCGCATTCGCTTTACAAAGTCGTCTCTAAAAGGCGTCTCTAAAAAAAGAAACAGCCCGTTCCAACTTCCTAGTCAGAACGGGCTGAGTCATTTTCGACCAGATACACTTCCAGCTATCGGAAGTATGTTGGGATTCCTGATCGGGATTAGCAACCGCAGCTGTCGCAAGCAGAAGCTGCACCGCAGCCTGCCGAAGCGCCACAGCCGTTACCACATCCACAACCAGCTCCACCTAGGATCTTCTTCAGTAAGCCGCCGCCGAAGAGGCCGCTTCCGAGCAATCCACCACGGCCGGAGACAGGGCAACCAACCGTTACAGGAACTTCTTCACAAACAACTCGTGCTACGCAGCGGGTATAGGTGTAAGGAACTTCCTTGGTGATGCAACGAGCTACCTTCACGTTGTAGGTGTAAGGAACAGCTTTGCAGGTGGTGTATGGAACCAATTTCTTGGCACATTCAGGAACAACCTTGCAAACGGTGTAGTTGCAAACTTGGGTCTTGCATTCAGGAACCATCTTGCAGGTGGTGTAGCATACATCCTTCACTCGCTGTTCGCATACGATGCGGCAGGTGGTGTAGGTGCAGGTCTTCTGACGGCATTCAGGAACCATCTTGCAGGTGGTGTAGGTGCAAACCTTGCTTCGAGGTTCGCAAACCATACGGCACACGGTGTAAGTGCAGGTCTTCTGACGGCATTCAGGAACCATCTTGCAGGTGGTGTAGCATACCGTTCGGCTGCGTGGTTCGCAGACGATTCGGCAGGTGGTGTAAGTTACAGTCTTCGATCGGCACTCAGGAACCGTCTTGCAAACGGTGTAGGTGCAGGTCTTGGTGCGGCATTCCGGAACCATCTTGCAGACGGTGTAAGGAACAACCTTCTTGGTAACTTCCTTCTCATAGCGTACGCAGTTGATCACTCGATCTTCGCAGCTTGGAATCCAAACCTTCTTGCAGATCTTCTTAGGTGGGCACTGTACGCACTCAACCCGAGTTTCGCCTGGGCAATATTCATTGCGGCAGGTCGATTCATTGAAGACCCAACGGCCTGGCTCGCGAACCGTACGACGAATCATAGGTCCAGCGACTTCTTCGATCTGAGTTTCCCACTTGCCAGTGTTAACCTTGATCGTGCGAGTATAGTTAACAGGCTTGGTGGTCGTGTAGAAAACTTCGCGTTCGCGAGTTTCCTGAACAGGAACCATAACCGTATAGTTGATAACGCGTTCGCGAACTTCTTGAACTGGCTTCAAAACGGTGTAGTTTACGACCTTTTCATGGGTTTCATAAACAGGTTTCGAAACCGTATAGTTAATGACCTTCTGGTGGGTCTCTTGTACAGGCTTCATCACTGTGTAGTTGATAACCTTTTCACGGGTTTCATACACAGGCTTCGAAACCGTATAGTTGATCACCTTCTGGTGTGTTTCGTACACAGGCTTCATCACTGTGTAGTTCACAACCTTCTGGTGTGTTTCATAAACAGGCTTGCGTACGGTGTAAGCAACCTGCTTGGTGTGTGTCTCGTAAACTGGCTTCATGACCGTGTAAGATCGTGTCGCTTGGCGAGTTTCTCGCACAACGCGATTTACCGTGTAGCTTACTTCACGGTAATTGGTCTCTGGTACATAACGGACGCCGTTACGAACCTGATCTTCATACACTGTCTCATGAACCAACTTGGTTCCGGTAAACTGTTGCGGTTCATGCACAACCCGTCGTACAGTCTTCATCACTGTATGACATGCAGGCACTTCGCAGCAATTCACCACGCTCCCTTCACAGTTTTGGTAGCTGATGGCGCTGCTGTAGGCAGCGTCAGCGACCCGAGCCGAAAAGAGGGCCAACAAGGCCACCATCATCGGCAGAGTCAAAAGCCTTCTCATTTCCCGTCTCCTTGAACACTCTCGAAAATTTGCTGGTTGCAGTATCTGGCTTGGCGATCCCAAATATCGCCAAATATTCAGCTATAGGGCATTTCTCAGCTCTCTCAGACCAATCTGCCGGGCCATTACAAATGCGGCTTGCCAAAACGGTTTCCGTCGACCATCCTCCTAAAGCGTCGACGCGTCAGGCTCCGCTACCCGGTAAAATGGGAGCATTAGCGAGAAAATACTCTTCGCAAAGACAACATCGTCCAGAGAACGAGAGCTGGTTAAGAAATTTAGGACTATTAGGAGCCTTAGGTAGCTTTGGAGGTTTGTCCCGACACGAAGTTAACGTCAATAACCAGCAGAACGATCGTATCGATTTTACGAGTTATGCCGCTAATACGATGCAAGACACCGCAAATTCGGCATAATACATGCCATGCCAACCGATCTGCCCAAAAACCAACCCGACGACCCCAATCCTCAACTGGTACCAGTCGCATCCGCCAATCGACTGGGTATCTACCTGCGCGAACTCGAGCGGCTCGAAAAAAATAAAATCTCTACGATCAACAGCCGCCAACTCGGGGAAAACCTAGGACTCAGTGACTCCCAGATTCGAAGAGATTTAGCCATCTTTGGACAGTTTGGTCGCCGAGGGGTAGGCTACTCAGTTCGTGAACTAGCCCAATCTATTCGCGAAATCCTGGGAATTAATCAAAATTGGGGTGTTATTCTGATCGGTGTTGGAAACCTTGGTCGAGCTCTGGCCGGCTATCGTGGATTCGCCAAAAATGGCTACAGGCTTATCGCAGCCTTCGACAATAACCCCACCGTGGTCGGATCTAAGCTTGCTGATGCCAAAGTCCACCACATCGATTCTCTTGAAAAAGTCATTCCCACACTGAATGTCCAACTCGCTATCCTGGCAGTTCCCGCCGATACCGCTCAAGCTCTGGCAATTCGCCTGAGTAAATGCGGTATCCAAGGTATCCTGAATTTCGCCCCAGTTACCCTTAAAACGCCACAGCAGGATGTTACCTGCGTCGATGTGGACCTCGCTCTAGAACTACAACGTCTCGTCTTTGCAGTTGTCAGTCGGGACCGAACTCGCTAATATCCTTCTAGAGTCGAGATCACTGCTCTCCAAGACCCAAAGGACCTGGAGCCAATGCACAAACGATCACGACCCCACAGCCTGGTGGTGTAATCGGCAACACAGAGGTTTTTGGAGCCTTTATTCTAGGTTCGAGTCCTAGCCGGGCTGCTTAGCAAAGTCGTTCATTTGTAAAAAGCTTACGTCCAATCGTACCTTGCAACACGAAGATACGATTTCACGAAGAGTCTCAAAACGAAATGCTAAGCACAGACAATTAAGAGCGGATCGGGAGTCTTCCCGGTCCGCTCTTTTTTTTTGCCAAAGCCCAATCTCAACTGGTTAACGAAGAGATTTCAACTTCCAGTTTGGAGAGATTATTTTCCAGGGAAGCTTCTACTGAAATTGAAGTGGTCCTTCGGCGACGCTTACGCCCCCTGGTCGCAATCCATTCTTTGGTCATCACTTCAAAAACTTCAGGGCTCTCATAGCGGACAATATTTTTTCCTTCCGGCATTGGACCTATCAGCCCTTTGAATACCGGCATTCCACGCAGAGCCAAGTCCGTGCTACTGTCGTCCACCCCAATTTGGGTATGAATCTCCAGCAAAGGCTCATAATTAGGAAAATCACGAATGCGCAGCGTTCCGTCACTGGCGCGAGTCACAATTCGATAGGTATCTTTTTTTGCCATTCATCCTCTCCACGGAACGAAAACGCATCACGAAGGGTTCTTCGCTTACAAGCTCTTTTCGACTCGGAAGAGTCAACTATTTTGATGAACTTTGGCTGACCTACCCAAGAGTCAAATCGTCTTCAACTCGCAAAACCCCTACATGCAGAACCTCTTTTGAGGCAGCTTGCTACAATCCATCCGAGATTACAGGACGATTGGGACTTGCCCCTTCGGAGCGAACTAGGTATCAATGGTAAAGTCGAAAGTCGAGTTTCGACTCCCGGAGGGTATCCGAATGGTTAGGGGGCTGATTCGAAATCAGTTGCCGGGTGACCGGTTGCGGGTTCGACTCCCGTGCCCTCCGCTTCTTAATCCCAGGTTTTCGCCTGGGATTTTTTTTGCGCATTTTCTTTCGACGCAATCTTTGAAGCGCTCGCAAATCTCAATCCCGGCGAAAGGCCTGAGCAACTCCAAGAAAGTCCCTTTGCTCCGCATTCTCTTTTAGATGGCACGAAGCTATTGAGATCGCATCACTGCAACGATTTGTTGGCTTTCAAGAGCAGCGAGAAGTGCTGAAAAAAGGCGATCTTAACACGCTGACCTCGAGCCCCGCCGCTCTTAGACGAACCATAGAGGGAACAATCAAGGGGCATGCCGCTGAAGCAATCAATAGAATCTCAGCGTTGATCTCGAAACAAGAAGTTTCGCCTGTGCGAGCAACAACTGACAGAGTAAGTGTTATGCTTCCGCCGCTACCGAAGCCCTCGGACCACTTGAGCCGTCCATCTTCGCAAGCATCTGATCCACATCGTTCGCCACAATCACTCCGTAATTGATTGCCCCCAACCAACCACTCATGATGATTCCAACGCTACCCGCATGATAAAGACCGCGAATTTTTTCTGGTAACGAACGGCTTACAGCTAGCCCTTCAAACTTTGTCCCAAAACTCGCACCAGCAATATGTTTGGTGTAATGGTGGAAAGTTTTGGGTGTCGCAGCGTCAATCGATTCGATACGCTCACGACAATTGGGAACATACTTTTCCAATGCATCGAGGGTTGTTTCTATCAACTCCTTTTTACTTGCCTCGTACTCTTCCTCATTCAAATTCGCCCAGTCTTCCCAACGCGCATTGGTGCTACTGACAATTGCATGACGAACCTTCCCTTGTGGCCGCGTACGAGGATAGTAGAAACTGAACGTTCGACTGGTGATATTTCGCGAGAGCAGAAGATCCGTACGAAAAGCATTCGCGGTCGAACAGAACAACAAATCCCCCGTCTCTTCTGGAATCGAATCATCAGGCTTCAAAGCCATATAGACCTGAGTGCTACTGTTATTCAAACGAACTGCACGCGCCTGTTCTACAAAATCTTTGTCAAACTTATCTTCGCCAACGAGATTGAAAATGGTCGCCCGCAGATTTGAATTGCTAACGATTGCTTTGCAACCAATCGTTCGCCCATTGACACTTACCGACTCCACTCCGTTGCGCCCAATGTTGATTTTCTCGACATCGCAGCGGATACGGACATCAACTCCGTTCTTCTCCATCTCAGCTTGCATCTTGCCAACCAAGTCGTCAGTGCCACCTTCGTAAATGTAAACACCCTTCGACATGAAATTCGAGAATACTATTCCATAGGTTAAAGCTGGGTCCTCCAGTGTCGACCCATTGGCATAGGTAATTGGCTCCATCAGCAAACGAACGATATCTTCACGTCCAGGAAAGAATTGATCAAACAACTCCCTCGTTGTCATTTGCTGATCATCGTAGAAATTCATCCCTCGCGCAGTATCAAAGAACTTCTTAACCGTCTCCTGCTCCACTCCAAATTGCTCCACCAAAAGCTTGGTAAAGTCTTCGCGATTGTAAGTGGTAGTCAACGAAAACATCGGGTTATCGAAACGCACATGCTTCAGCGGAACGATGTTGTCCGCAATGGAATCATTCCAATACCGACGACAACTCTTTAACATCCCAGCTGGGAAGCCGTGCAGTGAGATATCGAAGATGTGACTGCCAGGACGACGAAACCACGTAGCCAATCCCCCGAGTTTGTAGTGCTGCTCCAGCAACAAGACCTTATAGCCAGATCTTCCCAGCATATTGGCCGCAGTCATCCCGGCCAGTCCACTCCCTATGACAATCACATCGTAGGAGTCCTGGGCACCTTGCAAAAAATCGCGGGGCATATCGTTCCTAAAACCTCTAAATCAAATCACTACGGCTACTGTGATCGCCAAACCGGCGCGGGCCTCAAATTACTTCGGTCATCGGAAACTCTGTCCAACGTACCAATCGTCGTACATGCCAGGGTAGCAAAATGGCAAGCCGATGACCACCTTACCGGCCCGGAGAGAAACAAACTCTTTACGACGACCAATGCGATCGGTTCTCCGAGACTTCGATTAGACGAGTAGGAACTTCAAGAACTCTCGGAAAAGCGTGAGGTTAGGGCACACCCTCATGGGGACAAATCCATATAGATAGTTCCCATCGAGAATCATAAAGAAACTTCGCGGCGCAGCTTTACAGAACCTCAGAACGAACCATTCCTAAATCGGTTACAAGTTCAACCTGAGCGAAGCAATCGGGCTTCAAACATCAACCCCTATTGGACGGTCAAAGCAACCGTCAGCCATCAAGTGCGGATGAGAGGAGTCGAACCTCCACGACCTTTCGATCACTAGAACCTGAATCTAGCGCGTCTGCCAATTCCGCCACACCCGCATGTGGTCCACCAACCGAAACTCTTCTTTAACAGATGAGTTTTTGCCACCCAGACAATAACCTGTCCAGATAGTTTGCGAAGGCTAATTGTTGTCGGTTCTATGTGATTCCGACAACTTATATTCTCGCAGTTTGGGCTCTCGATCCCAGCCCTAGACTGTAGTAAACGAACACTTCATCATATCCACTTGCCTACAGCCATTCCGTGAGAAGTATCGCCGACACCCACCGAACTGTCCAGTCCTCTTAAACACTCCACCGGTGAGAAAAGGAAGCGATCAGCGACAACATCGTCCACCCCACTTTACCCGCAAAAACTCCCTGGGCTCAAAAACACCGGTGGCGGAATCAATAACGAGGGACTCCGGAATCAATCTGCTGCGACCAAGCATCGATCCCCCCCGCCATATTGACGCAGTTAAGAAAGCCATTTTTGCGAAGCCAAAGCACCATTCGCATACTTCTGCCACCATGATGGCAGTGAACAATAATCGACTTCTCTTTTAGGGCAGTCAATTTGTCAACATTCTGCTGTATTTCGCTGAGAGGAATCAGCACGGAACCCTCGATATGCGCAAGCTGATATTCATCGGGCTCGCGGCAATCGATGAGAACGATCTCTGGATCCTCCTGCATCATCTGCTGAGCTTGATGTACATCGACTTCGATTGGCTGATATTCCGATGCCATCTCTTCCTCGATTCTATTCTTTGAAATTACCCACCAAGACGATGCATAAAAAAACAACATGACCTAAGCATTATCGAGCAAATCAACGGCCTCGAACCGTTCGCCTTCTAGCATTGCTAGACTTGCTCCACCTCCAGTGCTTACGTGCGTTACTTGATCTGCAAAACCAAGTTGCTCGATCGCTGCCGCACTGTCGCCACCTCCGATGATGCTCACCGCATCACTTTGGGCAATCGCGTTGGCAACAGCCTTTGTTCCTTCGTCAAATGGTGGCATTTCAAAGACACCCATCGGACCATTCCAGACAACCGTTTTTGCATTGCGTACCAGATCGCTATAAAGCTTGGCTGTCTCTGGCCCGATATCCAGACCTTCCCAACCATCAGGAATCTCACCCGACTTGACAACTTGCTTGTTGCAATCCGACGAGAACGCATCACCGCAGTGCGTGTCGACTGGTAGCAATAACTTATTACCACCAGCGGCAATCAAAGACTTTGCCAGTTCCACCTTGTCAGGTTCCACCAAGCTCTTTCCAACCTTACCACCTTGTGCCAATGAGAACGTGTAAGCCATCGCTCCACCAACTAGCACTTTGTCGCAAATCCCGAGAAGGTTCTTAATCACATTGATTTTGTCACTGACCTTTGCTCCACCCAGAATCGCGACAAAAGGTCGCTCTGGCTTCGCAAGAACATCACTCAAATACTGAATCTCTTTAGCGACTAGAAAACCGCTGACTTTAGGCTTGCTACCCATCGCTTGCGGTACTGCTACCATCGAAGCATCAGCGCGATGGCAGGTACCAAACGCATCGTTGCAATAAATATCAGCCCAACCCGCTAAAATCGAAGCAAAACCTGCATCACCATCTTTTTCACCTGCATTAAATCGCAGGTTTTCAAGAACACAAACCTCTCCCGACTGCAATGCACTTATCGTTTGCTTGGCGCTCTCACCCACTGTGTCCTGAGCAAATGCAACAGGCTTACCCAACATTTCGCTCAAACGAACCGCCGTTGGTCGCAATGTAAACTCTGGCTCAACCCCCTTCCCCTTTGGACGCCCAAGATGGCTACACAGTACCAGTTTTCCTCCTCGACTAAGAACCGACTCAATCGACGGTATTGCCATCCTGATTCGACGATCGTCCGTGATGTTTCCGTCATCGTCCTGTGGAACGTTGAAGTCCACTCGCATCAAAACCACTCGATTGCGAACATCGACATCAGCGATCGTTTTCTTAGCCATCTTTAAATTGCCCTATGTAACCGAATTAACATAAACGTAGAGATCAGGAGACATGCAAAGCATCGAACTCAGGCCCCTTGCCCACCGCGAAGCCTCATGCATACTACGAGCAAAGCAAGAACCACTGCTTGGCCCGAGGCCACATCAAGTTCGGAGTCCAAAATTATCGTGGATTCGGATGGTTTGTCGAGTAGACCATCAAGCCATCTTGCTTTGAGCCCGCATTTTCCTGGCCTGGACTAGACGCAAAATCAACTCATCTGCCAAAACAGCAATGAGCAATGCCAAGCCGATGATGACGAATTCGTAGGGTTTAGGAATACTCAAAGCCTCTATGCTCAAGTACAAGGCTCGCATGACGGCCGTTCCAACGACAACACCAACGATCGAACCTGAACCACCGCGTAGCGAACACCCTCCCAGAACCGCAGCGGCAATCGCATAGAGTTCGTAGACATTACCCGTACTGCTCGGCTCCACTGAGTTAAGATCGAAGGTAAACAAGATCCCAGACAATCCTGCCATCGCAGAACAGATTACATAGGCAGCTATCACCATACGATCGGTAGCAATGCCTGAGAACTTCGCAGCCTGAGGATTGTTTCCCAAGGCCAACAAGTAACGTCCAAAAAGCGTTCTCGTCAACAAAAGCCAAGCGACAACCGCCAGCACCACGAGGAGAATTCCCGGAATAGGCACAGCGATCCACTGCCAAAAATCCAACGCAATTGCTCGTCCTTCTTCATTGCGGGCATACGCCTTCGCCGCATTATTCCAAAGATAGGGACTCCAGTTCCCCTCACTAATCCAACGGACTCCCGGAACGGGGATCGAAAAACCGTTACCACGGAACCACTGTTTGACGCCTTCAAGCGTATTTCCCAACCCCAGCGGTTGATCTCGCGAAAGTACGCGAGCAAGCCCGCGATAGATCAGCAAACCGCAAAGCGTCACGACAAACGGTTGTAAGCGGAACTTGGTAATCAAAATCCCATGCACTAAACCAATAAGCATGCTGAAGCCCATCACCATCGCGATCACCAGAGGTAACGATCGATGCTCAAACCGCGACCACTTCATCACAGTCTGCGGAGCGATTTGCAATGATGGTTCACGTAGCGTCACCAACATACGCTGACCATCCATCTGGGTTTGATATACGGTTCCAACGACCTCTCGCCCTCGAACATCCTTAAACCGAAACGAATCGTCCGGCTTAGGGACCGCTTCGCGCGGATCGATCGCTATCTGCACTGCAGCCCTACCATCTCTCAGCATTGCTTTTTGGATATCTTGAACCGTGACCTGAATATCTGTCGCCACGTAATGCTGATTGAGAAACAAGACCAGCAAACATCCGGAAAGTCCAACGAGCGAACCAATCGATAAATCGATCCCTCCCGTGATGATCACGAACGCCACACCAATGCTGCAGAACCCGAATAGACTGGTCCAGCGCACTAAGCTTTGCAGGTTCCGATCCGCCAAAAATGCTGGGTTCTTCCATGCAGTAAACAGAAGGATCAACGCAAGCAACAGAAAAATTCCGACGTTCTTTAAATTCATGGTCAATCGCTATAGCTTCAAAAACGCTGACTCTAATTTCATCTCTAAATACCCACCCACACGATGACACTGCCATCGATGCGATGGACCCAATCTAGCCGGTTGTCGCCGCGGTAACACCACCGACAGCTAATTCCATAATTGCCTCTTCGCTTAGTTGCGATCTCGGCAATTCGCCCGAAATACGTCCCTCGTGCATCACCAACACGCGATCCGCCATCCCAAGTATTTCTTCCATCTCACTGCTGACGAACAAAATTGCGACTCCCGCCGCAGCGAGTTTCTCCATTAACATGTAGATCTCTTGCTTTGCACCGATATCCACACCGCGGGTAGGCTCATCGAGCATCAGAACCTTCGGCTCGTTGAGAATCCATTTTCCTAAGACAATTTTTTGTTGATTACCACCGGACAAATACGCCGCAGTTTGCTGCAAATGGGGTGTCTTAATCTTCAGCGAATCCACCTGCGATTGCGCTGCTTGGCGATCACCTTTGCGGTCGATCCATCCAAGTCGACTGCGACTTTCCAGCGACACGACCACTAGGTTATCCTCGACGCTCATTGCCGTCATCAATCCTTGATGACGCCGATCCTCTGGTACTAAAGCCAAGCCCGCTTGAATAGCCTGCTTCGGGCTACCCAGTGGATAGCTCTTGCCGTCAACAAAAACGCGACCACCTAAAGCAGGTCGAATTCCAAGGAGAGTTTCCACGACCTCAGTGCGTCCCGCGCCGACAAGCCCAGCCATGCCTACGATCTCGCCGCCACGCACCTCAAAGGAGACGGGATGAGCCGTTTTGCCCGCAACGACTAAATCCTCAACTTTCAATCGCACCTCTGTTTGTGGATGCTCTTGATGAGGGAAGTACTGACTTAATTCTCGCCCAACCATCAATCTCACCATGGCCTGATGCGAAATCTCATTTTTTTCCAGCCGTCCCGCGTTTGCCCCATCGCGCAGCACCTCGACTCGATCCGCCAACCTTCCAACCTCTCCTAGTCGATGCGATATATAAACAATACTCACACCCTGCTTCCGTAGTTGCTGAATCAGCTCAAAAAGCTTTTCCGCTTCGCCACTGGAAAGGCTACTGGTAGGCTCATCCATGATCAGAACACGTGCATCACAAGAAAGCGCTTTAGCAATCTCGACTTGCTGCTGCTGTCCGATCGATAAGTCACCAGCGAGTGTCTTCGTGGGAACCTTCAAGCCAACTTGTTCGAGATATGCGGCAGCCTCTCGATGCATTTTTCCCTGATCGATCCAGCCTAATCGATGAGGTTCTCGTCCCAGAAAAATGTTGGCCGCCAGATTGAGGTTTCCAGCTAAATTGAGCTCTTGATGAATGAGCGATATACCGCACTGCTGCGATTCAGCCGTGTTGCGAAACGCAACCGGTTTGCCGTCCCAGAGTAACTGGCCAGAATCCGGCCCTTGTACTCCGGCCAAAATTTTCATCAGGGTACTTTTGCCTGCTCCATTTTCGCCAATGACCGCCAGCACCTCACCTTCGCGTACCTCCATACTGACACCACGAAGAGCCTTCACTCCTGGAAAGCTCTTCGTTACATCAATGATTTGCAGTCGAGCCACCATGGAGTGATTCGCCTTCCCTTCATTCAGTAGGTACGTCACCAGAAAAATACGCTGGCGGATAAGACTCGCGTCAACACCATGGCTGGTGTCAATGCCCAGCTTTCACACTGGGCAGCTTTCACTGGGAATTGAGCAGAAAAGTACGCGAGCTCTAAAATCATTACTCAGGTTTGTCCATCAACTCTTCGATCACACCTCGGCTTCGCTCTTGAGCGTTTAGCACCTCAAGTTTACCGACGAAGATCATGACCTTGCCACCTTCCGGCAAGGCTTGCTTGACCAACTTCCCTGCTGCACGTCCAGCTTGATAATTGCTGGTTCCCAGATAGAACAAGCGATTGCTTTCCGGCGCGTCAGAGTCCTGACAGAGAACGGGCATCACTGCTGCAGCTTGGTTGATCATGTCAACTTGGTTTGCTGGATTGATAGGACTAATCGCCAAACCTTGGCCGCCGTTGTTGATGAATGTCTCAATCGATTGCTTCTGCTGCTCGACCGTTCCATTGCTCGGCATGATCACATCGACCTTCGCATTGAAGACTGGTTCTGCCTTTTCGCAACCCTTCTGTGCAAGAACCCAGAACGGATCGATGCTGTTGGTGATAAACGAAAGCTTTACCGTATTGGTGATGTCGTAATCGGCTCGATCTGAAGCAGGCACATCCCCTTCGCCCGCGTTGATCTTCTCGATGTTCGCTTTGAACTCCAACACGTTGTCTGCAGTGACTGCAGTATGAGGGATGTAAAGCATCTTGTCTTCAGGAATCTTTACTTCCTGTTTACGAGCTAAAGCCGACAGATATTCCACTGACTTGAACCCGAACAAATAGGGTTGCTGCACAATGGTTCCAACGACCTTACCGTCGCTGATGGCCTGCAGTGTTTCGGGATGCTCATCGAATCCAACTACCTTGATCTGACCAATTTTCCCAGCATCTTCGAGTGCCGATAAAATCGCGGGTGGGTTGTAAGCCCACAAGCCAACCATGCAGGCGATGTCAGGATGAGCTAATAAACTTGCTTGAGCATTGGTCTTCGCAGCACTTGAATCCTTATTGTCAGTACGAATGCCGAGGATCTCATATTTTCCAGCCTTCATCGGCAAGGCATATCCCACACCTTCGTACATGGTGGCGCCACTCTCGGTCGTTGCTGTTCCAGCATCGCTTGGGGTTGGCGTTGCAGCTTGCGGCACCTCTTTGTTGCCGCTTGACGAGGATGGGGCAACCGGCGCCGGTTCACACCCCGTTAACCCAATTAGACCTAGCAAACAAACAGCGACAATGAACCTGATTTGAGTCATTTCTTGACACCATGGACAGAAGAGGATCCGGTCCTAACAAATGGGTCCGGGGAGGCAATAAAGTTGACGAAAGAACAGTCGAGGATTGTAATCGCTTCCTCCTCCACCGGCAACGAACCGAATAGAACAAACCCATTCCAGGGTTTTCAAGCCTTTGAAATCCTAAAGCTCTACGATTTCACTCTCGGGCCGTAAAAATGCTTGTTTAGCCCCTGTTTTGTCGATTGCTCGTTCTCCAGATCACTTGTTTCCGCCCCCTAACCGTCTCCAACCCCTTAACCTTCCAGATTTCACATCTCCCCATCGACTCCGTAAAATTTTCCAACTGGTCAATCTCTGAGAGTTACAACGATGAAAGCTTCTCGGTGCCAACCACTCCGCCGCACTTCTTAGACTAGCTGCCCTTTTTCCCAACGTTGCCCCGAAAATCCTGCCGACTTTTACAACATCACTCAGTTCCTAGCACAGCCCCTCGGCTAGCTCATTTGCATTGGGATGAAACTGGCTTTCGCATCGCTCAAGCCCAAACCATCCCCGCCAACTTGCAGGAACTACGGCAACTCCTTGAATGACTCAAGGCCTTGGAAAAATAAAAGGACAGCACGGATGCCAAGCAGCCCGAACCCTAAATTAGACCTTGATGGTTCACAAAATCGCCCCCAGGGCGTTTTTTCGCTGACTACTCCGACTGTGCTCGGCCAGTGGTCCCTGGTGGCACCTATCGCCATGGGGACGCACGCCGAAGTCTACTTGGCAACCCCATTAGATCGAGGAACCCAATCCTCCGCAGACTATGCGATCAAAGTGGCTCGGCCCGATGTTTCAAGAGAAATTGCCGTTCCTCTATTGGCTCGTCACCTCGCCGCCGCTTCCGCCCTATCCGATCCAGCTATTATTCCAGTACTTTCCGCCGACATCAGTGGCACTCATCCACATTTGGTTATGCCCTACATCCGCGGTGAGAATCTGCAACAGTGGAGAGTGAAATCAACCAATCAGCCTCTCCCTGTCTTACTGTGGATTATCCGACAACTAGCTCAGGGACTGTTATCCATTCACAACCTGCGTTGGTTGCATGGCGACGTCCAACCTGCCAACATTCTTATCAGCGACACAGGGCACCTGTTTGTCACAGATCTTGCATTCTCGCAGTCGATCGACAACCTTGATCCCGAGTTCGGACGAGGCAATCGATTCTACGCTGCTCCAGAACGATGGAGTGACCATCCCGAATTGAGCCAAGCCAGCGACGTATACAGCTTGGGGATTATCTTCTTTGAATTGCTCACAGGAAGCCTTCCTGCTGGTTGCGGCAGCGAGTCTCAGTACACTCCCGAGCAACTTCAGAAGTCTGCGAATCTCTTCCGCGATCGTCATCCCAACGCTCCAATCGCCATCGAGAAAGTCCTCGGACGGTTACTCTCGCGTCATCCCGCTAGGCGCCCAGTCCTTGAAGAATTAGTCCCTGTCTTGATGGCCTTAGAAATCGAAACCTTTGGAAAACACATCACGCCTTCAAGCCACTTCCGCAGCGCAGCCTGATCCTGGAAATTGAACGACTGCCGAACACTTATTACACCGTCTCGGCATTAGCTTTATTCCGTTCGACTTCTTCAAAGCCAAAAATGTCGCTATCTCGCCGATAGTAATGCGACGCATTTTCGATCCTGCGTCTCAATTCAAACGCTCCTCATTCTTGAGCAATTTGAGACAAGGGGCATCGATTTCAATCGCCGAACTCGTTATCGTGACACGAGACTTTATTGCCAATACTAGCTTCCTCCGAAAGTATGACTGCAGGTTTTTGCCTTGTTGCGATCTGACTTCTTTCGAAATAGCCCGGAAGCCTTGAGTGGTTCAAAAGCTTTTTTGCTATGGCATCCCGCTACCCTAACCTTTATCAGCATATTGTCCCTTGCGCGACGAACCGACACCACCCAACTCATCTTCCAATGACTCGCAATTCCTTTCCACTTGCGGCTTCGAACTAGCCGTAGGGGGTTGTGGTCTACTGCTTGGTTTCACGATTGGTCCGGATGCTCGAGCGATGGTCCCACAAATTCAACAGTGGAGCGACATTGGCTTTGGAGTTTTATGGGGAACGTTGGCGGGGCTACCGATGATGCTGTTCGTTCTTCTTTTTAGCCTGCTACCGATAAGGGCTATACGCCAGCTACATACACTCAACCAACAAAGGATCGTTCCGTTCTTTCTTGGCTTCACCCCAGCGCAACTCTTTGTCTTCGCTTTATGCGCTGGAGTTTGCGAGGAACTGTTTTTCCGTGGATGGTTACAAGCCTCCATTACCGGACCTATTGACTCCACAGCTCCGTGGCAGCCTGGAGTTGTTTTGGGCGTACTACTTGGCGCAATCCTTTTTGGATTCTGCCACCTTCTCTCCCCTCTTTACTTCACCTTAGCAACATTAGCGGGAATCTACTTAGGCGTACTTTTGGTCGAAACCCAAAATCTACTTGTTCCCATTACAGCTCATGCCGTCTACGACTTAGCCATGCTATTTTGGCTGTTGCTCCCCAACTTGCGTAAAACTTCCGAAGGGGAGCAACCGTAGTTGGAACTTACAAAAAAAGCCCACCTGAAGCTCGAGCCTAAAACTCGAAACTTCGGTGGGCTTGAAAGAGTCATTACTATTCTCAGTTAGCTAACTGCCCCAGAAGGCTTACAGCTTTTCTCAAAAATGATAACTCTCGACGTTATTTACCGCGGTTATCACTGAGGCTCATCGGCACCTTTTTGACAATCGTTTCTCACTTTGCGTTTTCAGCGACCAAGTAAGTTGTCTCTAATTCCGCTGACAATTCGCCAGGAAGATCGGTTCGAATTCGCAGCTTCGCAGAGTCTCCCTTCAATTCCTCGGTCGCAGTCAATGTTACAGGAATCAAGTGAACCGACTTCTCCTCGGTCACCGGTTCATAATCCAACAAAAAGCCATCGCATTGAATCGCAGTTACCTTAAATGGCTTCGAACTGCGAATCACAATACGTTCTTGGATTTTTGAGCCAGGGACAACTTCCTTCAAGTCAATCCTCTGAGGACTGATGCTGAGCAGGGGGCGAACATCTGCGTTGTAACGAACGGCAACCGTTTTCAGACGGCGGTCATTAGTTTCTAGAATGAGCTCATTCTGCAATAATCCGATCGGAGCACCTTCGCGAATGGAAACTGATAGTTCATATCCGATTCGACCTCCTGATCGGTTAACTTCTTTGACAGCGGCAGAAACATAATCATTTGGCGACCGTACGTTGGTGATTTGCCAGTCCGAGCGACCGACGTAATCCAAATCGACGGTGGCCGTTTTCTCTTCTCCAGCATCAACCGTCCCAAAGTTAATTTCGCCGGGATTAAAGACAACGTCCGAGCGAATATAACCTTTGACTTGCAATTGAATTTCCGCATATCGAGGCTTATCGATCACCACGGTCAAAGTTGCTCCACGAGCACCCGTGAATGTACCGGTATTGAAACGAGCCATTACATAGCCGGTTTCGCCAGGCTTGATGGTCTCGTTTTCGATGATCGGCGTAGTGCAGCCGCAACTCGCGCGAACCGAAGCGATATGAATATCCTGGTCGAGCTTATTCTCGACGGGAAACCGATATTCGGTCTTGGCTGCCTTGGCAACCGTTCCAAAATCGTGAAAAGTCTCCGGAAACAGGGACTTAACCCAAGTTTGAGCCGCTAGCGGCGACGAGCTTACCGCTAACAACAGCAAACTGAATAGAAACGAACGCATGAGAATTCACTCCACGGCATTGAGAAAATCTGGACCGTTCTTCGATTCCGCTTAGTTCGTGTCCGAACTATACAGTGTGATTTGCCGGTTGCAGCTGGCGTACCAATCGACGACGGATCCTCCGACCCACTCTCCCTTTATCTTAGCACTGGGTCCATTTTCTCCCAGTTTTTTGCTGTTTTCTTAATGCCTTTTTGGCCTGCCAACGCATGAACGCCAGAAACCTCTTCAATGGCAGATAAGCCTGATTTTCCGCAATCGGCGCAATCCGAATAGACAGTTAGTATTACCTTTCTCACACGTGCCTGAGCCCTCTGGCACATTACCGTGCGAAGCAGCCCAAACAGCTCCCTTCTGCCCGAAAGCTTTACCTCCTGCTAAACTTTCAAACGCCTACGAAAGAGCCGTCTGCAGGTGCTTGGCGGCCCAACTTCTGACGACAGAGGTTTTGCATACGCAGGCAGTCCTAACGAAAAAGTTTTCCACCATGAATTTTCTACAGGTCGATGGTAAGAAGTATTTGGTCGCTGGCGTAGCTAATAAGAAGAGCGTCGCTTGGCACATAGCTCGAGGACTAAAAGAAAATGGAGCCGAGGTTATCTACAGCGTCCGCTCGCAAGCTCGACGTGATCAACTCGCCAAGCTGGTCGGTGACGCCCCCATCTACGTCTGCGATGTCGAGCATGCTAATCAAATCGCCGACCTGGCTGAGAAGCTTAAGCAAGATGGTCATACGCAACTTCATGGCCTAGTACACTCCATCGCCTTTGCCAATTATCCCGAAGGCATCCGTCCCTTTCATCAAACAACGGCCGAACAGTTTCTCCAGTCGACGAATATCTCCTGCTTTTCGCTGATCGCCCTCTGCAACGCACTAGCTGATATGCTCGAGCGACATGCTTCGGTAGTCACCATCGGAATTTCCACGACGACCATGGCGAGCGAAAGCTATGGATTTATGGCCCCCGTCAAAGCTGCTCTGCAATCCTCCCTCGCTTTTTTAACGAAGTCCTTTTCGAAGTTCAGCGAAGTTCGCTTCAATTCGGTATCGTCAGGCCTCTTGAAAACCAGTGCCTCGGCTGGAATTCCCGGTTATGTCGATGCCTACCTTTTTGCCGAACAGGTCATTCCTCGCAAACGCTGCGTAGCCACAGAAGAGGTTGCCAACACAGCATTATTCTTATTGAGTCCGAAATCCTCCGGTATCACCGCGCAGTCAATCGTCGTCGATGCCGGAATGGCCATCAATTATTTCGATCGAGATATCATTGCCAAAGTCGTCGGTGGGTAACGATCAATTTTGGCATCCCTAAATCCAACAATCATCTTTTGTTTTCAATGAAGGCGAACCTACCATGACACAGCCAGAAATCCTCAACGCAATACCACACCGCCCACCGATGCTATTGGTCGACGAGATCGTGGAATCGACAGAGAAAACGATTGTTTGCAAAAAACACTTCAAAGAGACCGAGTACTTTACCCAGGGGCACTTCCCAAATTATCCCCTTGTTCCCGGCGTAATCCTCTGCGAATGCTGCCTGCAAGCAGGTGCAATTCTGCTGAGTCAATTTACTCCACGCGATGGCTCTGTACCCGTAGCCACCAGACTCGATGGTGTTAAATTCAAAAAAATGGTTCGTCCAGGAGACACTGTTCAAATGGACGTAACTCTCAATGAAGTCGTCGGCACCGCTTACTTTTTAACCGGCAAAGTCACCGTGGATGGAAAACTAGCAGCGCGGCTGGATTTCGCTTGTACCGTCGCCGCCCCACAGTAATTTCCCGACCGAAACGATTCGTCCATACACCCACCATCGTGAATCCAGATTGTTGTGTAGTGCGCACGGTCTAACGACTCAACTCGTTCACCTTGGAATCCTGATCTCAGCGATTGCTACGAAAGTCGCGAATACTATAGAGAAAGCATCAAAAGCAATAAAACGCTAGATGGCTCGGAAGTTGTTTTATTCTTGAAGTCTTGCACGGAATCCATCCCCCTCGTCCTCAAGCATTAACGACTGCAATTCCAATAGGCAGATTATAGATCGGCAGAATACTGCTTATGCAAAGCTTGTAGACAGTACTACGTAGCTTGTCCGATAATTTCTTGCGACAACAAGTGAGGTTGTAACCAATAGGGATTTCAGTAAGCCAAATTGCGAGTGCAAGTAGTGTGAACCGAACGGTAATGCGGGACAAACGCGAGCGAACGGATAACCCGTCAGTTTCAAAACCTGTTACGACGAACACCTTGCAATAGATGGAGCTGAATGACTGGAAAACCCAGGCCTTCCGATCTCAGTGAAGTTAACCTAACGTAACTCCGCAGCGATACCGATGGACGAACATCTTCAGGAGCTGCGAAAACCGATACCATCCTAAGTGGCATTTCAGCATTTCTCTCTGAAACTCCTGTTGCCATCTCAGTTTCAACTCACGCTGATCTTTGTTCATAGACGCCAATGATTTAGACAAGAGTAACCCATGCTCTAACTCATATTCAGCGTCGTCTATTTTTCCTAAAGCAATCAGCGATGAAGCCTGCTGTCGAATCGCAAAAAACAAATCATCTCGTCCTTCAATGGTCAATACACTACCGCTGACCGTCAAAAATCGTATGGTTTGTCGAAAAGCTTCAAGCGCCTCTTGATGCCTGAGATGAGCCGATAGAAACTGCCCCAGCTTTAAGCAGATCCTTGCACAGCGCATACATCGTAACGTATCAACAGATTGTCTATCTTGATTCTGTTCACGATATTCGATCTCGCTTTTCATTGCAAAAGCGATTCGATAACTAGATCCTTCTTCATTTGGCGATTCGTTCTTTAACCGATCGCTTGCCAGTCGATTTGACAGAAGCTCTAAAGCTAACAACTCCTGATCCGTCAGGCCACCAAGCGAATCGATTCGTGATTGCGATTGCGACGAACGGACGAAAAAGCATAGGGCCAGGATAAGCGTCAACATCGGGAGGTAGCCAACCGAATGCCAGGGGATTCGCCTAAGGACCGAATTAAACCTCCCTAGCGGCATCATTTGCCGTTGATGAATGTTTCCTTCATTCAAGTACGTGCGGATATCATCTGCGAATTGTTCGATTTGGCTGTATCTATCCTCAGGATCTTTCGCTAGAGCTTTTTGAAATATGCAATCTAGTGATGGAGCAATGCTGGCACGATAAAACGAAATCGGCCTTGGCTCATCGACAAGAATCTGACGAAGCATATCAGGCTGTGTATTGGCATCGACCACCGGATGAAGAGTGAGCAACTCATACATGGTCGCCGCCAGGGAATAGATATCGGAACGACAATCAACTTCCCCTCGGCTTCCCTGTGCTTGCTCGGGACTCATGTAACGCAAAGTACCCAAGACTTCACCTGTCAGCGTAATGTCTCCACCTAGTTCTCCGTGCGCTAACCCAAAGTCCGCAATCCATAAATGTCCTGTCGTGTCGAGCAGCAGGTTAGCTGGTTTTATATCGCGATGTATGACTCCCTGTTGGTGCGCGTAAGCTAGTCCCGCGGTTGCCTGGAGCGCGAGTTGCAGCACTTTACAAATGTACTCCTTGGAATTGAAAGTTGGCCAATCATCTTCCGTTTGATTGAGCAACTTCCCCGCGTCTGAGAATTCGGTTCCCTCGTCACCACTGTACTTATTCGATCCTTCGCCCGCTACTTGGTTTCGCTCAACTCGGCTCAAGGATTTAAACCGAGCGATCAGTGAACCTAAAGTAGCACCTTCAATCAATGGCATACCATAGTATGCGATTTCTGTACTCTCACCGGTCATCCATATCGGGATGATATGAGGGTGATCTAACCGAGCGGTAATTTCTATTTCTCGCCGAAATCTTCTTCGCGAACAGTCAGATCTCCCGCCGGTGGGATACAGGATCTTAACTGCCATTTTTTTCTGCGATGACAACTGCTGCGCTTCGTAGACAATCCCCATCCCCCCACGACCTATCTCGCGGATGATTCTAAGGTCTGGCAACGAGGCGACGTTTCCAACCAGTCGCTCGACTGACAAAGAACACTTCGCTCTGCTCGACCTGTTAACAAGTAATTCAAGGCCGGATGCATAGTACCTTAATGCTTCAGCGTACCTTGGGTACTTGTCGCAGTACAATTCAATCCCACCGCCGTGATTCGATTCTATTTCCTGCAGATAATGGTCAAGAATTTCCGCGACGATAGCTCTATCTTCTTCCGTCAGATGGTTCGCTGCCGACATTACCACTATCTCTCTTCATCATCTAGAGCGACTGGAACACTGTTCTTTAGCCGTTCGATCGCTCTAAGCCAAAGCATTCGACAGGCTCCTGATGACTTGCCAAGTCGTTTCGCGATTTCAGAAAACTCTAAGCCGTCGACATGCCGTAGCTCAATGATTTCCTGATAATCGCGTGGCAATACCGCGATAGCCTTGGCAACCAAATGACGTTTCTCTTGTTCGCATGCCACAGCACTTGGCGAGTTGGAATGGTCCACGAACAGCCAATCAATTCGTGCCTTACTTTGCCCCGACAAAGAGGATGTCTGTGTAAAGGAGAATTCATTCCTGATGTCCCTTTTACCTGCCGTTAAATGCTTTTCCGCGGTACGCATCAAGTTATGGATAAGGATTCGGCGCAACCAACTTCGAAACTCATCCGCAAAGCACCCGCGAAAAAGATGGAAGTCTCGAAAGGCCTCCAGTAACGTCTCCTGAACAATGTCCGATGCATTCAGGCGACTACGTAGCCGACAGTCCAACTGTTCTTCAGCCAGTATTTTTAGGTAATTTGTGTAGGCGTTTAATAAAACCCCCAGCGTCTCTGTTTGCCCAGATTTCGCCGAATCAATCCACGTTTTGATTTGTGATTTATTTGGTTCCATGATTCCTACGTAACCATAAAACATCCCTTACGCTTTCTCCAAGCATCACTGGAAAACGCGTTGCAAAATACTACAGGACTGCTGCAGTTTGATACAGGCAATCGGTAGGGTATCCCATTGGAAGGAACTTCCTTAAATGCGGGTAAATGGTGGGAACTTCCTTCTGCAGATCGCCGTCTACACCGCTCGCCTTCCTGAAGTGCAATTGGTATGCCACTGGACTGGGGAAGAAAACTCATGAGCTGACGTTTTTGTTGTGACAAAAATCAAAACGCCCGGCCTTGTCAATTATCCAGGCTCATGGAATTCGGAAACATGGGATACAAACTCAAAATTAGTTCCCGACAAAGATCCGAATTGTATCGCTTCTAAAAGTTGATTTTTCAACACTTTTCTCTTGATGGGGCAGGCTATGAAACGTTTTCGAAAATTGGGGTTTACGCTTGTTGAATTGTTAGTAGTAATCGCAATTATAGGTGTTCTCGTCGGGTTGCTTTTACCCGCGATACAATCCGCTCGCGAGTCAGCACGACGAACACAATGCACCAACAATCTCCGCCAAATCGGTCTAGCTACCACCGATTTTGAAACGCGTCGAAAGCGCTACCCGGGATTTATGGAGAGTATCGAACTTGGAAAAGTGCAGGGCCAAACAATGCGTCGCATCGCGAGTTGGCACGTAATGCTTTTACCCGACCTTGAACAGAATGAAGTCTATGAACTGTGGTCGAGCTCGAATCACCGCCTTTTTCAATCGCTACCGGACTTCTGTCCGACCATAAGCACATTCGTCTGCCCATCTGACTCACTCATCCAGGGTGAGGAATCATTCGGCCAGAATTCGTATATCACCAACAATGGTTTCCTAGATGATCGAAACGGAGGCGTAATATCACCGAACCCCAATGCTCTAAATAGCAAACAGTTCTACTTCGACGATGAAGTCTACGAACGATTTGTGCTTAGCCAGAAGCCCGCCAACGGAGTTTTCTGCAATCGTATCAATACGAGTATGGGTGGTATTGATGAACTTGGTAATGTACTCTCCTCAATCGTCTTCGCACCTTCGAAATCAACGGTACGAGCAGTCGATATTCGGGATGGCCTCAGTCAAACGGTCATTTTTTCCGAAAACTTAGCGGCGCGACCCTGGGGATATTTCAGCGAAGCGGACTACCTGACTCGCGTTGGTTCGTTTGCCAACCGAACGACTACCGGCATGGTCTGGCTTTTCCGTACCGAACTTGCCGGCTATGGAGCTCCCAATGCTGTTCCTGCTCCGGCAACAATCGAGAAAATCAATGGAGAAAAATGGCTTGCTGACTTGAGTGGCGAACCCACCTTTGGCTTTTTGTCGATGGCAAGACCATCCTCTGCTCATCCCGGTCTCGTGAACGTTGTCTTCGCTGATGGTAGCACTCGCACACTAGCCGATGAAACAGCCTATCACGTCTATACAGCTTTGCTGTGCCCACAGAGCAAGGTAAGTGATGCTCCCAATAAACTCTATCGACTCAAGGAGAATGACTATTAATGATTTGGTCGTAGAGTCGTACCTGCCAAGAAAAAGTCAATCACAGTTCAAGTGAACGCAACAAAACTTCCTATCAGAACTCTTCCCTACACTCGTCTAAATGGCGGGTTAGGGAAGAGACGTTATTGGAAACTCTTCCCTGACAATACTTTCATCTTCGTCGCTCTCTATTGCCATGGATCACTTGGCTTTCCAACGCTTCGCCTCGTTAAGATGGGCGATACTCTCTACGATTCCAGACGTCGCTGAGCACAAGTACCTCTGAGCACGAGTACCTCTGAACAGCCCACGAGCGCTAGGACGATTACCCGCATGCTAAATCGCAGGAAAAAACTCGCCTACTGCAGCAATTCGGTCTGAGGCATCACGAAACGATGCCCCGGCTGAAGTCGATGGCCACGAAGAAAATCAGAAGCCGTCATTTCCTTTTTTCCCGATGGTTGCACCATGTGCAATTGTAGGTAACCACGGCCGCAGGCTACTAACCATTCCGAGTCTGTTTTTGCAATCATGCCTGGAGGTAAACTAGGAGTCTCCGAAAGCTTGAGGGCCGTCGCTTTACGAATAATCAGGCGTATCGTCTTTTGTGGATCATCACCCTGCACTTCCGAATAGGAACTTGGCCAAGGCTGCATCGCGCGAACATGCCGCGCGATGTAGTCAGCATCTTGGCTCCAATCGATCTGCCCATCGGAACGCTTCAAGCGGGGTGCTTTGGTTGCCAGTTGAGGATCTTGCGGATGCCCCAATACTTGCCCCTCCACAGATTTTCGAAGCATCTCAATCGATTCAGTGACAGCATCCACTCCGATTCCACAGAGTCTTTGCTCCAGTTCACCGGAGGTTTCCTGCAAACCGATTTCGGTAACTCGCTCGGTCAAAATCGGGCCGCCATCGAGCTTCGGAGTCATGTGAATCACGCTTACACCCGTCTTTCGATCTCCTGCTAAAATCGCCCATTGGATCGGAGCAGCTCCTCGATGACGCGGAAGTAGCGACCCGTGAAGATTGATTCCTCCTAACCGAGCGGTCGCAAGCGTTCTACTGGAAAGGATTTGCCCATAATCGCAAACCACTAGCAGATCGGGCTTCAGGCTTTGCAACAGAGCAACGCTTTCGTCCGAATTGATGTCAACAGGCTGGGCAATCGAGGCTTCGTATTCGATCGCTAAATCCAAGACCGGATTGATAGGTTGCTTCGCTTTACCTACCGAAGGTGGAACAGGTCGAGTGACGACCAATACGACTTCATCATCACTCTCCAAAATTCGCTGGAAACTCGGAACGGCAAACGGGCCTGTGCCCATTAAGACCAAACGCAAAGGTTGAGAGGATTGCATGAAAAGTGAACTTTCGAAAAGCGGGAGAGACTTGCCAATCGTCCGATTCGCCAATCCAACTAACTATATTTATTTTCCCACCACAGCGACTCTTCTAACATCTCTTTCTCGCTCTTGAGAGATCCGGTTCTCTGCTTGCTCTCAAAATCTGTCTCTAGCACGAAGAGATCATTATCGATCGCTTTTCGACCCGATTCAGTTAAGCGATCGATAAACAAGACTCCGTCTAAATGGTCTACCTCATGCTGAACAATCCGGGCAAAAAACCCTGTGATATCACTTTTCACTTCTTCGCCTGAAAGATTGTACGCATTGAGAAAAACCGTTTTTGGACGTACGATCGTCGCGTTGATCCCCGGCAAACTGAGGCAACCTTCTTCCAATTCCTCATTGCCACGAGGCTTTGAAATGACAGGGTTAATGAAGACTAACTCCGCACCTTTCCCTTCTTGCCCTGTTTCATTCATCACAAACAGTCGCAAGGGAACCCCCACCTGATTTGCCGCTAAGCCTACTCCACGATGCTCATACATCAACCGAAACATTTCAGCGATCAAATCCCGCAACTGTCGATCGACGCGCTGTATTGGTTTGGCTTGCCGCCGTAGTGTAGGATGAGGATAGTTGATGACGTCCACGTGTAACTCCGAGATCAAAAAGGGCGGAAACGACCTATATTGTTAAGTAAACCATGGAATTCGTAAACGGGAGAAGTTTTCTCAATCGCTCCGGCTGCCAAAAATAAGTGTGTCGAGCGTTTGAAAAAGCCTAAATTTCCCTTGAATTCAAACAAAACTTGTCGAAGCAAACCTTTCGCGGATGAAGGACTGGGGAGATGGATTTTCAATGACAGTTTCCGAAACCGACCCCTCAGACACCCTGAGGCTGAGAAAACGATCGTGGGATGACCCGATCGCTGAATACACTCCCAAGCGTAACGCCTGGGCTGGAAGCTTATCGTTTTTCTCCCACTTAATTCTGTTTTTGTTGCTCGCATGGTTTTGGCAACCCGCGATTCGAGGCACGGGAGGATCAGATGACCGTCCGATCGGAATCGCCATGGTAAAACCATCTCCGGCGGGACGCGAATACTTTCTCGTAAATCCGCAATCCTCCACTGGCTCTGCAGGCGAAAACGATAATCGCTCTGACAGCGAGAAAGCTCTCAGTGACGGTGGAGCAATGGCCGCCGCTCTCGACGTCAGTGAACTCTTGCAGGGCCTTCAGTCCGAAGGGACTTCCGACGCGACCGGTGACATGAATCAAAAGTCCGGTAGCCTTGGACTCGGCGAAATTAACGCCGACATCGGTAATCCAGGCTCCATCCCCAAAGCGACAACCACAGTCTTCGGAGTCACAGGAAGTGGTACGCGGTTCGTCTATGTATTCGATCGCTCCGACAGCATGAACGGATATCAGGGACTACCACTGGCGACGGCTAAACGAGAGTTGATTCAAAGCCTGCAAACCCTAGATAAAGTGCATCAATTTCAGATCGTTTTTTACAACGATGCCCCAACTCCATTCAAAGCCGTCACAGATACGACACCTAAGATGCTCTTTGGTGATCAACCAAGCAAACAAGATGCTGAATCTTTCGTACGAGCCATGTTTGCCACTGGAGGCACCGAACACGCAGCTGCGTTACGTATGGGACTTAGCATGGGCCCAGATGTGATCTTCTTCCTCACCGACGCTGCCGATCCGCCCCTGAAGAACAGTCAACTTCAGCAAATCGTGGATCGCGCTGTCAAAAATGGTACAACAATCCACTGCATTGAATTCGGCGCTGGGCCGTCAGCCGGAGATGGAGGCTGGATCCGTGAATTAGCCGAAGAGACAACCGGCAAGTATCGATACGTCGACGTGCAATCTTTTTCGGGAGACAAACCTTGATTCTCCTGAGCTTTACGAGGCTACGAAAAAGGATTGCCATCCTCCCATACGTTTTCGCACTAACGCTATTGGCAGTTGATCTTTTTGCCCAGCAATCATCAGACGCCATTGCAAACACTGAAGGCCAAACCAACGTTGCCGCACCAACGGAATTAAAGCTGGATCGACTGTGGTTCGGGCCCGGCAAGCCCAATCTCAACGACTCCTGGGAAATCTGGTCTTCTCATTACGTAGATGCCGAAATTATTCGACTCGATGCCGAGCAATTAGAAGTAAGGGATCCTGCTGGAACCGTAAAACAGCTCGAATTGAATCGCCTTATCTTTGTGCAGCCACAATGGGACTCGGCGGAAGCAACCGAATTATGCTTACTCTACGAAAATGGAAAATACGCTGAATTTGCGAAAAAAGCTCCACCCGTAATTCAAAGTTCGATTGCACCTTGGCAACAGCGTCTTTTATTGGCAAAGCTCATTGCGAGCGCTGATTCAATTGGTAATCGAGTCCCTGCAGCCAAGCTGTTTATTTCTCTCTGCGACAACTCCTCGCCACCGATGCTGCTCAATTGCGCCCCCCTTAACTGGGCTCAGTCGGATTCGTCAGCGTCGATGAATGAAATGTCTCAGCAATGGCTTAGCGACTCTCGGGAACCAGCCATGCTTATCGGAGCGAGCTGGTCCTTGTCAGGCAACAATAGAGACAAAGCGATTGAATCTCTGGAAAAGCTAACACGCTCAACCAACGATGCGATTTCGCAACTTGCCGAAGCACAACTTTGGCGAATCAAACCCATCGGTCCCAAAGAGCTCGGTGAAATCCTTGCTTGGCAAAACCGTCGCGACCAATTTCTGTTGCCACTTCAACTTGGCCCTACCGAATTGATTGCTGACCGATGGCGAGCCGCTCAAAAACCCTCGCTGTCTGCCTTCGAATACCTTCGCATTGCCCTGCTTCACAAGGATCGGTACGATCGACGACAATTCGCTTTGAAGCAAGCAGAAGCACTACTAAACATGGCCAAGCATGAAAGTGATGCACAAAAACTAAAAGCCCTGTATGATGCTGCCACCAAACCATGATGGAAAACTCAGAATCTCCCTGATTTCATGGCTTGCCAAAAATTATCCCATCCGCATTTCATGTCGGTAAGGAACATTTCGCATGATGCACTTATTATTGGCTCAAGCCCCAACCCCAGTTCCCAATAGCGCACCGGCCGCTGCCAGCGAATCCTCAGGTGGATTTTTTGAAATCGTTTTCAGTGGTGGTATTGTCGGCATCAGCATCATGATCGGATTGATTTTGCTGTCGATGCTCGCTGCCTATCTCGTTTTCGAACAGTTAATGACACTTCGCAAAAAAGAGATTCTTCCCGAAGGCTTGGCTGAGCAGGTTCGACAATTAGTCGCCACCGGCAAGATCAAGGAAGCAGAACAACTTTGCCGCAATCAACCAAGTCCTCTTTCTTTCATTCTGATCAACGGACTGGCAGAGATCGATCTCGGTTGGGGCGGAGTCGAAAAAGCTCTCGAAGATGCCATCGCCGACCAAGCCGCTCGGCTCTATCGTAAAATCGAATATCTCTCCGTGATCGGAAACATCGCCCCGATGATGGGATTGCTTGGAACGGTCACCGGAATGATCATGGCATTTCGCGAAGTCGCCGTTTCTCAAGGAACAGCCGTTGCAGCAGATCTCGCAGAAGGTATTTACTCCGCTCTGGTAACAACCGTGGCAGGTCTTCTGATCGCGATTCCTGCCCTAGGAGCGTTTGCTATTTTGCGCAATCGAGTTGACCAACTCATATCCGAATGCGCTTATGTGGCACAGCAAGTATTCTCACCCATCAGACGACGCACTCCTCCTCCCTCACGTCCCTCATCCTCCGCCGTGCAACCGCCTCCCAAAGTGTAAGGGGAAGAAGGGACTTCACTATGCGTCTACCCAATACGGCGATTCGCGGCGACATCTCGATCAATATGACACCCATGATCGACGTGGTCTTTTTGCTAATTATCTTTTTCCTTGTTTCCAGTCATTTGGCAAAACAAGAAGCGAATGTCAAACTCGATCTGCCTATTGCCGCAACCGGTCAGCAAAATCTCTCAGATCGTCCGCAACTAACGCTCAATATCCTGACCGATGGATCCTGGTCCTGTAATGGTCAATTGGTTGCTCAAGAACGTTTTCGGGAAATCGTTCGCAAAAGATACCACGAGGAATCGGGACAACTGAGAGTTAAGATACGCATAGACCGAACTCTGCCCTATTCCAAATTATCTGAAGCTTTGAAAATACTTGGAGAGGAACAAGTTGGAGATCTTGTGTTCGGCGTCTACGAGAATGAACCTTGATATGAGCGATTTATGAAGACAAACTTTCAACCAGTTCGTAAATCGAGCAGCATGGACATCATGATGACGCCCATGATTGATGTGGTTTTCTTGCTACTCATCTTTTTTTTGACAACATCCAGCTTTGAAAAACTCGAAATGCTGCTTCCATCTAGTGTAACAGAAGCGTCTGATACGTCCCAAGCTGGAGCCGCCGCACCGACCGCCGAACCGATTCAAACCGAAGTGGATGAAATCATCGTGCAACTCAAGCCAGGTCCACAAGGCGAGCCACAAATCGCTCTCAATGAGCAGCCCTTAAATGGCCTCGCTGAGCTCACACAAAAACTCGCTGCCATTCGCAAAGTTCGCCGCGATGTACCCGTCATCCTTGAACCAACGGATGATATCGCAACCCTTCATGTTATTGAAACCTATGACGCCATCCGTCAAATTGGCTTCTCCTCGGTCTTTCTAGCTACTCACTAATCTTTGATGGTTTCCAGAAAAACGTCATCCTAAAACCCTACAGATCTAACCTCGCCGATCTAACAATGACAACAACCATCCCCACGACTTCCCCCGCTTCCAACCTCAACGAGCCCCTCCATCCTAAACAAGAAACTTCATCGCGACTTTTGTCGATCGACGCGTATCGTGGTTTCGTCATGCTGCTGATGATGGCTGAAATCCTTCATCTCAGCGGTCTGGCTGAAAAATTTCCCGAAAGCTCGCTGTGCCAGTGGCTGAAATTTCATACAACGCATGTCGAATGGATCGGCTGTTCATTGCATGATCTTATCCAACCGAGCTTTTCGTTTCTCGTTGGAGTCTCGCTAGCGTTTTCTTTATTAAAACGATTTAGTCATCAGCAAAACACCACTGGAATTCTACTGCATGCCGCATGGCGCAGTCTCTTATTGATTGGTTTGGGGATTTTTCTACGAAGTCTTCATCGCGAGCAAACTTACTTTACTTTTGAAGACACTCTTACCCAGATCGGCTTAGGTTACTTTCCGTTAGTTCTCATCGGACTGGCACGTCCCTATATCGCCTGGATCTCGACTGCCCTGATTTTGATTGGCTACTGGGCCCTATTTGCCCTGTATCCACTGCCAAGCGAAGGTTTCGACATGAAAACCGTTGGCGTTCCCGCCGATTGGCCCCATCTACTTGAAGGATTCGAAAAGCATTGGGATAAGAACACCAATCCTGCTTGGGCCTTCGATCGTTGGTGGCTAAATATTTTTCCTCGTGAACAGCCTTTTGAATACAACCGCGGTGGATATGCGACTTTAAGCTTCATACCGACGCTGGCCACCATGCTGCTGGGACTGATCGCGGGTCGTTGGCTTGCCAACCGCTCGACAACACCATCGCGAATGGTGGGTCAATTGCTCGTCGCAGCGTTAATCTGCGGAGCACTCGGTTGGCTTTTAGGATTCCTGCATCTTTGTCCTGTCGTCAAACGAATTTGGACGCCAAGCTGGGTGCTGTGGAGTGGCGGTTGGTGCTTTTTCCTGCTAGCAGTTTTCCATCTGTCGCTAGATCACCTGAAGTGGAATCGCCTTTTCTTTCCTTTGGTCGTCATCGGCGCAAACTCCATTGCGAGTTATGTTATGGCAGAGACGATCGCACCTTGGATTTCAGAGAATCTCACGAAACATTTCGGAACAAAATCGTTTGAAATACTGGGTGATCCATTTAACCCAATCCTTCTCGGTGCCGCCACACTGGTTTGTATGTGGCTGATTCTTCACTGGATGTATCGCAACAAGGTCTTTGTAAAGATCTAACCCTGCCGGTAGCTCGATTGTTTGATGGACGGTTCACTACAAGAGATGAGCGATGAAGAACCGGCGTTCGTTTAGATACGATGACGCATCGCCATCCTACTTGTGATTTATCAAGAGCAAAACGATAAATCACGCGGCATGAGTATCAGAGCGATTGACGGGAAAGCGAATGATGAACTGAGTTCCTCGACCAACGGTGCTCTCCACCCGAATTCTTCCTGCATGCGCTTCGATGATTTCCCGACAGGCTGATAAACCGAGCCCACTCCCCCCTTTACCGCTGCTGTCAGGACCTGATTTTGTGCTGAAGAATGGATCAAAGATTCGGGGTAATACTTCCGGAGAAATCCCCTGCCCTGTGTCGCGAATCGCAAGAGTTACGCTCCCGCTTTCCTCCTCGAAAGCTAGGTTCATTGTCACGATTCCACCATTGGGCATCGCTTGCCGAGCATTGACCAGCAGGTTGATCAGGACTCGCTGCAGTTGACTGGCGATCGCCGAAATCATAGGCACCGAATCCAATCGTTTATCCACCGCGATACGATACTTCTGAAGCTCTTTCTCCATCAGCAGTAACGTGTCTTCGATCACGGTTCGCAGGTCAGTCGGTTCCATCTGTCCGGTACGATTACGTGCCATGGAAAGAATCGTGCCCGTCAATTTAGCGGCTCGATTCGATGCATCGAGAATGCGTTGAAAAGCTTTATCTCGACTGGGCTCATCTTTGTATCGAAGACCAATCTTCGCATAGTTCAAGATCGTCATCAGAAGATTGTTGAATTCATGGGTGGTTGTGCTGGTCAATTCCCCTAGGGTAGCCAGTCTCTGGAGCTGCTCCACACGCGTCCTAAGAGTGGCGACTTCTTCTAATAAATCCTCTTTCGAACCCTGCTCAATCGACATCAGGCTACCCAAACTCCCTTCCAAACCCAAAACCCTCAAACCACACAAAGCATGATCTCATCCTAGACTGCTTTATGCGAGGGAAAACGTGTCTTCCCAATCAGTCCGTTCTACCCATCTTAAACATTTAAGATGAGTACCAACTTTTATTCTACTACCCATGGGAGCTATCGACCTAGATGCCCCCTTATCTCCAATGCGACAGCGAGAATCTTGATCTTGCTTTTGTGCATATCAAACGGCATCATCGACTCAGATAATCATCGGTTACTTCGCAGGATGATTGGCACTCTAGGAATCCTTGCTATGCACTCTCTCGATTTACTACAAATCGCTCTAGATACTGCTCGCCAGCAAGGCTACCTGATCCGTCGAGAATGGTTGGGAGGAATCGCCGCCGGACGTTGTCGAATCGCTGGCCAAAAAATACTGTTTGTCGATGTGTCTCTTTCAGTGCTTGAGCAACTTGAGCAGGTGGCTTCTAGCCTCGCCAGTGATCCAGAGATTCTACTTTCAGAAACAGTAGAACCTCTAGCAAGAGTTCTGCAAAGTTGCCGAGAAGCTAAGCCTTCTTCAAGCCCAAAAGACTCTCTTTTATCCAAACAACTAACAGCCAACAGTCGCTGAAGTATTGCTGAATCCCAGAAAAACCATCGTGGGCAAAAGCGATGAGCATCGCCACGGCAATCACATTTGCCGTTGGTAAAAAGAGCCAGCAAAAGGTCCAACCTAGCTTTTGTAAATCGGATTGATCCTTATGCGTTTCAATCCAAGTTGAAATCAAATGGAATCCTAGGGCGATTCCCAATGCAATTTCGGGCCAGGGGAGAAAGCTAAAGGGCATCAATATCGCTGGAAGCAACAACACAAACGCTGCCGTGGGAAAGAAATAGGGGGCAACGGTGATCAACCAATTCCCTTCTCCAATAAACTTCACGCGTCCACCGCGTTTCATGCTCGTTTTGAAACTTACAACTTTATGGCCGGTCAACCAAGCAAAAATAGCATGCGTCAATTCATGCTCAAGCGTGATTAATCCATTGCCTAACCAAACAACCCAGGTAAAGTTTCGCCAAGCAAGCATGAATCCAACGGCACCAGCCACCAAAGGCAACACATCCAGCGGCCGCAAGAAACACCGCGTTAACAACTGAAAAAAAGCATACAAAGACAAAGGCAAACAAATGGCACTGAAAGTAGCAGCTGGCCATTTCAATCGATTTAACAGATTATCGATGATTGCAGCGAGGCTAAGCAGCACCATTCCCAGCCACTCCAGTACGCTGGAAAGATCCAGCGTGAATTTCGACACTCCATCGACGCAATGGAGACACACTCTTTGTATTTGCAGCAAATCGTTGTGATACTTCTCGAAACGCAAAAGGATCCGCCTAAGATCCTAACGAAATCTTAGGGAGTAAAAGCTCCGAGGAAAGCTCATGTGTTTCGACCGAACCAAAGAGTGTCGTGGCGCTGACGTCATGAATCAGAATATCCAGCAACTGTCCAGCCTGTCTTTCATTGCCATCCCATACGACGATTCGATCGCACATCGTACGCCCTGTCATCTGCCGTAGCGGCCCCTGCTCGCCTCTCTTGATCGACACTTTGCTGGGACCTTCCACCAAAACCTCTACGCGGCGACCCAGAAATTTCAAATTATCTTCAGCGCTGATCTCTGTCTGTACGCGTAACAGTTCGTTGTTTCGCCACTGCTTGACGTCAGCCGGAACATCGTCGGGCAGGAGATCAGAAGCCTTCGTTCCGGGACGGACGCTATATTGAAAAATAAAGCTGTTCTTGAAACGGCATGTCTTTACAAGGTCTACGGTCTTCTGAAAATCCTCGTCGGTTTCACCGCAAAAACCAACAATAAAATCGCTCGATATCGCCGCGTTGGGAAGAATCGTGTTGATCCTTTCCATCATCTCCATGTAGTCCGCAATGGTATAACCACGCTTCATTCTTTTTAGCACTTCATCCGAACCGCTCTGAGCGGGGACGTGCAAATAGCTGCAACATTTAGGCAAATCACGAACCGTCTCCAACAACTCCGCCGTCATATCCTTCGGATAATTAGTCACGAACTTAATTCGTTCTAATCCCTCGATCGGATGAAGCATCCGTAGCAGGTCCGACATCTTAGTCACAGTACCACCATCTTTGTAGCGATAACTGTTTACGGTCTGTCCCAGCAGTGTGATCTCTTTACATCCCTGGTCAGCCAAGATTTTCGCTTCTTCCACGATCTGCTGAGGCGGACGGCCCTGCTCTGGCCCACGTGTCATCGGAACGATGCAGTAGGTACAAAACTTATCGCACCCAATTTGTATGCGCAGGTAAGCTTGATACGGCGTTGGCCTCATCGTCGGATCGCGCAAAGGATCAAACGATTCATGACTGCGACGAATCTCTTCCGCGGTTCCGTCTTTCCGCGAAAGACTTACCGCCATTTGCTTCCCCTCACCCTCTTCTACTTTGCCGATCAATTCAGGGATTCGATGTAACTGGCCAGGCCCAACAACGATGTCAACGTAGGGAGCACGTTCAAAAACAATCTTCTGATCTTTTTGGGCCATACAGCCCATCACGCCGATCACCTTTTGCGGAAAACGCTCTTTCAGTCGCTTCAGTCTGGTGAGCGAGCCATAAACCTTTTCTTCCGCATTCTCCCGAACGCTGCATGTATTAAACAGAATCGTATCAGCATTCTCTAGATCGCGAGTTAGTTGGTAACCTTGTCGCCTTAGGCTGGCAACCACCATTTCGCTGTCCAGAACATTCATCTGGCAACCAACGGTTTCAATGTAAAGCCGTTTCGGAGTGCTGTTCTCGTTCTGTTCTGCCGGTTGAGTCATTGACAAATCGCTCTTCTGTTTTCTAACTCTATAACTCTTTTTTCAACTTTAATGCAGCCTCTTCGGCCTGCTGCTTGCGAATTGCTCTTGCTTTGGCAAGCACTCTGGCACGAGCTTTTTGGTCATCCACAAACGCCCTTAAGAGTCTCCCTAACTCCCAATGCCTTTGTAACGCTATCGCTCCTAACGCCCAGAAGCCGATCGCTACACCAAGTAGGTAAAGCCAAATCGTAGGATTGAACAACTCCGCGACTCCTTTCGTCGAAACATACGCGATTCATATCGCGATGCTAATTCCCATTACGAAGTGACTGCCATGACACTAACCACGATCAGTTTCATCAATCTCCGATAGACTCGCGTCCCCAATCTCTTCTTTCCGTCATCGAAAGACTCACCTTGAGAATCGAACATCAGAGCTCCTGAGTATCACTCTTCAAAGCCCCAGACCCGAGGTCCAAGTTGTGTCAACTACGAAGGTACAACATCGCGTCGATTTAGGATCCTGCAATGCCACCCTTTCGGCTGGACGATGCATTTTGGGACCAGTTACCTCAAGCCAACGTCCCTGTATCGTAACATCGTTGCCCCATTTAGAGGAGTGAGAAATTGAGGTCTGCCGGGTTGGCGGGCAAGGAACCTGCCAACTTTCCATTTACCAACCCTACAGCCCCCCCTCTTTTCGGAGTAAAAACGCTGCGGTACAAGTAAAGAATCTATCCAGCCCATTTCCCCTATCGCGAGACCCCATTTATGAACTTTTTGGTGATTCCCGTATTGCTCTTGGGACTAGTGAATGAAGGCATTGAAACCAAGTTTGTCCCAAGTGGGGTGACGAGCAAGGTTGGCGGTTACCGTCCTATCCGATCAGAAATGAATGCTCCAGCAGACGATGTTAAGAAGGCTCCTGAAGGATTGGTCGCGCCCAAGTACGGCAAGTTAACACTGGACGATCAAACGTGGTCCTATATCCTAGATGAACCAGAAGACTCTCCTGCCAAACTCTTCATTGACTCCAACGGCGATGGTGATTTAACCAACGACCCTGCGGCTCAATGGGAAGCCAAGAAAGCAGGGGAATTCACCATGCACAGCGGAAGTGGTGAACTCGATCTAGGTGATGGCAAAATAGGAGCGATTAACCTCTATCGATTCGACCCGAAAGATCCATCTCGAGAAGTCCTTAAAAATACGCTCCTCTACTACACCGACTTTGGATACGAAGTTACCGTTGACCTCGATGGTAAAAAGTTTTCATCCTTCCTTGCTGGCGCTCCTAGCGACAAGACTTCGCTCTCTATCGATCGCGACAACAACGGCGACATCAGCCCACGTCGCGAACGGATTGTCGTCGGCAAGCCTTTTAATTTCACCGGCACGACTTACGTATTGAACCTAAAGGAAAATGCGTTGAGTCTCGATAAAGCGTCGGAAGAACTGCCAGTTGCTCCACTTCCTCCGAATCTTGCCATTGGTCAGAAGGCTATCGAATTCAGCATGGAAGATATGGCTGGAAACAAAGTAGACTTCCCTAAATCGTTCGCTGGTAAACTGGTGATGCTTGATTTCTGGGCTACTTGGTGTGGACCTTGTATTGGCGAAATCCCAAATATGAAACAAGCTTATGCGGACCATCATGAAAAGGGTTTCGAGATCCTAGGTATCAGCTTCGATGACAAAGAAATGGCTGAGAAAATCAAGGAGTTCACTACAGAGAAAGAAATGCCTTGGGCGCAGATCTATGAAGGCAAATTGTGGGATACAACACTTGGCGAAATGTATGATGTTAGCGGCATTCCTTTCGTACTTTTGATCGACGGGGATACCGGTGAAATTCTAGCAACGGCTCGTGAGTTGAGAGGTCCCAAGCTCTCTGAGTTCATCGGCAAGAAACTCGAAGAACGAAAGAAGTAAGACACGCTCAGTTATCACAATTGCCATCCAGCAATTTCCGAGCAACTTGCTCAGCTTTCGAATCCTCAGCTAATTTATCTTTAGTAAGCCTGCCAAGCGCATTCAGTAAGATGTGCTCGGCAGGCTTTTTTTGCGGCCTCGCAATCGCACTGTTCGGAAGAATCGATACAGCTCTTAAATTTTTCTAGACAATCAAAGTCGTCCTAAGTGAAGTGACCGCAAATTAGATGCTATTTTTTCAAGTCACGGCGGGTGGCTTGACTTGCGATTAAGGTCACGTCCTTCACCAGCAAGATGCTACCTGTCCGCTCCCGCCGCGCTAACTTCCCACCGTTTATAGTCTGGTCATATCTCCCATGGATCCGGCACATCTGCAGGAATTAGCTCGTCTGGAAGAAGTGTACTGGTGGCACGTCGCAAAACGAAAACTTGCCATGGATTTGGTCTCGCGCTATGCGGCACCCGATGACCTCATTGTAGAAGGTGGCGTTGGTGCAGCGGCGAACTTAAAGCACCTTCAAGCCCAGGGCTTTCGCGTTCACGGATTGGATCTCATGCCCGAAGCGATCACGATGTGCCAACATCGCGGAATCGCCAAGGCAACACAGCATGACCTATGCATAAAATGGCCTATCGAAGTAAATACAGCTAAGATTGTCATGATGCTCGATGTTCTGGAGCATCTTCCCGATCCGGTGCTGGCTTTACGATTTGCGGCTGAGTCTTTGAAAGATGACGGCAAAATCATTTTGACAGTTCCAGCTTGGCCCTCTCTCTACGGTGACTGGGACAAACGTCTCGGGCACTACCGTCGCTATTCGGCTGACGTCTTGCAACAGCAAATTCAAGCCGCTGGACTAAAGCTGCAATGGCTAAACTCCTGGAATGCCTTCACACTTCCAGCCGCCCTTATTCTTCGCACTTGGCGAAGATGGTTTCCCAAAAATCAACCTGCAGAGTTCCCCCCTGTCTCTCCTTTCACAAACCGTCTGCTAATAACACTGGCCAATCTCGAACGCCAGTGGATGCGGTTTGGTCGCGTTCCCACTGGACTCTCCCTCGTTGCAGTCGTTTCGAAATAGTCCAGCACATACACGACACGGATTCACTTAAACCCCATGAACGTCGAAACCACAACAGCCACAACCATTCCTAGCATGCGGAAGCAACCGCTGATCTCATTGGTTCTGCCTGTCTTCAATGAGATCGCGATCCTCGACACTTTACGCTCATCCCTTGATCGCTCGATGTGCAGCATTGGGGTCGATTGGGAGATCATTTTCGTCAACGATGGATCAACCGACGGAAGTGGTCGTGTACTAAGCCACTTTGCCCGAACCTTTCCACACATCAAAACCATCCACCTATCACGCAATTTCGGACATCAAGCCGCCATCCATGCTGGTCTATCTCACTGTGAAGGTGACGCGGCCATCATTATGGATAGCGATATGCAAGATGATCCAACGCGACTATCAAAATTTATTGATGCATGGCGCGAGGGTTACGACGTCGTCTATGCAGTTCGAGAGAAACGCAAAGAAGCTTGGTGGAAAAATTTTCTCTTTCTAAGCTTCTATCGCTTGTTGAACCAAATTGCTGATATCCGAATCCCACAAGATGCTGGTGCATTCAGTCTGCTGGATCGCCGCGCCATCGATGAAGTCCTACGACTGAAGGAAGTTGAACGTTTTTTTCCCGGCTTGCGTTCATGGATTGGCTTTCAGCAAAAAGGGGTCGTCATCGAACGCTGCGCTCGCCACGATGACAAACCGCGAGTTTCACTTTGGCAACTCTTCCGACTCGCACAATCCGCAATCTTTGGCTTTTCACGGTTCCCATTATTTATTTTCTACGCTATATCCATCGCTTCATTGACCGTTTCGCTCTCTTGCTTGACCTATGCCCTGATCAGTAAATGGTACACGGGTTTAGCGATTCCAGGCTGGGCCTCAACCACCACGCTCGCCTCATTCTTTGGCGGTCTCAATGCCCTCGGTATCGCTGTTCTAGGAGAATACGTCATCCGTATTCACCATCAAGTGCTAGGCCGTCCAACTTTCGTCGTTGACCAAGTCATCTCCTTTGTCAAAGCTCCCGAGTCATCTCCCGAACCGATCTCTGCCTTGGATTCGGTGATCGACGATACAAACTCGGAAATTTTCATAAGCGAATATCTCAACGAACTTAGACAGGATGTTTCCGAAGCAATCCAACCCTCGATGACCTCTTCAAACGCGGGTGAGCGAATTGAAGAACGATTCTCCACTCTCCATGATAATGCTCGCTTACAAAGTGCGGCTCCCACGGAAAGTATCAAGAAAGAAAGCGAAACACATTCGGCAAAACGCGAACCCATGTTCACCGAGGTGTACTGGTGACGCAAATTGGAAACCGTGCATGGCCAAAGATATTCAGATGGCTCATCGCGATCAGCCTATGCTGTGCAGGTGGTTTCTTTGTACTCTTCACCACCTGGGCTCCTTATGACGACGAAGGGTATATACTATGGACCTTGATCCATCAGTCGCAGTCGCACATTCTGTACGATGAAATCTTTACCCAGTACGGTCCAGCTTTTTATTGGCTTGACTCCACACTGCGCAATATCCTCCCCTTTCCCAGAACCTCCGATGGCCAACGCTGGCAAACCCTTTTCTTTTGGTTGGCAATCACTTCCATAGCGATCGCAACTCTAAAGAATCTCGTTGTCCAACGATTCGAAAACCAATCGTTGCAAATTACTCTTTTCTTTCTATCCAGCTTCGGATTGATCTTTTGGCACCTCGATCGACTCGCCATGGAACCGGGGCACCCTCAAAACTGGTGCACACTTCTCACCGTTTTATTGCTCTGGCTCTTGAGCTCTCGGGAATCAAAATCGAGTATCCCTTTCTCGTTCCCAAGATGTCTTTTGATGGGAACGATATGCGGCATCTTAATGATGATCAAACCCAATGTAGGCATACTGGCGGTCGCAGGCTTGCCTGCATCTTTACTTTGGAATGCAGCACCCTACTCCGGACGACTCTTGAAATTCGTAGAACTTACTTACACGATTGGACTCTGCTCACTTCCCTGGCTCATTATGCATCGCCAACTTGGAAATGTAAGTAATTGCCTCCATCCCCTTCTAGTTACGATCAGCTTATTAATTGTTCGCAAAGAATACTTCCTTCAGCATCTACAATATGAACAATCCCCGGCAGATTCCGCGGTAAACAGCAGCCGATTTGCTCAAACATTCAAACAGTTGCTGGGGGTGGGCATTGGCGCGACAATCCCATGCATTGCGTTCACACTATGGACACTGGAACACGGTAGCCAGCTATCACAGTTCCGCTACGCCTTATTTGGCCAACACCAAACACTGATGCAACTTTATTACTACCCGGCATTTCAATCGGCAATCCCCTGGCTCAGTGCGACAGTAGCCTTCATATTATTGATCACCTTGCAGTACCGCTTCTTGGAATCGATCAAGCGATTTATTAGCCCAAACATTCTGAAAGGAACACCTCACCATCTTATAAAGCAACTTGAATCCTTGATTGATAAGAGTGCCCATCTTACTACAGATGCGTCCCATCACCGAATGTTCTTAATAGGTATCTCCCTTTGCTCTCTTTTTTGCTTGATATGGACCATCTTCGACAGCTCCACGGCACTGGTGCATGGCTTAAAGCCACGCGGTATCGCCGGATTCCTGCTGGCTGCCATGCCTTGGATTTCCTGGCTCTGGATCCGTCAACGTTATCAGGAAGTACGCGTCAACTCCCGATTTCTGGAACCGCAAATCCACAATAAATCACGTACTACCATAACAGCCCTACCAGATCCCAATAATACAAATCTATCGATGGTGTCGATTGTTATCCTGCAAACAATGATCGCGTTTCCTGTACCAGGAACACAACTAGCTTTAGGAACTCTAGGGCTCTTGATACTTGGACTGGATATCGCGCGCACCACACTACGCGATCTCTGCGATCGCTTCCTAATACTCACGGCAAGTCAGCGTAGGCTTTCGCTCACAACTTGCGGGAGTGCTGCTTTGTTCCTCATTTTGCTGCTTCCTTTTTCGGTAGCAGCCGGTCGCTACTATTCAAGAGAACCGCTGCAACTCGCTGGCGCTGGCTACTTGCGACTCTCTGCTGAGAACACTCAGACCACGCGTCAGATCGTTAAAACGATACAGGACTTGAATGTGGATGCGGTCGTATTCCAGTGGCATAATCGTAGCAGTTGGTTGCTCTGGGCGAACCGAAAACCACTGGGCTATGCACTTCCTCCATCGTGGCCGTACCTACTTAATGCCCAGCAACAACAAATTTCATTCGAGACAATGCGAAGTGCCTCACTAATTGCAGTGATCGATGAGGATTATGGCCCTCAGGTTGCTCCTGCCTATTCGATTCTTCAGGATACATGGCAAAAGGAATCACAAAGTGTTCGAAGTATTGGTGAGTTTGAAATCAAACTTTGGCGTCCCGCGCAGTCGTCTCGAAATTCGATGCAACAATCCATCAATTCAACTCAAGCGGATCGCGGTTAAATTCAGCTAATCTAAAATTGAACCATCGATGCATTCCGGAAAATGTTGTTGATCAACCGCAGTCACTCGGATTGCATCCATTCGCAAAAAAACTGTTTACTCCTCCTTGGCGTGTGTCATATGCAGCCAGCACGACAGACGAATAACAAGATAAAACGAAAATAGGCCGCACTAATGCGCGGCCTACCCTCGAACAATCTCTCAGCTTTGAATTATGGTTTCGCCGGTGACAAGGCAGGTTTTTTCTGACCTGCTTCATCGGTCGGAGTCGCATCTGCTTCTAAATCACCTAGTGCGTACTGAATGCCATCTAGCATATGCTTGAGGATGATGGGCTTTGTAAACGTATCTTCGCGATGACCGAAATTGGTATAAAAGACTCGCCCATCTCCCGCTTTTCGCAACCACGAAACAGGAACCTCTCGCGGTCCATCGTTGATCAACTTCGATACTTCTTCCTGTCCCATATCGAGGCTAACTAGGACGCGTAGCACTTTGGTGCCTTGATAAGTTGCTGGTTGGTATTGGTAGATCTCATCGGTATGCCAAAACCCTTTTCCTTCAAATGCTTTATTCAGCACATGCTCGGGATCGTCGAGCTTGAAGGCCCAAGTTCCACCTGCGTTCCATGGGTGTCCACCAAACTCTCCACCCACAATGGCTCGGCATTCAGGATGTCGGCCAAAGTTATCGCTCGCAGCATGGATCCCAGCCAGACCTTTGCCGTTCATCACGAAGTCCAAGAATGCGTTCTGCTGCTCCACTTTGGGGAACTGCATGTGCGTTGTATTATTCAAAAGAATCGCGTCATACTTCTTCAGATTCTCAGTGTTAAACACATCATAGGTATCTGCTAGATCAACAGTAAACGCACCTGTTTTCTTCCCAATCGTTTCCAATGCTAAATTGGCATACGGAATTGATGAATGAATGAATCCTTCGCATCGATAGAAAACGAGAATCCGACGCTCTTTCTTTGGCTTAGCAACTGCCTCTTTAGGCACAGCATTTTCGATGGCAGCCTTTTGTTCTGCCGACAAGGGCTTAAAACTTTCCGCTTTCTTCTTCTGCCATGGATCCTCTGAATCCTGCGAGTAAGTCATCTGCGCCGAAAACGCAACCAACAGTAAAGCAATCAATTTTCTCATAAAATTCCAATCCAGGTTTTATCCCGCCAAGTTTTTCTAAGCTGCATGAACTAGCTAACAGTGAAACCGCTCCAGGAGATAGTAAAGGCTTCAAATACAAAATGGGAACCTTACTACATCTCGCGGCTTTCAAACTCCTCTGTTCTGCCTAGTCGCAAGATTTCTCTTGCCACAAGATAACTCAGCAGCCTTGTAACTTCAATCAAACCCATAATCCCCAGAAGCAACTCGTTCTTTTCAACAGCGTTGGCGTAGAATAATCGCATGCAACCCGCAACAATCGATGAAATTGACGCTTAACAGCGATATCGCAAAAGGACTATTCTCCACCCCAGAAGACTAAAAACCAAAAAAGAAAAGTCAACGTAACACTCAAAATAGCAATGACTTACAACAAATCATCCATTATCCCTCAAGACACCAGCGTTATGTCTGCCCCAGAAAGTTCTCTGAAACTTCCAGTCCGAAACGGTGATGCACGTTGACGCAAAACTCGTCATCTTCCTACAAAAGATTCAACGCTTCGAAACAACCACTTTGCTAAAGTGAATTCTCATGACCCGAAACATTTATGCTCTGGTCGTCGCCATTTTCACAGTTGGCTTGGCCGCCGCAGTATTGCTTTATTTCACGTTCTTCCGAATGGATACCGCACTGGTAGGGATCTGGAAGGGTACTGACCAATACGGTCACGAACATTACTATGAATTTTTCGATGACGGTAGTTTGACTTGGTGGGACAGAGATCGTTCACAGGATGGAACTTTTACTCTGCGTGGACCTTTCAAAGGTTACTACGAAAAGGAAACCACCAACATCTTCGTTGCCAAGTCCTATCTCATCCTCTCATCACCTTTGGGAAAGATAACCAAACTCGGCCCTGATAAAATCCAACAAGATAATTCTGGCAATATATCTCGATACAACCTTATCTATCAACGCGTTCCCGAGAATGCTGATGTGGGTCGATAATTGAGATAATTATCTTACAATCGCTACCTTGTTACCTCGGCCGAGCATTCATTGGTTTGTCAAATAGTCATTCAAAGTCAGATTCCCGCTTTATCCTAGCAGACGTCCGTTTCTGTCAATCAATTCGCTACTTCGCACCGAGACTTTAGCCTAAGGTTTCGCTGGTCTTTCTAGATTGTCTTTGATGGTCAAATCTCGGCAATCATCTCCTGCTACGATGTCGCTTACTGAACCATCGAAGATATTGTCGACAACAAGAATCGTATCTCCACCATCGGCAAAAGAGATTGCATGGTCGGCGTACGGTCCGCTAGTAAAAACATTTCCGCGAATGGTGACATTTCCATAACGACCACCAGCCTCATGGGTCGTGAAGTATAACTCGGAATACTTTTCATAGTCGCCAGTGATAAACGTGCGACGACCGCGTCGCGCATCGCGTTCGCATTTTGTGGTGTTGTTCATGAAGATATTATCAGCTAGCACAAAATTGCGAGGTTGATTGATCCATGATCCTCGTCCGCCATTGCGGAATGTATTGCCAACGATCGTTATATCTTCACAGGATTTCTCAACGCTCATGACGCGCGAGCCGTTAGTACCATCAACTGTATTGCCAGTTATGGTTGCATCTTTACAGAACTCCGCTAGAAAGAACGCTCCCATCCGAGAACCCGAAATCTGATTACCATTGAAGACGATCCCACGCGATTTCTGAATGTGCATCGTGTCACCTAGCGCGCTGAGAATACAACCTCGTACCATGACTTTCTCACAGCCCACCAAATCAAGCGCCCCCTTTCCTGGCCCGCTCCCGGCAGGAGCATAGAGGGCTAAATGGGCCTGAAAAACATCGCTGATCAGTTTCGCATGAGGCCCTGAGCTAGTAGCAAATTTTATTGCCTTCCCCCCTGCCGATTCTGCGATTCGGATGAAACTCGGCATGCTCTCAATCACGAAATATTGCTTGCCTCGAACCATATTGGAGGGCAGTTGATCTCCATAAAAACAGACTGTTTGGTAACCTCGATTCGCATCTGCTCCCTCATACTTTTTACTGATCGGTAAAGGATTAGAATTGTCTAGCAAGACTCGGTCATCACCCGCCATCATATTGATGGTGCCGCGCACAAGATCATTTCGAAAATATTTAGCGGCCATTGTGCGTTCCGTTTCGTTATATTCCTCTGGCCAAATCGTGATCTGCCATAAATAGCCGTAATCCCACATGAACTTTCCACTACGCAGCAGAGTGCAGTTTTCAACAGTAATATTGCGAGCGTAATTCTCGACATCGCGTTCGCTTCCTTTCTTCTCAGACCCTATCACGGTAATCACCGCACCGGCAACTCCATTCGAAGTGACATCGCGGAACGTTAAATTCTCAGTGCGTCCCGAGCTCGTAGTCGTGACGAGTATCGCACGAGTATTCGCATTGGGTTCCCAACTGTTCTCCAATTTGCTCGGATCGAAGACCTCTCCTGCAAAGTGCCCACCGAACCACCGAAAGTCACTTAAATTTTCACCGGAAAACAATACCACCCTCGCTTTGTCGCCGAGCGTTTTAGGAAAATGAAACCTTGCTCCGTAGGCCGAAACGGTCATGCCAGAAACAAGCTTTAGGGGTGCCTTACCATCCAGTTGATAGTCACCAGGTGGGATCGTCACCAGTCCACCATGCTGCGCACCCTGCTCAAGCAGTGACGAGATTACTGCCGAGTCGTCGCCACGCAATACGCCACCGACCGCCAGCGTTATCGTAACTAACAGAAGCATATAATTTCTCATGAATTTGCTCATTAAAACGATCGACTGGATAGAAAGACGAAGTGGTTTGATTGTAGTCGAACGATGTTGCGAATGTGACTCGCCAAAGAAGATTAGCGGAACTGGAGAGAGAACCGCATTAGCGCAGCGATACTTATAACGAATTCGTTTTCCCACAAGAAAATTCAGTGGGCAGAAATTCATTGAGCCTACTTAATGATTGCCTGCTCTTTTTTGGGACTTTGTCAAATCGGCTTGACCATCATTATGTTGGAAGAAATCGAAAGGGCTGCACGATTGAGTTGATCAACAAGGAAACCATAACCGCGCTGAAACTGCTCCGTAACCCCGCAGACGTTATCAGCAAAATCTACCGACTTTTGATAGACGAGAAGTTTCTCAAATGCGAAAGTCATGTACTACTCCATAAGAAGAGAGTAGTGAGTAGAAAGTAGACCGAGTAGAAGTGAGAAAGCAGTCTATCCACTTAGGTTCTCCGCCACCTCGCATACCGAAGCGGTTTCGATCCAGCCGTATCTACTATCTACTTTCTCACATCTACTCTCTATTTAGTACTGGTTTGAGGTTTAAGAAAGTTTATACCCATCTCTAAGAGGAGCGATTTTCGAGACCATTAATCAGTCCCGAAAGCATGCGCGATATCTCTTCTAGTTGTGATTTAAGTTCAGCATGCTGGGTTTCGTCAATCAGACCTCGTCGCTTGGCAAGTTCGAGTTGGGGAACAGACTCCTGAACCGAACCACGTGCGATGCCGAAAAAATTCCTGCGATCTGCTTTCGTAAAGCGACCATTCCCTTCGGCGATGTTGGAAGAAATCGAAAGGGCAGCACGATTGAGTTGATCAACAAGGAAACCGTAACCGCGTTGAAACTGCTCCGTAACCCCGCAGACGTTATCAGCAAAATCTACCGACTTTTGATAGACGAGAAATTTCTCAAATGCGAAAGTCATGTACTACTCCATTAGAAGAGAGTAGTGAGTAGAAAGTAGACCGAGTAGACGTGAGAAAGTAGTCTATCCAGTTAGGATCTCCGTCACCTCGCAAACCGAAGCGTCTTCGATCTAGCCGTATCTACTATCTACTTTCTCACATCTACTCTCTATCTAGTACACCCGTCTTGAGGCTTAAGAAAGTTTCTACCCATCTCTAAG